>ENA-OZGD01000992-OZGD01000992.1-human-gut-metagenome-genome-assembly--contig:-NODE-992-length-9975-cov-3.606956_pt1 | contig 9975 bp, 9 predicted proteins | sample MGYA00244653_ERZ653652 | MGnify/ENA primary metagenome ERZ653652 (study PRJEB26926, sample SAMN06164983) | human gut metagenome | biome: ENVO:00009003; feature: ENVO:2100002; material: ENVO:00002003... | reverse complement strand
GGGCTCGGAGATGTGTATAAGAGACAGTGTGAAAATCAACGGCAGTCTCGTGCGAAGCAACAGCACGGATGTGGACTCCCTAGTGGCACTCGCCCGCTCTCTCGACGCTCCGATCAACATCGACACCTACATGTATCCTGCCCGGCGCGAGCGATCCGCTGCGTTTTGTGAACAGTCCCGGCTTCTGCCAGAGGACGCTGCACGTGGAAAAGTGCAGTTTGAAAAAGCTTCCCTCGATTCCAAAACCTATCTTCAAATGGCTCAGACCATCATAACCCGCGTCTCCGAAACGCCGGATACTCCCGAACCTGATTTCCAGCGCATGCGCTGTCAGGCGGGCCGCACTTCCTTTACAATCAACTGGCAGGGAAAGATGCGCCCCTGTGTGATGCTCTCGCAGCCGGAAATCAACGTTTTTGAAACAGGATTTGATAACGCATGGAAGCAGCTTCAGTGCGAAATCGAAACCATCACCTTAAATCCCCGCTGCTCCTCCTGCTCCCTCCGTCGCATCTGCCAGACCTGCGCTGCCTGCGCAAAACTGGAAACCGGCGCTTACGACGGCATCCCCGGCTACATGTGCCGCTATACAAAAGAACTCCTGCATCTCTATTCTGCGGATCTCGCTGCCTCACGCGCCTGAGCCATGAGAAAAACACTTTGTAAATTTCTCAGGTTCCCCTTCATACGCCTGATCCGCCGTTGGCAATGCGCACACGCAGTGTCTCTGCAGCCGCTACGGCTGGTTTTGTATACCATAATGTACTCATATCCTGTCTCCCCATTCTGTCACCAAAAGAGGGAGGCAGACGATTCCACCTCCCTCTTCGTTTTTCAATTTCTATCTAATACTTAATACTCGACGTTCTCTTCATTTCCTTCTTTTCTGACCGTCAGAATCTCTGTCTCACGTCCTGTCAGCGCGCGGCTTCTTTCGCCCGGCTGCTGTCCGCCGATGGAGATTTCATACTCGCCCGGCCGTACGACACATCCGCCGTCCTCTGTGATAACAGAAAAATCTCTTGCATGCAGTGTCACGGAAACCTCTTTTTCTTCTCCTGCCTGCAGTTCCACGCACGCGATGCCTTTTAACTGGAAGCCTGGCTCACCCGACTGTGCGTTTTTGTATTTCACATAAACCTCTACGCTCTCATGCAGCGGATATGCACTCTCATTCTTCACCTTCGTGCACACGGTCACATCGTCGAGCACCGCACTCGTCTCCTGCTCCGTTTTTGCGCCGCTGTAGGAAATTGTTCCATACGTCAGTCCATATCCAAATGGATACAGAATATTTTTATCAGTATAGCGGTAGGTTCGTCCTGCCATGCTGTAATCGGTGAACTCCGGCAGATTTTCTGTTCCCTGATAGAAAGTCACCGGCAGTTTTCCGTTCGGTGCATAATCGCCGAACAGCGCCTCTGCCACGGCTTTTCCGCCGCGCGCACCCGGATACCAGCTGTCAAGAATAGCCGGTACATGCTCCTCGGCCCAGGACAGGTCGATGGCACTTCCTGCCGAGAGAACGAGGACTACCGGTTTTCCAACCGCTGTGATTGTCTCAAGCAGTTCCTCCTGTAAGCCCGGCAGATTGAGGCCCAGCTTATCGCCGCTCGCGTATTCGTTTCCGGCATCGCCTTCCTCGCCCTCGACAGTTGCATCAAGTCCAAGGCACAGAACGACAACGTCTGCGTGCTCAGCGGCAATGACAGCCTCTTTGAAACGGTCTTTGTCCTCGCCGAGTCCTTCGACTTTATTTTTATACAGATGGCAGCCCTCTGCGTATGTCACTCTCACATCATCACCGACATACTGCTGAATTCCTTCCAGCGGTGTGATGTATCTGGACGATGTTCCCTGATAGTTTCCAACCAGCGCTGCTCTCGAGTTCGCGTTCGGTCCGATCACGGCGATACTGCGGATCTTCTTCACATCGAGCGGCAGCATGTTGTTTTCATTTTTCAGCAGAACCATACTTCTCCTCGCTGCCTCGACGGACAGATCAACATGCTCCTTGCACTCGACTAGATCGTAGGACAGATCTTCGTACGGTGACGGATAATCTTTCATCATACCGAGGCGGATGCGGATTTCCATCAGGCGCTCAACTGCCGCGGTGATTGCCTCTTCGGATACCAGGCCATCCTCGTATGCTTTCGGCAGATGCAGGAAAGCAACGCCGCAGTTCAGGTCACAGCCGTTGTTGACAGCACGCGCTGCGGACTCCTCTACATTTTTGGTCACTCTGTGGTGCTCATGGAAATCTATGATTGCCCAGCAGTCGGAGACAACATGGCCTTCAAAGCCGAACTCATCGCGCAGGATGTCCTTTAACAATGTCTTGCTTCCGCATGCCGGTTCACCGTTGACACGGTTATACGCGCCCATGACTGCCTCGACTTTTGCATCCTTAACACAGCGTTTGAAGGCATACAGATAGGTGTCATACAGATCATGTTTGCTGACTCTTGCGTCAAACTCATGGCGGATCGCCTCTGGGCCGCTGTGGACGGCGAAATGTTTGGCACACGCCGCTGCCTTCGGGTGATCCGGGTCCGGTCCCTGTAATCCGCGGATGTAGGCGCATCCGAGCTCACCGGTCAGATACGGGTCCTCACCATATGTCTCATGGCCGCGGCCCCATCTCGGATCACGGAAAATGTTGACGTTCGGTGCCCAGAAGGTCAGGCCTTTGTAGATGCCGCGGTCGCCTTTTCTCGAAAACTCGTTGAATTTTGCACGTCCCTCGGTAGAAACAACATCACCGATCTCCTGCAGCAGCTCTTTATCAAACGTTGCTGCAAGGCCAATAGCCTGCGGAAATACCGTTGCCACACCAGCTCTTGCCACGCCGTGCAGCGCTTCATTCCACCAGTTGTATGCCGGAATGCCAAGACGCTCGATCGCCGGTGACTGATAGACCATCTGGCTCATTTTTTCTTCCAGCGTCATCTGGGAAACCAGCTGTTTTGCATACTCTCTCGTCTCTTTACTCATAGGTAAAATCCTCCCGAAATTTGTTGCCTCTATTGTATCGCCGCGTTTCCCGTTCGGCTAGTCAAGTATTGCTCTTTGCTTCTCATTTTATGCGATTTTTGCGAATGACACAGGGGAACATACGAGGAAATCGTGTATGCGTAACCATCCGATATACACGCAGAAACTCCCGGCAGAATTTCTCGTATAAGATCTTCCGTCGGGAGTTTCCCTTATCTATTCCTGTGAAATTTTATTCCTGATACTCTTCCTCGATATTTTTTACCGCACGGAGCTTGTTCGCGTATTCCAGAATCTCTTCTTTGGAATATTTCTGTTTCCGGCACCAGGTGAGGATTTCTTCTTTTACTTCCTCCGGCATCTTGTTGTTCATGCGCAGACAGTCACAGAAGGTTCTCTTCGGAGAATAATATTTGTAGGAACCAAACTCTGTCTTTTTCTCACAGATTTCGCCCGGGACATCGGCATTCTGGAAATAAAAACGTCTGATTTCAAAATTTTCCAGATCCATTTTTTTTCGGTCTGTCCGTGCTGTTGCAACTGCAATCGTAGCCGGCTCTTCTTTCAGCATTCCGGCAAGCCATGCAGCACTGTCCATGCAGATGACTGCGCGTGGGTTTACTTTCGCAATTTCAATATATTGATAGTCTTCCGGTTTTTCATAACCACAGTCCTTGCACCAGTACCAGCCGCGTGCAAATCGTTCCAGACTTCCTTCCTCTTCCATTTCTGCCAGCTGCAGTACGGTCACCTGATGATCTCTGAGGTCTGCGAAGCTCATATATCCATGATGTTCTTTAAATAACGTCGTGATCTTCTGGTATGTTTTAAAAAGCATATTTTCTTTCCCCTTTCAGGATGTGATACATCTTTTTTCATCTATAGGCGTTTGCACATATAATATTCCAATTTTCATGGAATGGCAAGCACTAATTTGCAAAAACCATGTTTTTTCTCTGTTTTTTCTTATTAGCTGCTGCTAACATATTTCTCTTTTCATCACTTATAAGTATACCTTTTTTACCTGAAATATGCAACCTGCTGATCCGCTTTTTCTGTTCTCATACCAGCAGAAAAAGACCGGATTTTTTTACTTCTCATCCGGTCTTTTTCTCTTTCATTCTATCTTTTAACGTTTACCGTAAAACCTTTTTCACTCTGCCGCTTTCTGGGCACAGACATTCAGATTCCAGGAAGCGGAACATTTCCGCATGATTCCAATCAGCTCTTCGGAGCCCAGCGCATAGCCGACACGAAGGCCTGCCATCGCATAATATTTGGAAAAGGTGCGGAGAACCAGAATCGGTTTTTCCGGATGCGCTTTCATATAATCGACCATACTACAGCAGTCCGGCTCGGTGGCAAATTCCATGTATGCCTCATCCATCACCAACAGAACGTCCTCCGGAAGGGTATCTGCGAATGCTTCCAGCTCCCCGATCGGCACATACGTTCCGGTCGGGTTATTCGGATTGCAGATCACCACGATTTTTGTTTTTTCACCGATTTTTTCTTTCATGGCAGGGAGATTAAATTTCTGCTCCTCGGTTACCGGTACGGAGACCGGCACACCGCCATTTAAATACGCCATGTCGGCAAATGCCCCGTAGGTCGGCGCGGAAAACAGCACCTCATCTCCATCGTCCAGAAAGGTCAGTCCGATCATATCGATCATCGCACTCGATCCGGCTCCTGTCAGTACATTTTCTGCTTTTAATCCGTACTGCTCCGCTACCTTCTGTTTCAGCAGTACTGCTGCAAAATCAGGATAAAAATGGCTACCTGCCATAGAGTCCTCCAGCGCCGCCTCCTCCCCGGAAACTGTGATTTTTGTTTCATCCATACATTCCAGCCAGCATCTGCAGCAGTGCGTCTCGCTGTAGGTTGTCACCGGAGAGGCCTGTACCTCACATATCTTCATAGTGTAAGGACAGCGGCTCATAAATGCACAGCCCTTCGGAAGCTTTAAGAGGTCCGGCGGTGTTCCCGGAATCGGAGCGAGCGGCTCGTCGTTATCCTTTGCCGAATTGTTGATACTGTTCAGAAGACCTTTCGTGTACGGATGATGCGGTTCGTAGAAAATCTCATCGACGGTTCCCTCTTCTACGATCTGGCCGGCGTACATAATGGCAATCCGGTCGCACATAGAAGCGACAACGCCGAGGTCGTGGGTAATCATGATAACAGAGGTTCCTTTTTCCTTCGTCAGCTTTTTCAAAAGCTCCAGAATCTGTGCCTGTACGGTCACATCCAGTGCGGTTGTCGGCTCATCTGCGATAATCAGCTCCGGGTCACACGCCAGAGCCGTCGCAATGATGATTCTCTGCCTCATACCGCCGGAAAATTCGAACGGATACTGATCGAGCCGTTTTTCCGGACTTGGAATTCCGACCTGCCGCATCAGCTCAATGGCTTTCGCTTCCGCTTCTTTTTTGGAGCAATTCTGATGCTTTCGGATTCCCTCTGTCATCTGAATTCCGATTTTCAGGATCGGATTCAGAAATGTCATCGGATCCTGGAAAATCATGCCGATGCGGTTTCCGCGGATCTGCTGCATTTTCTTTTCATAAGCCCGTTTTTCTTTCCGGTCCTTCATGTGCGGCGGAGAAATGTTTTCTCCGTCGAAAAGGATCTCTCCTTCTTCCACTCTGCCGTTCGATGCCAGAAGCCCCATCAGGGTCAGCATGCCGACACTTTTTCCGGAACCGGACTCGCCGACAATACCAAGTACCTCGCCCTCTTCCAGATGGTAGGAAACATCGCGGACTGCGCTGACGGTTCCCTGCTGCGTTTCAAATTTTGTTGTGAGATGGCTGATTTCGAGTAAACTCATACGCTTCACCCCCTGGTTTTCTTTGGATTAAAGGCATCGCCGATTCCCTCGCCGAGGAAGTTCAGGGAGAAAATGGTGATACAGATGCAGATGGTCGGCAAAAGCAGCTGTCCCGGGTGCATGGTAAGCACCTGACGGGCATCCTGTGCCATGGAACCCCAGCTTGCCATCGGAGCGGAAATGCCGATTCCGATGAAGCTTAAGAAGGCTTCGGTAAAAATGGCATTCGGAACAAGGAAGGTAATCTGTACAATGATCGGTCCGATGGCATTGATCAAAAGGTGACGGAAGAGAATTCTCGCATCACTTGCTCCGATGACGAGTGCTGCCATGGAAAATTCCTGTTCCTTTAAGGCGATCAGCTGGCCTCTTACCTGACGAGCCATGCCGATCCAGCCCGGAATGCAGATACCGCAATAGAGAGAAGTCCGATGCTTAGCGTGTACGGAAATCCTCTTGCGATCAGTGTATTAACAGAAACGTTCTTTTTATAGGAAATGCCGAGATCTCCGTGCATCAGATTTTCCATGTAAAGAATATACTGTTTCCACATGGGTTCATCCAGTCCGTAGGTCGATTCGAGCTGTTCAATCGCGCTCTGGGAAAGATTATCCGCCTCGAACGGGCTGCCCGGCATAATCCGAATCAGGAAAAAGGTAATGGTGATCAGTGCCCAGATCGTCACCACTCCAATGAATAAACGTTTTATGATGTATCTTACCATGCAGCATTCCTCCCGTTCCGGCTTTTTTAGCTCAGAAGAGGCAGCCGAACGATCTGTTCTGGCTGCCTCTTTGCACCTTTTTACTGTCTTTTGTTTTTATAATGCTTCCTCGCCGCGCTGGCCGGTACGAACCCGGATGACGTCTGCCACTTTCTCGACAAAAATCTTTCCGTCTCCGATGTTTCCGGTACACAGCTTCTTTTCCAGAAAGCCTTTTAATACTTCAATTGTCTTATCGTCACCGACGGTCTCGAATTTGCATTTCATCAGTACATTCGGTCCGCTCATGGTTCCACGGTACATCACCCGGTAACCCTTCTGGTTTCCATATCCGGTGATATCCGTTTCCATCACGCCGTACACGGCACACGATTCCATGATGTCGATGACATCCTCCCGGTTCGCGGGTTTGATAATAGCTGTCAGCTTTTTCATATCCGCACCACCTTTTTTATTGATCCTTTTTTATTTATCATTATGGAAGTGGAAGTTTGCATAAGCGCTGCATCCGTGCTCGTGCATATCCAATCCGTCGATCTCTTCCTTCTCGGTTACGCGAAGTCCGATGGTCTTTTTCAGGACGAAGAACAGAATGAACGCCAGGATCAGGGTATATGCTGCAACTGCTACAAAACCGATCATCTGGGTGATAAAGCTGCATCCCTCGCCGAAAATACCGGTGAATAAGGTTCCGAGTGCTCCACAGACACCGTGTACACTGATTGCACCAACCGGGTCATCGATTTTTACGACTTTATCAAAGAATTCAACTGCGAATACAACGACAACACCTGCAACTGCTCCAATGAACAGTGCCTCGTAATCATTGACTACATCACAGCTTGCTGTAATAGCTACCAGTCCGGCCAGTGCGCCGTTCATTGTCATACTGATATCCGGTTTTCCATAACGTACCCAGGTAACAATCAGGGTAACAAGTGTTGCTGCTGCTGCCGCAAGGTTTGTAGTCATGGCAATGTCGCCAAGATTATAGGTTGCTGCTGTGGTAGATCCACAGTTAAATCCGAACCAGCAGAACCAGAGGATAAAGACACCAAGTGCTCCAAGCGGAAGGTTATGACCAGGAATAGCAACCGGTTTTCCCTCTTTTGTGTATTTTCCGATACGAGGTCCGACCATTTTTGCACCGGCAAGGGCACACAGACCGCCGACCATATGAACTGCGGTAGATCCTGCAAAATCATGGAACCCGATCTGGCTTAACCAGCCGCCTCCCCAGATCCAGTGTCCGGTGATCGGATAAATGAAAACGCTGATCGCTGCGGAGTAAATCAGATAAGAGATAAATTTGGTTCTCTCTGCCATAGCTCCTGATACAATCGTTGCCGATGTTGCACAGAACACGGTCTGGAAAATCATGAATACGCCGATCGGCAGTCCGTTGAACATGCCATCTGCATCTGCCAGCGATTTCGGATGAAAGAAACCTGCTGTTCCGATAAAGGCATTGCTTCCTCCGAACATCAGCGCAAATCCGATGATAAAGAAGAAAATAGAGCCGAGCACGAAATCCATCATGTTCTTCATCAGAATGTTTCCTGAGTTTTTCGCTCTTGTAAATCCTGTCTCCACCATGGCAAATCCGGCCTGCATAAAATACACCAGAAAGGCTCCGACCATGGTCCATACGATATTGAGTAATACCTGTGTGTTTTCCATAATAAGTTCCTCCTCATTCCCATCTTACCCGTTCCCATCTGCAGATCTTCTGAAACGGTAGCTTTCAGATTTTTTAAAGTGCCTGTTCGCCGTGCTCACCCGTTCGGATCCGCACTGCATCTTCGACATCGTAAACGAAAATTTTTCCATCGCCGTAGTTTCCGGTTGACAAGTTTTTTACAACAAAATCAACGATTTTCGGAACCTTGTCGTCCTCCACAACGGTCTCCACTTTAACCTTCGGAAGCATTTTGGCCACGATTTCCGCTCCACGGTACATCTGACGATATCCCTTCTGGTTTCCATATCCAAGGATATTTGTGATCATCATACCGTTTGCCTTCTGCTCCTCGAGGAGTAGCTCCAGGTTTTCGAGGCTCTCCGGGCGAATTACAATTTCCAGCTTTTTCATGATTTTCCCTCCCTTTCCGAACCGGCTCCTGTACAGCTTCTGATTTTTCCGGCTACGGATTTCTTTTTTATCCGCCTTCCCGGTTTTTTCTTCCATTCATTTACCGGCTCTGCTGCTTCTATATAGAAATCTGTTTTCTGACAGATTTTCTAACCTCTTCTTTCATGCCTGGACTGTTCCGCAGCTCTGCTGTTTTTACAGTTGTTTTTACAGTCATTTTTTTGCAGCTGTTTTCACAATCCGCTGTTTTTAATTAATCACACTCGTCGGCATTCCCTCCAGGTAAGACCGGAAGTTTTTCACCGCCAGATCTACTGCGCGGAGTCTTGCTGTCTTCGGCTGCCAGGCGATATGGGAAGTAATAAAGGTGTACGGCGACTGCATCAGCGGAATCTGATACTGCGGCGGCTCATTTGCGACAACATCGAGTCCTGCCATATAAACCTTTCTCGATTCCAGCGCCTCAAGAAGCGCCTCCTCATCGATGATGATTCCCCGCGCGGTGTTGATAATGATGACACCGTCCTTCATTTTGGCAAACGCTTCACGGTTCAGCAGATTTTCCGTTTCCTTTGTATGTGGACAGTGGATCGAGATTGCATCCGACCGTTCGAAGATTTCTTCCATGCTGACCTGCTCGATGCCGTCATACTGCGGCCCCGTCTTTTTGTGACGGCTGTTTGCGATGACCTTCATGCCAAAGCCCTTTGCCATTCTTGCCGTCCAAAGGCCGATTGCGCCAAGTCCGATGATTCCCATCGTTTTCTGGTAGAGCTCAATCTGCGGCACGAACAGTTGATTGTAGCTTGCCTGCGGATTCGTTTCTTTTTCTTTCCAGTACCCTGTTTTGGTGTAATTGCTCTGTACCGTCACGTTATGACAGATGTTCATGAGCAGTGCCATCGCATACTGGGCAATGGTGACATCGCCGTAAATCGTATTCGTTATGGTCACGCCCCTGCGTCTTGTCATTTCCACATCGAAGTCTTCAAATCCATGTCCCAGCGTTGCGATATATTTCAGATTCGGATGCGCTTCAAAGAGCTTTTCGTTGATCACTCCTTTGTGGACCCAGATACCAAGTGCTGCGTCGGCGTTCCCGATCTGACTGCTGTAATCTTCGAAGGTGTACCTCTTTTTCTCCTGATGGATGATACGGAACTTTCCGATCTGTGGTACGGTCTGCAGCATTTTGTTCCACTCTGCTTCTATTTCTTCGTACGTCAGATCGATGGTTCCCGGGTCTCCCTGAAAAACGACTACCTCATAGTTTTCTTCTTTCATACGCCTCGCCTCCTGTTGTACTTCTGTCTTTTTATGTTCCGATTT
>ENA-OZGD01000991-OZGD01000991.1-human-gut-metagenome-genome-assembly--contig:-NODE-991-length-9981-cov-8.837296_pt1 | contig 9981 bp, 9 predicted proteins | sample MGYA00244653_ERZ653652 | MGnify/ENA primary metagenome ERZ653652 (study PRJEB26926, sample SAMN06164983) | human gut metagenome | biome: ENVO:00009003; feature: ENVO:2100002; material: ENVO:00002003... | reverse complement strand
ACGAGATTAGCTGCAGTCTCGTGGGCTCGGAGATGTGTATAAGAGACAGTCACGGAGCTGGGGGACTACTGCTTTTCTGAAAAGCTCCGGAATCTGCCCGCCGCCGATGCCCTCTGCCGGTACGAAGTCGGCGGGGACGGGGCGGTGACCCTGACCCGCGCCTTTGGCCGGGCGCTGACGGGACGCCGCCGGTACGACCTCGACTTCGGGGACGCACCGGAAGAGACCGACCTGCACCCCGTCTGCGGGAACTTCCTCGAAGAAGCCGTCCTGCCCGACGGGCTGCAGGTCATCGGGAGCTGCGCATTCTACAACTGCCGTAGGCTGCGGCGGCTCTCCTTCGGGGCCGCCGACCTGACCGTGGGCAGCGATGTCTTCCTGAACTGCTTCGCGCTGGCGGACCTTGTGGTGCGGGCTGAGCCGGAAGCGGCCACCGGGCTGTTCGCCCTCGTCAACAACATCACCGAGGCGGTGCGTGCCCTGTTCTGGCTCCCCGGCGAAGCGGCCCCCCGCGCGGGGCTGTGGTACCCCGCCTATTGGGAGGACGTGGAGGAATCCCCGGCCCACATCCTGCTGCATACCTTTTCCGGGCAAGGATACCATTACAGACAGTGTTTTCTGAATGGAAAATTCCTCTGCGCAGAATATGACGCCATCTTCCCGGAGGGTCACGCCGCCGAGGACAGGAACATTATGGCCATGCTCTGCTTCGACCGGCTGCGCTGGCCGTGGAACCTGACCGAAGGGGCGAAAGCGGCCTACACGGCGTTCCTCAAAGCCAACACGGGCCGGGTGGTTGCCCGGCTGTTGAAGGCGCAGAACCTCGACGGCCTGAAAGCCCTGCTGGCGCTGGATGTGCTGGACGCCGCCGCCTTTGCCGAGGCTGCCCAGATGGCCGCCAAGGCCGACAACGCCGCGGCAGCGGCCCTGCTGGCCGATGCGGAGTACACAAAGCTGTCCGCGAAGCCGAAAAAGAAACGATACGATTTTGATTTCTGAGGTGAGGAAAGTGACCCAGCTCCCCGAAAAAGAAAAATTCTTCGACCCCCGCAAGCCCTTTGAGTCGAAGCGGCCGGAGACCCACGAGGAGTGGCAGACGCGGATGGGCGGCGAGGTGCTGGCCGTGGTGCGCAGCGGGCTGTATCTGGATTTCCGCTTTCTGGACATGGCCCTTTCGGCCCTGACCCCCACCCCGGACGAACGGTGCGGCGTGTTGGCTACGGATGGCCGTATCCTCTGCTATCAGCCCAGCGCCCTGCTCCGGCTCTACAAACAAAATCCGAAATATCTCAACCGGTTGTATCTCCATACGATATTCCACTGCGTATTCCGACATCTCTGGATGAAGGGGCGGCGGGACCCCCGTTTGTGGGGCCTTGCGTGCGACATCGCGGTGGAAAACGTCATCGATGGGCTGAACCGCTCCAGCGTCAAGCGGCCGCTGACCTATGTGCGGCAGAACGCCTATGGGTCCATCGCGGCGGAGGGCAAAGTGGTGGCGGCGGCCCCGGCCTACCGATGGCTGGTGAAGCAGACCCCCGGCGTGCTGCGGCAGCTGGAGCGGGAGTTCACCACCGACGACCACCGCCTCTGGCCCAAGGACGCCCCCGAACAGCCCCAGCAGATGCCCACGCCCCTGCCCCAGAAAACGTGGCAGAAGATCGGCGAGCGGATGCAGACCGAACTGGAACTGCGGGACAAGGAAGCGGGCGAGGGAGCCGACAACCTGCGCGAACAGGTCAAAGCCGCCAACCGCAGCCGCCGCAGCTACCGGGACTTCCTCCGCCGCTTCTGCGTCACGCGGGAGGAGGTCCACCTTGACCCGGACGAGTTCGACCTGAACTTCTACACCTACGGCCTCTCCGTCTATGGGAACATGCCACTCATCGAGCCGCTGGAAACGCGGGAGAGCAAAAAGATCGAGGAACTGGCCCTCGTCATCGATACCAGCTATTCCACTTCCGGTGAGCTGGTGCGGGCCTTTCTGGCTGAGACCTACACCCTGCTGAAGGGGCGGGAGAACTTCTTCCACCGGATGAACCTCCACCTCATCCAAGCGGACAATGCCGTCCGGCAGGACCTGCTGGTCCGGAACGAGGACGAGCTCATCCACGCCATGAACCACTTCCAGCTCCGGGGCGGCGGCGGAACGGACTTCCGCCCGGCCTTTGCGTACGTCAGCCAGCTCTGCGCCGAGAAAAAGTTCTCGAATCTGCGGGGGCTGCTCTACTTCACCGACGGCATGGGCAGCTACCCGGCCCGCCGCCCGGCCTGTGACACCGCCTTTTTGTTCCTTGGCGACCGCTTCGACGACGCCAATGTTCCGCCATGGGCCATGAAGGTGGTGCTGGACGAGGATGAATTCACCGGCCCGTCCGCCAAGGCGGCTTCGGCTCTCGCCGAGGCGCTGAACGACGAGGACGACCCCTACCGCGAACTGAACAATACCTGAGGATGTGAGGAAGCTTTATGAATATCCAACGAGCCAAGCAAGAGATCGAACATACCGTCAAAGCCTATCTGGCCAAGGACGCGCTGGGCGAATACGCCATCCCGGCCATCCGGCAGCGCCCCATCCTGCTGATGGGCCCTCCGGGCATCGGCAAGACGCAGATCATGGAACAGGCGGCGCGGGAATGCGGCGTGGCGCTGGTGGCTTACACCATCACCCACCACACCCGCCAGAGCGCCGTGGGTCTGCCCTTCATCCGCCAGCGCCACTACGGCGACAAGGACGTTTCGGTGACGGAGTACACCATGAGCGAGATCATCGCCAGCGTCTACGCCAAGATGGAGGCCACGGGCCTGAAGGAAGGCATTCTCTTCATCGACGAGATCAACTGTGTCTCCGAGACGCTGGCCCCCACCATGCTGCAGTTCTTGCAGTGCAAGACCTTTGGCAATCAGGCAGTCCCGGCGGGGTGGGTCATCGTGGCAGCCGGCAACCCGCCGGAGTACAATAAATCCGTCCGCGATTTCGACATCGTGACCCTCGACCGTGTCCGCCGGATGGACATCGAGCCCGATCTGCAGGCGTGGAAGGACTACGCCCGCACGGCCCGCATCCACAGCGCCATCCTGAGCTACCTCGATCTCCACCCCCAGAACTTCTACCAGATCAACGCCGACGTGGACGGCACTCAGTTCGTCACCGCCCGCGGCTGGGAGGACCTGTCCAACCTGCTGGACACCTACGAGGCGCTGGGACTCAAGGCCGACGAGTCGCTCATCCGCCAGTACCTCCAGCACGAGAAGATCGCTGAGGACTTCTCGGCCTACCTCGACCTTTATTATAAGTACCGCGACGACTACGGCGTGGAGGAGATCTTGGCCGGTCAGGCCAAGCCCGCCGTCTTTGCCCGGCTGCTGAACGCTCCCTTCGACGAGCGGCTCAGCCTTGTCAGCCTGATCTTGTCCGGCCTGAACAACCGGTTCACGGCCTCTCGTCAGGCCGATGCCGCCGCCGATGGGTGCTACGCCTTCCTGCGGGAAGCCAAACAGGGCTTTGCTACCCTGCCGGAGGATATCCCGGACGGCCCGGCCACCCTGTTCAGCCAGATGATCGCCGACTACGACGCCGAGACGAAGCGCCAGCGGGAGGCCGGGCTGCTGAGCCGGGATGCTGCGGCCACTCGGCTCACGGTCTGTGCTGCCCTCCGCAAGTGGGAAGCGGAACTGCGCCACGCCAATGCCGTGGGCACCAAGGAAGCCTTCGAGCTGCTCCGCACCCAGTTCCAGACCCTCGCCGACGAGCGGGACAAGGCGCAGGAAACGGCCTCTGCCGCGCTGGAAGCTGCCTTCGACTTCATGGAAGCGGCTTTTGCGGAAGGGCAGGAGATGGTGGTCTTCGTCACCGAGCTGACGCTGGCCCCCGCCGCCCATGCCTTCATCACCGAAAACGGCTGCGACCGGTATTTCCGTTACAACAAAGACCTGCTGCTGGATCACCGCAAGGCCGCCTTGCAGCAGGAGCTGGCCGCTGAAGAGCGCCGCCATGGGGGAATGTGAGCCATGGGGGAAAGCCTGCTCTTCAGCCTGAACAGCACCATGCCGCTGTTCTTCATCATGGTGCTGGGCTGTCTGCTCCACCGCAAAAACTTCCTGACCGACGACTTCGTGGCCATGGCCAACAAGTTCGTCTTCAACGTGGCGCTGCCGGTGCAGCTCTTCCGGGACCTTGCCACCATGGACGTCCGGGCCAGCTTTGACGGGGCCTATGTGCTCTTCTGCGCCGCAGCCACCACGGCCAGCATTCTGGTCATCTGGGTGCTGGCAAAGCTGCTGCTGAAGGACAAGCACATCGTGGGCGAGTTCGTTCAGGCGTGCTACCGCTCCTCCGCCGCCATCCTCGGCGCGGCCTTCATCCAGAACATCTACGGCACCTCCGGCATGTCGGGCCTGATGATCCTCGGCAGCGTGCCGCTGTACAACATCTTCGCCGTGGTCATCCTGACGCTGGAAAGCCCCTCGCTTTCTCGATCGGCCAAAAGCGGCATGGGGGAGAAGATCAAAAAGAGCCTCGAGGGCATCGTCACGAACCCCATCCTGCTGGGCATCGCGGCGGGTTTTGTGTGGAGCCTGCTCCGGCTGCCCATGCCGACCATGGTGAACAAGACCCTGTCCAGCCTCGCCGGGCTGACCAGCCCCTTGGCGCTGCTGGCCATCGGTGCGGGCTTCAAGGGCCGCGCGGCGCTGGCCTACCTGAAGCCTACCGCCGTGGCCACCGTGACCAAGCTCATCCTCCTGCCCGCCATCTTCCTGCCCATGGCGGTGCACTTCGGCTTCACCGACCAGAAGCTCGTCGCCCTGCTGGTCATGCTGGGCAGCGTGACCACCCCGGCGGGCTACGTCATGGCCAAGCAGATGGGCCACGAGGGCACCCTCACCGGCAGTGTCTGCGTCACCACCACCTTCTTCAGCGCCCTGACCCTGACCTTCTGGGTCTTCTGGGCAAGAAGCAATGGGTTTATTGCATAAGGAGAAAATCAGAAAGCGCGGCGTCCGGGTGGACGCCGCGCTTTTGTGATGCAGATAAAAAATGGCAACAAAAAAGCATCTTGAAATTCATCAAGATGCTTGGTGGTTGCGGGGGCCGGATTTGAACCAACGACCTTCGGGTTATGAGCCCGACGAGCTACCAGACTGCTCCACCCCGCGATATTTACTTGTCTCGCGTCAGCCTCTCGCTGACTGCTCAAGTATAATACCACAGGGCGGGGAGAATGTCAAGGGTTTTCCGAAATTTTTTTCGGGTTTTGTTCCGGGCGGGGGCAGGTCACTTTGCGTCCTTTGGGTTCGGGCGCTTTTTGCGGGGGTGGCAGACCTGATAGAACACCACGCCACACGCCGCGCCGATGACGATGGCGGGCCATGCGCCCATGAGGAAGACCACGACGGCCTGTGCCCCGGCGGTGAAGTTCGACCAGCCGTTCTTGGCGGCGTCGGCCAGCCGGGCGGCGAAGCTGGTGCCGGTGGTCAGGGTCTCGACCTCGTCAAGGGTGATGTTCACGGTGCAGTAGGAGACCTGCTGGCTGTACCAGTTGAGCTGGCTCTGGTAGCTCTCGATCTGGTACTGGACATCGCTCAGGGAGGATTCGATCTGCAACAGGTCTGTGAGGTTGTCCGCGCTGGCTTGCAGCTCCTGCAGACGGGTGCGCTGGGCGGTGAGGTTGTCGAGCCGGGCTTCAATGTCCATGTACTGCGTGGTCACATCCTCGGCGGACTCACTCTTGCTGGTCACACTGCCCGCCTGTTCGGCGGCATCCACGAAGGCGTCATAGGAACTCTCCGGCACCCGCAGCGTCAGGGAGAGAGTGCGGGTGCTGTCGGTACTGTCGGTGTACTCGCTGCTGGACTCCAGATAGCCGTCCACGCTGGACAGCGTATCGTTCAGCTGCTGGTAGGCCCAGTCGTAATCCTTTGTCTCGATGGAGAGGTAGGTGGTGTAGATGATCTTCGCGTTGTCGGCGGTGCGGGCAGCGGTGTCGTTCTCCACATTGCCGGAGGTCAGCAGGGTGCTGCCGGAGGTGTTCACGGCGCGGTCGGAACCACCTGCGTCCGCCATGGAGTAGGTGGCCAGCTCCGGGGCGGCCTCGTAGGCAGCGGCGGTGCTGGATGCCGACCCGCCGGAGAGCAGGGTGACGCTGGGCAGAGAGCCGACGCGGGCAGCCCCGTAGAGGATGCCGCCGCACAGCGCCGCACAGGCGGCGGCTTCCAGCACCCGCCGGCCGGGGAAGCGGATGGCCTTTTTCTTCTTCGCGGGCTCCGGTGCGGGGACCGGGGTCAACTGGGGTTTCGGGGTGGCGCCGGAGGCGTCCGCCTTGGCTTGCATCGCCAAGAGCTTGGCCTTCAGGCCCTCTGAGGCGTGCAGGTCATCGACCTCCATCTTGTACTCATACCACCTCATCTTCGATCTCCTCCTTCAGCATGGTATGTAGCTGTGCGCGGGCGCGCCGCAGCCAACTGAGCACCGTATTGGTGGGGGCCCCCAGCATCCGGCCTACTTCCGCGGCGGTGTAGCCCTCATAATAGTGGAGGTACACGGCGTTGCGGTAGTTCTCCGGCAGGGCGCGGACCGCATCGAGCACGCTGCCGTCTTCTGTGGGGTCGGGGGCGGGGATATTTTCGTCCAATTCGGTATCCTTCTGGCGCGCTGCACGGGTCAGGTCCCGGCAGCGGTTGATGGCGACGCGCAGCAGCCAAGCCTTGAGGTGCTCCTCACTCTCAAAGCGGCCGTTGTAGTTCAGGAGCTTTTCAAATACGTCCTGCACCACGTCTTCAGCGTCCGCCGCGCAGCTGCAATTGTGGTAGGCTGCGCGGTAGACGGCGTCACTGTATCGCTGCACAGCCAGCGCAAAAACTTCGTCTTTGGTCAACTGTCCCATAAGTCTTACACTCCTTTGCGGCCCCGGTGGCCGGGGCTTGCTGGAAATCCTTGGTTCCAGAGGGACATTTCACCCAATACACGGCTGAAATGCCCCAATTATTGCAGGGTAGAATGAAAAGAATATAACAAAATCCTAACGTTTGTACAATCGCTGGAGCAACGCGATCCGCCCGGCGAGGTAGGTATCGGCCTTGGGGTGGGCGAGCCAGTGTTTGCCCGCCGCTTCCCGGCAGAGCCGCCGGGCCAGCGCGGCGGGGTCGGCGTCGATGGCTTCCACATCCCGCAGGGTGAGGGTCAGCGTCAGTGCGGCGGCGCAGTCCGGTAAAGGCGGCAGCGGGTCCTCCCAGACAAAGGGGGGCTGGAGCTGCACCGCGTAGACGGTGCGGGAGCACTCCTCGGTGAGGAGAAGGGCCGCCGGGGTGCCGTCCGGCAGGACGTGGAGGCTGCTGTATAAAATTTGGAGCATCCGGGGCGGGAGCAGCAGGGTGCGGTTCTCCGCCGGGGTCTCCGATAGGGTGAGGTAATCGGCGGCTTCGTCGGCGTAGATGCGCCGGGCCGGGGCCTGAAAGGCTGCATAGAGCGCGGGCAGCGCAAACACGCCCTCGCGGTCCAGCCCGCGCTGAAGAAGCTGATAGAATTCCGTCAGGGGATGGTCCGGGTTTGGCTGGGGCATCCCGAAATCCGGCCGGGAAAGGTGTCCTCCGCCCATCTGCACGCCTCCTTCCATTTTGGGTGAATGCAATCACCCCAAGTATAGTGGATTTTGGACGGTTTGGCAAGCAAAAACGGAAATTGTAAACCTTTGGAAAACTTTATTGTTGACCGTTCGGGAGCGGCGGGGTATACTTTCAATCGTGACAAGAATCTTTTATACTGCGAGAGAGGACAACATGGAAAAGAAACTGACGACGTATCAAATGGCAGTCACGGCGCTGATGGCGGCTGTGATGTGTGTGCTGGGCCCCCTGAGCGTGCCCATCGGGGCCATCCCCATTTCGCTGACCAATCTGGTCATCTGCTTCAGCGCATGGCTGCTGGGGCCGAAGTTCGGCACGTTGAGCGTGGCGGTCTATCTGGCGCTGGGCGCTGTGGGTCTGCCGGTGTTCTCCGGCTACGGCGCGGGCCTTGCCAAGCTGGCGGGCCCCACGGGCGGCTATCTGGTGGGTTACCTGCTGATGGCGTTCATCGGCGGCCTGTTCATCGAGAAGAGCAACGGCAGCCCGGTGGTTTCCGGCATCGGTCTGGTGCTGGGCGATGCGGCCTGTTATGTGCTGGGCACGGCGTGGTTCGTGTTCCAGATGCAGTGTGATCTGGGCTACGCGCTGGCGGTCTGCGTTTATCCCTTCATTGCACTGGACCTCGGCAAGATCGTGGTCTCCTGCATCGTCGGTGCGCTGATGCGCAAGCGGCTGATTCAGGCGGGCGTGCTGAAGCTGGCGTAACGAAAAGCGTTCTCCTTATATATAGTACGGCTCCTGTGCACGCGGTGCACACGGAAACCGGGCCTTTGCAATGCGGCAAGGACCCGGTTTTCTTTCTTTTACGACCGTTTTCGCGCGGGCACTTGACAACCGGACAAGAAGGTTGTATGGTTAAAGATGTTTGTGTGGGAACTTTAGGAAAGGAAATTTTCAGGAGGAAGAACGTGGCAGCAACCGTTTTGGAACCGCAAAAGAAAAAGACACGCTTGATGACGGAGGGCAGCATCTGGAAGAACATCCTGCTGTTTTCTGTGCCGCTGATCTTGGGCAACCTGCTTCAGCAGTTGTATAACACCGCCGACTCCATCATCGTCGGCAATTTCGTGGGCAGCAACGCGCTGGCGGCCGTCGGCTCCAGCGGCTCGCCCATTTTCCTGCTCATCGGCTTCAGTCAGGGCATCGCTGTGGGCGCGGGCGTGGTGGTGGCGCAGTACCTCGGCGCGAAGGACCGGAAGGAGGCGCAGGAGGCCGTCCACACCTCGCTGGCGCTGGCGGCGATCCTCGGCCTGATCCTGACCGTCGGCGGCATCCTCATCAGCCGCTCTCTGCTCACGGCCATGGACACCCCGGCGGAGGTGCTGGAAGACGCCGTGACCTATATGCAGATCTATTTCGGCGGTGTGCTGTTCAGCGTCGTGTACAACATGGCGGCGGGCATCCTGAACGCGGCGGGCAACTCCCAGCGGTCGCTGCTGTATCTGGGCATCGCGTCGGGCACGAACATCCTCCTCGACCTCGTGCTCATCGCGGGGCTGAAGATGGGCGTGGCCGGTGCGGCCATCGCCACGGACGTGAGCCAGCTTGTTTCCTGCGTGCTGTCGCTGGGCTTTTTGATGCGGGTGAACGACGACTACCGCGTGACCGCGAAGGAGATCAAGGTTCACAAGAAGATGGCTGTCCGCATCATCAAGGTGGGTCTGCCCACCGGCATTCAGAATATGGTCATCTCGCTGTCCAACATTCTGGTCCAAGCGGGCGTCAACGGCTACGGTGCCGCCGCTATGGCCGGTTTTGCGGCCTATATGAAGGTGGACGGCTTCAACATCCTGCCCATCATGAGCTTCAGCATGGCGGCCACCACCTTTGTGGGCCAGAACTACGGCGCGGGCAAGACCGACCGGGTGAAGAAGAGCATGTGGGTCACGCTGGGCATGGGCGTCGGCTACACCGTCCTCACCGGCGTGCTGCTGCTGGCCTTCCAGAACCCCATCATGCAGTTGTTCACCCATGATGCGGAGGTCGTGGCCTTTGGCTGCACCGCGATGCACTACTTCTGCCCCTTCTACTGGGAACTGAGCATCCTGCACAGCTTGGCGGGCACGGTGCGCGGCACGGGCAAGACCGTTCCGCCCATGGTGGTGCTGCTGGTTTCCCTTTGCGTGTTCCGCATCGGGTGGATCCAGTGGGTGCTGCCCTTCTTCCGTTCCATCGATGGCATCTTCATCCTCTACCCGGTGTCGTGGGGTCTCGGCGCGGTGCTGATGATCCTTTACACATGGAAAGCAAATTGGCTGGAAACTTAAAAACATTCAGGAAAAACCTGCCAAAAAACCCTCCCGAAATGAAAGAAATTACCAAGGGGCTGTCTCTTATACACATCTCCGAGCCCACGAG
>ENA-OZGD01000979-OZGD01000979.1-human-gut-metagenome-genome-assembly--contig:-NODE-979-length-10037-cov-4.140954_pt1 | contig 10037 bp, 8 predicted proteins | sample MGYA00244653_ERZ653652 | MGnify/ENA primary metagenome ERZ653652 (study PRJEB26926, sample SAMN06164983) | human gut metagenome | biome: ENVO:00009003; feature: ENVO:2100002; material: ENVO:00002003... | reverse complement strand
GTATTATAAATCCCTCCTCTAAATGCATATTCTCTCATTCTACACATATAAAAAGACGCCCCCAAGGAGCGCCTTTCCATTTTTGTCATTTTGCTTTTTCAACAGCGACCTTGCTATACTCATCCACCCATTTTTCAAAATTTCCATTTTTCGTATTTTCATCAATCACATCATTAATCAATTTAACCAGGTCATCATTTCCTTTTTGCAGTGCGACAGCAGAAAGTTTCTTTGCATCAGGAAAAGTCACATCAGCCAGTACAAGATCTGGATTAAAAATCAGGTACTGCCGCGCAACAATCCCTTCTAAAACGATGCCGTTCAGCTTGCCGTGTTTTAACTCAAGCACCGCGTCGGGAACGCTTGTCAGCCCCACAGATTTTGCCCCTTCTACTTTCTGGGCGGCGGCTTCCTGGGTAGTGGACTTTTCAGCACCGATAACTGCTCCTTTTAAATCAGCTGCAGTTTTATATTTCGCAGCATCATCTTTTCTGATCAGCAGCTTTTGTTCCGTCGGCAGATAGGATTTGGAAAAAGCCATCGCCTTTTCCCTTTCCGCCGTCGGAAAGATACCACCCACCGCAATATCTACTTTATTTGCCGTCACGGAAGAAAGAAGCGCAGAAAACCCCATGTCCTGTACTTCCAATTTCACGCCTAACTTATCGGCAATCTGCTGTGCCAGTTCGATATCAAGTCCGATAACCTTCTTTTCACCACTCGCGGCGTCTACAAAAACATAGGGAGGGTAACCGGAAGAAGTTCCTACAACAATCTTGCCTTTTTCCTTAATTTTCTGCATCAGGTTTACCTGAGCTTGTGCATTCTGTGGAGCTAACGTCCTGCTGCTGTCACCGCATCCGGAAATGGCAAGCGCGCATACGGCCGCTAATCCTAAAATCGCTGATCTAACTGCATGTTTCATTTAAATAACTCCTTCCCTGACTCAATTTTATGTATTATACACCGCTCTATCCGCCGTGAAAATGCGGTATGACATCTTTCTTACCTTACCGACCGTACTTTCAGGCGTATTTCCAGAACACGCAGACAGGAAGAAACAAAGAATGTCATCACGAAGTAGTATACCGCGACAATGACAAGCGGAGGAAAAGGCTGGAAACTGATTCCCTGAATGGTCGCCGCCGTATACATGAGATCTGCCATGCCGATGACAGACACCTGGGAAGACTCCTTGATAAGGGTAACAAATTCATTACCGATCACCGGCAGGATATTTCTGATCGCCTGGGGAATAATAATCCGCACCATAGATTCCCATTTCGAAAATCCGAGAGACATGGCTGCTTCAAGCTGCCCTTTATGAATTGACTGGATACCGGAACGGACAATTTCACACTGGTATGCGCCGGAGTTTAATATCAGTGCCAGCACACCGGCTGACAGCCTTTCAAAATCCACCCCCCATATTTCAAAATTAGGGAACTGGATTCCAAGGAACGGAAGTCCAAAAAACACAAGGGAAATCTGTACAAGTACCGGAGTGCCGCGGATGACCTCTACATATACCGCAGCAACAGCCTGCAATATTTTCACACCGGAAATCTTCATAACGGCCAGAATCACCCCCAGAAAAAGTCCGAAGAAACATGACAGAAATGAAATAATGATCGTTATCTTTGCGCCTGCCATAAAAATATCATTATATTTGACAGCGGTTTCAAACACTATATCCATAATACAATCTCCTTAAATATCCGTATGAAGCAAACGCTTTAGGAAAATCTGTGTCCTTTCTTCCCGCGGACGGCTGAATATTTCCTCAGGACTTCCTTCTTCTACAATATACCCTTTATCCATAAATACCACACGTCTGGAAACAGAGCGGGCAAACTGCATTTCATGGGTTACCACCGCCATGGTCATACCTTCAAGAGCCACTTCTTTCATAACGGTGAGAACATCACCGACGAGTTCAGGATCAAGAGCGGAAGTCGGTTCATCAAACAGGAGCATCTTCGGTTTCATCGCAAGCGCTCTGGCAATAGCCACACGCTGCTGCTGTCCGCCGGAAAGCTCTCCCGGATAATGGTTTGCCCGATCCGCCATGCCCACGCGGGAAAGCAGCTCCATAGCTTCTTCTTTCGCCTGTTTCTTATCCAGCTTGTTGATATGGACAGGCGCATACATGACATTTTCCACAGCACTGAACATGGGAAACAAGTTGAATGACTGGAATACCATACCCACATCACGGCGGAGCATTTTCACATCAGTCTTTCCGTCAATCAGCCTGCCATCAAACCACAATTCGCCTCCCGTCGGTTTTTCCAAAAGATTCAGGCAGCGGAGAAAAGTACTCTTCCCGGAACCTGACGGACCGATAATCGTCAGCACCTCTCCATTTCCAATCTGAATATTAATGTCTTTCAGAACTTCTACTTTCCCGAAGGATTTCTCTAAATGCTTGACTTCATAAATCACATGTGTACCCGCTGCATCAATCATCGTACCACCTCAATTATTAATATACAGGATAATAGCATAATTATACAACTATGTCAATAAGTTCTCATTATGTAATCTGCCGCAAGGAATAAAAAACCATACTTGCACATTCCCGTAAGTATGGCCTTATGAATAAATTCTATTTTATAAATCAAATTCCCGTTCCCAGATTTCCTTGTACATAAGGAAACGGCGGGATGTTTCTTCTTCATCTTTCCCCTTCAACGAACAGTAGACCTTTATCTTGGGTTCCGTTCCCGATGGGCGGACCGCTATCCATGAATGATCCTTCAAGATAAATTTCAATACATTTTCAGCAGGCAGTCCGTCAATACCTTTTGCATAATCCCGTATCTCCCCGATGTCCGGTAAAATCTCCTGCACGTCCTTTACCCGGAGGGCTGCCATGATATCTGCGATTTTTGCAAGACCTTTTTTACCGGCAAGTGTATAAGATGAAAGTTTATCAAGGCAGTATCCATATTCTTTCGATAGTTCCGCCAGCACATCAATCAGAGTTTTTCCCTGCTTCTTAAAATAATCTGCCATCTCGCAAATCAGAAGGGCTGTGACAACGGCGTCTTTATCTCGGGCATGGGTACCGGCCAGATAGCCGTAACTCTCTTCATAGCCAAAGATAAATTCATGGCTTCCATCTTTCTCATACTGTGACATTTTCTCACCGATATACTTGAATCCGGTAAGAGTTTCTTCCACCTGCACACCATACTTCCCTGCAATATTCCTGCCAATGCCGCCGGTAACAATTGTTGTTATAATGGTGGACTTACCTGTCAGTTCTTTTGCCTTCATCATCAGCAGATAGTTCACCAAGAGTGCCCCCATTCTGCTTCCTGAAATAAGAAGATACTTGCCGTTATGGAGGACGGCCGCGCCTATCCGATCGCTGTCAGGATCTGTTCCGATAACGATGTCTGCTCCGATTTCTCCTGCCAGCTTTATCCCCAACTGCAAAGCATCCTGATTCTCCGGATTCGGCGCGCTTACAGTCGGAAAGTTCCCGTCAGGCTTTTCCTGGCTTTCTACGATATGGACATCAGTAAATCCGCCGCGTTTCAATATTTTCCGCACAGGAATATTCCCTGCGCCATGAATAGGCGTGTATACGATTTTAAGATTTCCCACATTCCCCTTCAATGTGGACTGTTTATATATTTCTTCAATAAAAAGATCTACCGTATCCTGCCCCAGCCGGGTAAGCAGCTCTTTACCACCGGTACATGGAATATGGGCAAGATCAGAAATATTTTCCACATAACGCGAAAGCACATTGGCATCACGAGGCACCAGCTGCCCCCCATCCGGCCCGTAAACTTTGTATCCGTTATATTCCTTCGGATTATGACTGGCAGTAATGACGATCCCGCCTGCCGCACGAAAATGCCTGACCGAAAAAGAAAGAACAGGGATTGGTTCCGGCTCTGTGAAAAATTTTACCGGAATCCCTGCTGCGCAAAGAACATGAGCCGCTTCCGCGGCAAAATCAGCGGAGTTATTTCTGGAGTCATAAGCGATAATCACCCCGTCTTGACACCGTTTCCCATAAGTATCCTGCAGGTAATCCGCAAATCCTTTTGTCGCTTTCCGTACATTGTACCTATTCATGCGGTTTGACCCGGCACCTATAATGCCCCGGAGCCCCGCCGTACCGAATTCCAGATCCCTGTAAAAGCGATCTTCAATTTCCTTTTCATCTTTCAGTAAAAGCAGCTCTTTCTTCTCTGCATCATCACACCAGCTGAGCCAGTCCCTGTAAGTATCTTTATACCCCATCACAGGCTTTCCTTCTGTTTTTCCCCGCCATATCCGTAAGGATGTGACAGATGCCATTTCCATGCTGCGGCAATAATCTCTTCTGTACTGCTTCTTGTCGGATTCCATCCCAATACCTTTTTGCACTTGGCAGATGATGCAATTAAGACTGCCGGATCTCCGCTGCGTCGCCCTTCTTCGACCACCTTGAAATCCACACCTGTCACTTTCTTTGCGACCTCAATGATTTCTCTCACGCTGAAACCGTTTTCCGAACCGAGGTTAAATACATCACTCACTCCGCCGCCCGCCAGATACTTCATCGCCAGCACATGGGCATCCGCCAGGTCCAGCACATGAATATAGTCACGAAGACAGGTACCGTCAGGCGTAGGATAATCCGTCCCATAGATGGAAATATGGTCGCGTACCCCCTGTGCCGTTTTCAAAATCAAAGGAATCAGATGGGATTCAGGCTGATGATCCTCTCCGATCATTCCGCCTTCCGCCGCGCCTGCCGCGTTAAAATAGCGGAGCGCCACATAGCTTAATCCGTACGCCGCAGTAAAATCACGCATCATATCCTCGATGACAAGTTTCGTCCTGCCATACACATTGGTCGGATTATGGGGAAAATCTTCTTCAATAGGTGTTTTCTCCGGCTCCCCATATACCGCTGCCGTGGAAGAAAAGACGATTTTATCCACGCCTGCTTTTCTCATTCCCAGGAGCAAATGAAGCGTCCCTTCCACATTATTGGAATAATATTTGCCCGGTTCTGCCATGGATTCTGCCACAAGACTGGATGCAGCAAAATGAATCACGCCGTCAATTTCATAGCGTTTCATAGTTTCTGCCACAAAAGCAATATCATGGATATCTCCCTCGATAAAAGCAACCTCTTCAGGCACTGATTCACGGTGCCCGGTAGACAGGTTATCAAAAACAAAAGGAGTAAATTCTTCTGACTTCATCAGTGCTCTTACTGTATGTGAACCGATATATCCCGCACCGCCTGTTACAAGAATATTCATTCTATGTTCCTTTCCACAAGAAATACAGACTTATAAAGAATTTCCCACTACCAGTCTTTCGTCAAGTTTTTCAAGTATGTATGGAAATCATCCCCAAAATCATCTCTTCGGAGCGCATATTCCACAGTGGCTTTCAAAAAGCCCAGCTTATCTCCGGTATCATATCGTTTGCCCTCAAAACAGTATGCGTACACATTCCCTGCATGAGCCATGACACGGAGTGCATCGGTCAACTGTATTTCTCCGCCTTTTCCCGGCGCAGTCTGTTCAAGTACCTCAAAAACTTCCGGTGTAATCACATATCGTCCCAATGCTGCCACACGGCTCGGTGCTTCAGAAATGGACGGTTTTTCTATCATATCATCCACCTTCAGAAGCCCCTTATCATTGATTTCCTTTCCGGCAATAATTCCGTAAGCAGACACCCGCTCCGGCGCTACACACTGGCAGCCAATCACAGTTCCGCCGGTTTGTTCATATTGTTCCATAAGCTGTTTCAACGCAGGCTTCTCTGGGTGGTATACGACATCATCACCAAGAATGACACCGAACGGCTCGCCGTCCACGAAATCCTTCGCACAGAGAATCGCATCTCCCAGCCCCCGCATATACTGCTGCCGGACATAATGGATTTTAATGGAAGAAATTTTCCTGATTTCTTTTAAAACGGACATCTTTCCATGTTCATACAAATGGGATTCCAGCTCGGGAGACGAATCGAAATGATCCTCAATTGCCCGTTTCGCATGACCGCTGATGATTAAGATCTGGTCGATACCGCTTTCCAGAATTTCTTCTGCAATATATTGGATTGTCGGCTTATCAACAATGGGCAGCATCTCTTTCGGCATGGCTTTTGTCGCAGGAAGAAACCGTGTGCCGAATCCTGCAGCCGGAATAACTGCTTTCCTTATTTTCTGCATAAAGTACCTCCTCAAATTTTTATTTCTTAGAAGATTATTTTCTCATATTCAATAACACTAAACTGCTAAGCGGCATAGAGGTATCTTCGGTCATTTCCGCAAGCACTTTCTTAATAGGATCCAAGTATCTCTTTCTGTTTCCCCAGCGGCTGCCGCACTTATCATAAAGATGGGACCGACAAAAAGTATATCTCTCAAATGTTTCTTTTGTCCATTTTTTCAACCATATCATAGAGGATTTTGACAACTTCTCCGGCACTTTCCACATGACTGGTACCGCAGGCGTTTTCCATTTGTTTCCTTTTTTCGGGATTCGCAAGGATATATCTGACCGTTTCCGCCAGTTCTCCCCGTTTCACCCATTCCGCGCAGCCGAGTCCGCTTAAAAATGCAGCGTTTGCCCGTTCCTGCCCGGGAAGCGTATTCACCAAAACCATGGGCTTGTTCATGACAATCGCTTCCGTACAGGTAAGCGCCCCCGGTTTTGTCACCAGCAGTTCGCAACGCCCCATGATACGGGCCACTTTATTCGTATAGCTGTGCAGTTCCACAGGATGGCGGAGTCTTTCTGCCAAAGCTGCCACTTCTTCATAAAGGCTTATATTCTGTCCTGTGATGACAATGAACCTTGCTATTTCATCCACTTCATCCATACGTTTCAAGTCATCAGCAATCCTGCCGAGGCCAAGACCGCCTCCCATGACAAGTACTGTTCCTTTTTCCGGATCCGGACGGCGGGCACTCTCCTCATAAAAAGACTTCCTCACGGGAATCCCCGTCGTATGGATGATATCGGAAGAAATACCATACCTCGAAAGCAACCATGCCAGTTCAGGCGTCGCCACACAGTATCCGTCCAGATGACGGTCTATCCAAAGCTGATGAATGTCAAAATCAGTAATCACCCCTAAAAGCGGCGTGGTGATATCGCCTTTTTTCTTCAACAAATCAGCGGCCCCCGCAGGAAAGGGATGGGTAAAAATCAAAGCGTCCGGATTCAATACCCGGATAAGCCGTTTCATTCTCCTGCGGAAACTTAAAGATAAAAGCGCCTGCGACGTTTTTCCGAAGCTGCTCTTTTGTGAATTGCTGTACAGGCTGTCATATATATCAGGAATAAGCCTGATCATCTGCAGATATGTCCGCTTGATGATCTGATCCACAGACAGCACATCACGGGATACGAAATCAAGCACGCGAACAGAATCCTCAGGATGCATCTCCTTGATGGATTCCGCGATGGCTCTCGCCGCCTGGCTGTGCCCTGTGCCGATACTGGCTGTTAATATAAAAAACCTGCGGGATTTTTTATCAGGCATCAAAATTCCCTTCTTCCGATTTTATCTTTGCTCATTATAGCATACCAGGCAGCTCAGACGGTAAAGGGGGAACGAAATCAGGAATCGGGGCATCAGAAAAGCCCCCAATAGCGGAGGCTCCATTATTCTTATCCTTTTAATCCACGGCTCTGGCGGTCCATGTCTTCTACAACGATATCAAAGATATCTCCCACAGCGGCGCAATATTGAAGAAGAAACCAGGGCTCATTCGTATGAAAATGGATTTTCACCAAATTCCCCACCTGTACGACAATGAGACAGTCGCCCTTCAGATTCTTATTGATATGCTTTGAAATTTCCTCCTTCTTTAAATTTTCGCCTTCAATCAGTAACTGCGTATCATATTTGAATTCAATCATCATGATCCCCCATCCTGATTCCCTTGTCAGAAACCTTAAACAGTATATTACATTTGAGAATGAATTTCAAATTTTATGTTTCATTTCCACAAGATAAAAATCCGCGAAACTTCTGCGGTTTTTCTGTCATTCTCTGCCGTTCCAGCAATATGTACACATCTTTGACGGGTCTATCCCTGCGGCATCAAGCATATCGTCCAGGCGGTTATATCCCAGCGAAGTAAACCCCATCCGCTTACAGATCTTTTCCACCATCTTGTGATACCGGTCAGAGTCGGGATTCGCATAATCATCAAGAACGGTGCGATCCACTTTTTCTCCTTCCTCTTCCGCAATAACACGGCGGGCAATCAATTCCATTTCCGAATTGGAACGAGAAAAATTCAGATACTTGCAGCCAAACAAGATGGGCGGACACGCTGCACGGGCATGAACCTCTTTTGCGCCGCTTTCAAAAAGAAACTCCGCCGTTTCCCGAAGCTGCGTCCCTCTGACAATGGAATCATCCACCAGAACCATTCGTTTCCCTCTAATCAGTTCATGAATGGGGATCAATTTCATTTTTGCAATCAAATTACGCTTCGACTGGATTGTCGGCATAAAAGAACGCGGCCAGGTAGGCGTATACTTTACAAGCGGCCGCGAAAAGGGCACGCCCGACCAGTTGGCATATCCCATGGCATGGGCAATCCCTGAATCGGGGACGCCGGCAACGATATCCACATCTTCTTTTGTAAATCCGTCACGTTCCGCCATCGCCATCCCGCAGTGGTAACGCATTTCCTCCACGGACACGCCTTCATAACGGGCAGATGGATAGCCGTAGTAAATCCATAGAAACGTGCATATACGCATATCCTTTCCGGGAGCGACAAGCGTCTTTACTCCCTCCGGTGTAAGTACGGCAATTTCTCCGGGACCGAGTTCACGGTCATCTTCATATTCCAGATTCAAGTATGAACAGGATTCAAAAACAGCACAATAGCCGTCCTCTTTTCTGCCGATCACTACGGGCGTCCTCCCCAACTTATCACGGGCACAGTATAAACCGTCCGGCGTAAGCAGAAGAAGCGTCAGTGCGCCGTCTATTCTCTCCTGGGCATAACGGATCCCCTCTATCAGATTATCTTTTTGGTTAATCAGCGTCGCCACAAGTTCCGTCGCGTTAATATCGCCGCCGCTCATTTCCAGAAAGTGGGTACTCCCTTTTTGAATTATTTCTTCCGTTAATTCATCCATATTATTAATTTTCGACACTGTTGCCAACGCGTATGTGCCATGATGAGAGCGGACAATCAGCGGCTGCGCTTCATAATCGGAAATACAGCCTAACCCCAAGTTTCCTCTCATTTGGTGAATATCACTGTCAAACTTCGTCCGGAACGGCGTATTTTCAATATTGTGGATGGATCTGTCAAAACCGTCCTCTCCGTAAAAAACCATACCCGCCCGCCTTGTCCCCAGATGAGAATGGTAATCTGTCCCGAAGAATACATCAAACACACAATCCGATTTCAGCGCCGCTCCAAAAAATCCGCTCATAACATCCTCTTTTTCCATGACTGACAATGAAATTAAAATAGGTACACATCCATTATAAAGGATATTAAAAACATAATGTAGCCGCAGTAATTATACTTTCGTTAAAATATCAGGATTTTTTTCTGAACAAAACAGCCCTCACGGTTCTTGACTTATCTCTATCATCTTTTGGGGTAAAAGAGCCCATAATGCGCTGCCGCACAAATTAAACGGCAGCGTCTTTTACATTCTGCTTCCTGACTCCCACAGCCGTTTCCCGCCTTCCATTATTCGTTCTCTCACATAAGCATCGCACCGACAGTCCCTAAAATTATAAATACCAGGAGCGCAATCACCCACGGAAATACCAGAAGCAGTTCCGTTATATCCTTGAGTATATAGAAAAGATTCATCGGTTCTATGTCGTCTGCCTGTACGCTTGTCAATTTCCCCTCCGGACCGATGAGCTTCACCAGCGGATAATTATACAAACGAATACGTCCAACGGACATCCAGAGGATAAGTGAGCAGGGAACTGACAGACAGAGCCATACCACCATGGCAGACCAGCAGATCTGTCTCTTATACACATCTCCGAGCCCACGAGACTGCAGCTAA
>ENA-OZGD01000960-OZGD01000960.1-human-gut-metagenome-genome-assembly--contig:-NODE-960-length-10202-cov-9.054893_pt1 | contig 10202 bp, 9 predicted proteins | sample MGYA00244653_ERZ653652 | MGnify/ENA primary metagenome ERZ653652 (study PRJEB26926, sample SAMN06164983) | human gut metagenome | biome: ENVO:00009003; feature: ENVO:2100002; material: ENVO:00002003... | reverse complement strand
GATCAGGGCATCGTGCGCCCCACTGTAAAAGGCGCGGTTGTTCTCAATGAGCTGGGGAAGGGTCACGGGGCGGTAGAAATTCACGTCCACCCCGGCGTTGAGCACCCGGGGCATTTGGCGCAGCATGCCGTACTCCGGGCCCCGGGCCTGGTGCAGGTGACCGTGGATCATATAGCCCCGCCTGCGGTACAGAATGGGATAGTGGCAGAGGATAATGTGAACCTCTCCGTCGTCGATCTCGTTGAAGTCGGTGACGGTTTCAAAATAGCGATACAGCTCCCCGGCGTTTTCAAAGCCGGTGTCGTGGTTGCCCCGGATCAGGTGCTTATGGCCCCGGAGCCGGGATAGGGCGTCCCCGGGCACCAGGCCCCGGTTATAGCCCACATCCCCCACCACATACACGGTGTCCTCCTCCGAAACGGCCTCGTTCCACCGGTGGATGAGCTGGCGGTCCATGTTCTCCACGGTGTCGAAGGGCCGGGAGGGCAGAAAGGGTTCATAGTGAAAATGCAGGTCGGCGGTATAGAAGATCATGGCGTCCTCCCTCAGCTTGTCAAAAAAGTCTTTTTTTGACAAGCTGCGTGCGGTTTTTCAGAACTTAAAAAGTTCTGAAAAACCTGTGATTGCAAACGAAAGACACCCCTGATGGGTTTCTTTCGTAACTATCTTCCTTTCCGATGGCGGAAGATTTCCGGGTTTCTCGACAGTCTCCTCCCTGTCGATATTCCCAATTAAGGATAACGGTGGCCAAAAAAATTCAGCACACCAAACTAATTTTCATTCAGTATAGCAAATCCCCCGGCGAATGTCAATACGAGGTGTCGAAAAATTGCCCCCGGCGCATCGCGCCGGGGGCAGCGAAGGTTCAGGTGTTCAGGAAGGGGTCGTCCAGGCGGCCCAGACGGCGCAGCATGGTCTTTTTCACGGCCTTGAAGATGTTCTCATACCCGGTGCAGCGGCACAGGTGGCCGGACAGCAGCTTGCGCAGCTGGTCGTCGGTGTAGTACACGCCCCGGTCCAGAATTTCCACCGCCGTCATGATAAAGCCCGGGGTGCAGAAGCCGCACTGAATGGCCGTCTCCTCCATGAAGGCCTGCTGGATGTCGGACAGCTCACCGTTGGGGCCCATAAGCCCCTCCAGGGTGGTGATGTGCTTGCCCTCGGCCCACACGGCCAGGTACAGGCAGGAGTTGTAGCACTCGCCGTCGATGAGGACGTTGCAGGCGCCGCATTCGCCTACCTCGCAGCCCTTTTTCACGGAGGTCATGGAGAAGTCGTTGCGCAGCATATCTGTCAGGGATGCCCGGACGTCCACCATTTTTTCCACTTCCTTGCCGTTGAGGAAGAACGTCACCAGCTGATACTGATTCTTTGCCATTACAGCTCACCTCCTGCCAGCTTCACGGACTCCATCAGGCACCGCTTGGCGCTTTCCACGGCGATGTGGGACCGGAAAGCCTTGCTGGCCCGCCAGGAATCCCGGGGGTGGATATCCTCCAGCACCGTGCGGCCGAACTGCTGGATGTTCTCCAGGGTGACTTCCCTGCCGTTGATGAAGGCCTCGGCGTTCAGCGCCCGCAGAGGCACAGGGCCTGCCACGCCGAAGGCAATGCGCACCCGCTCAAAGGTCTTTTTGTCCGGGCTCAGCCGGGCGTTGACGGAGGTGCCCAGGGTGGCAATGTCCATGGCATTGCGCATGGCATACTTGATATAGTGGCCCCAGGTGCGGTCATAGGACGCCTTGGGAATGAGAATGGCGGTCTGGATCTCGCCCTCCTCCGCCCGCAGGTCCACGGCGCCGGCCTTGAGATAGAAATCCTTGATGGGCACCCGGCGAACGCCGTTTTTGCCGGTGATCTCCACGATGGCCTCCCAGGCGTGGAGGGTGGAGGCGGAGTCGGCGGAGGTGACGCCGTTGCAGGTGTTGCCGCCGATGGTGCCGGCGTTGCGGATCTGGGGTCCGCCCACCATGTCCACGGCCTCGCCCAGGACGTTGATATACCGCTGGATCAGAGAATCGGCGGTGATGTGGCTGAAGGTGGTGAGACTGCCAATGCGGAGGTTCTCCTCCTCATCCAGGGACACGCCCCGCATTTCCCGGCATCCCTGGATGCTGATGAGGGCCTTTCCGGCCCGCTTGCCCTCCCGCATCTGCACCAGCACGTCGGTGCCTCCGGCGATGATCTGGGCCTCGGGGTGCTCCAGCCGCAGGCGGATGGCATCCTGGACGCTTTGGGCCTGGTAGAGCGCTGACATATCATACATAGCGGTATTTCCTCCTTAGTCCCGGATCAGGCCCTCTTCCGTGAAGCGCCGGAAAAGGACGTGGGGGGTGATGGGATCCTGGTCGATGGCCACGCCGGTGGCGTTGTAGATGGCGTTGCGAATGGCGGGAGCGCCGGAGCAGGCCGGGGGCTCGCCCAGGGCCTTGGTGCCGAAGGCGCTGGTGGGCTCGGCATTTTCCACGAACTGCGCCTCCAGATGGGGGTGGTCCATGACGGTGGAGAGCTTATAGTCCAGCAGGTTGTTGTTCAGGGGCTTGCCGGTCTTTTCGTCGAACAGCAGCTGCTCGGACAGACCGTAGCCGATGGCCATGGACATACCGCCGTGGACCTGGGCCTCCGCCAGGGCCGGGTTCACCAGCCTGCCGCAGTCGTGGACATTGATGATGTCCTTCAGCGTCACCTTGCACATGGGGATGTCCACCTCCACCTCGGCGAAGGTGCAGCCGAAGGAATAGGCGTTGTTGCGGATGGTATAGGTGCTCTCGGCGGTGATATGCTGGGAGTCGTTGGGGTTATACTGGGCGTGCATGGCCAGCTCTGACAGGCTCATCAGCACCTTGCCGTCGGTGGTGCGGACGATGTTCCCGTCCGCGATGTCCATGTTGTACACCGCCTGGCGGGTGAGCTTGGCGGCATAGTCCAGAATTTTCTCCTTCAGCAGCAGGCCCGTCTGGCGGATGGAGAAGCCCGCCACATAGGTCTGCCGGGAGGCGTAGGCGCCCAGGCCGGTGGGGGTCACGTCGGTATCCTGGCAGGACACCACATGGACCCTGCGATAGTCCCCCAGGCCCACCACATCGGCGGCCATCTGGGCATAGACGGTGTCGGCTCCCTGGCCGATCTCCGTCTCGCCGCACTGCATGGTGACGCTGCCGTCCAGATTCAGCTGCATCCGGTTGGAGGACGTCTCCAGGGAGATGGGATACACGGCGGTGTTGTACCAGAAGGTGGCCACACCGATGCCCCGGCGGACGGGGCCGGTGTCCTTGGCAAATTCCGCCAGCTTCCTGTCATAGTCGATGTACTTCTTGCCTGCCTCCAGACACTGGCGGAAGGAATCGTCATAGTTGACGTTGTGGGAGAATCCGTCCTCGTACCCCTGGGGCATGACGTTCTGCATCCGGAAGGCCAGGGGGTCCATGCCCACGGCCTTGGCGCAGTCCTCCACGTTGGCCTCGTCGGCAAAGGAGGCCTGGGGCATGCCATAGCCCCGCATGGCACCGGCGGCGGGCCGGTTGGTGAACACGGTCCATGCATCGCACTCCATGTTGTCGCAGGGGTAGTGCTGGGGGAAGGAGCCCATGGCCTTGGCCACGATGCTGTGTCCGTGGGAGGCGTAGGCCCCCTGGTTGGAGAACAGCTCCACCTTTCGGGCGGCAAAGGTGCCGTCCGGCCGGAGCCAGGACACGATGTGGAACCGGATGGCGTGGCGCACCCGGTTGGAGACGAAGGTTTCCTCCCGGGAGCAGTCGATGCGGACACAGCGGCCCTGGACCTGGGTGGAGCACCAGGCGCACAGGGGCTCATACAGGGCGTCCTGCTTGTTGCCGAAGCCGCCGCCGATATAGGGCTTTACCACCCGGATATCGCTCCAGGGGCGGCCCAGGGCCTGGCCCACCACCCGGCGGATGATGTGGGGGATCTGGGTGGAGGCCACCACGGTGATCCGGCCGTTTTCCTCATAGGCGAAGCAGCCGTGGTTCTCAATGTGGCAGTGCTGCACCGTGGGGGTGTCGTACCAGCCCTCTACCTTGATGAGGCCCGGCTCCCGGATGGCGGCCTGATAGTCGCCCTTTTTCATGTCGGTGTGCTTGAGGATGTTGCTGGGAAAGGCCTCGTGGAGCTGGGGCGCACCGGGCTTCATGGCCTCCTGCGCGTCCAGCACCAGGGGAAGCTCCTCATACTCCACCTGCAAAGCCCGGACGCCCTGCATGGCGGCCACCTCGTTTTCCGCGATGACCACGGCCACGTCGTCGCCGTAGTAGCGGACGTGCCGGTTCAGAAGATGCCGGTCCGCCACGTCCTGGTGTCCCGGGTCCATGGACCAGGGGTGACCGGCGGTGGGGAAGGGGTGCTCCGGCACGTCGAAGCAGGTCAGGACCTTTACCACGCCGGGGATCGCCTCCGCAGCGGACTTATCCACAGACTTCACGAAGCCGTGGGCAATGGTGGAGTGCTTGATGCGCACATACAGCGCGTCCCGGGGCATCAGATCCTCATAATATTTGGTGCGTCCGGTGGCCTTGTCAAAGGCGTCCACCCGGACCTCCCGTTTTCCAACCTCAGCCATGAATGGTGTCCTCCTCAGCAAAATAAGAAGCCGCGATATCTGGCATAAGCCCTCGTAATTCTTCTTTATTACATTGTATCATAGCACATCCCGCCGGATTTGAAAAGCGGTTGGCGTAATTTTAGTTGCAGAATAGCGCCATGACAGAAAAAGCCCCGGCGGGGCTTGTCCGCCGGGGCAGGGGAAATGCTGTGTCAGCGAAAGGAGATCGCTCAGATGGCCTTGCGCTTCTTGGAGGTCATCACCACGACAGCGCCAGCTGCCATGACGGCCACCAGACCGTACACCACCACGCCGGTATCGGCGGTCTTGGGGCTTTCGGGCTTGGTGGGAGTGGTGGGAGTGGTGGGCCCCTCGGCGGGCAGGGTGATGGTCATGCGGCCCTGGGGCTGGGCATACTGCTCGCCCACCACGCCCTTGAGCTCGGTGGTGATGTAGTCCATCAGCACCTCGTCCAGAGGCAGACCGGTGTCGAACTGGCTGGAGGCGGCAGCGAAGGCATAGTAGGTGTCGCCGCCGGCGGCGCAGAAGTTGTTGGTGACCACGGCATAGGTCTTGTTGGGGTCAAAGGCCTTGCCGTTGACGCTGTTGATGGTAACGCGGTTGATGGAAGCGGGACCATAGTAGGTGGCCTTACCGCTGCCGCTGGGATAGGGAGTGGTCTGCGGATCGTATTTCTTGGTGGCGTCAATGGAGATGTTCATGCCGGCGATCTGGGGGAAGCCGCCCAGGGAGTCGGGCAGAGCAAAGGTAGAAGCCTCCAGGGCCTCCAGCAGCTCGGCGCCGGTGACGTACACCACGGCCACGGTGTTGCCGAAGGGCAGCACGGTGTTCACGTCCAGCTTGGAGATGTCGCCCTTGTGGATCCAGGCCCGGATGCCGCCGCCGTTGGTGATGGCCACCACGTTCTCGGCGGGAACGGTGAGCTCAGCGTCCTTGCGGATGGCCCACAGCATGGAGTCGGTGATCAGGTCGCCCAGGTTGGTCTCCTGGGTGCGGTTGCCGGGATCCTTGTCGCCGTTGAGCTCCACGTCGGTTCTGGCAAAAACCTTGCCGTACTCGGCGTTGATGTCGCTGATGATCTTGTCGGCGGCAGCCTTCACGGTGGCGTCCTCCTTGGTGTAGGCGGACAGGTCGATGAGGCCGTTGCTCTCGATGCTCTTGGTGGCGTTGTCAATGACGATGGCGCCCACATAGGCAAGGCCCGTGCCGGTGGACTGGACCATGCTGTTGTCCTTGCTGGCGGTCATCACCGTGTGGGAGTGGCCGTCGATGAACAGGTCGATGCCCTTGACGTTCTGCATCACATTATAGGAGCAGTTGGGCTCGGAGGACTTATCCACGCCCAGGTGGCCCAGAGCGATGACGATATCGGCATTCCCCTCGTTGCGGGCCATGTCCACGTCCTCCTGGGTGACCTTGTACAGATCCTTGCCGCCGATGAAGCTCAGGCCCTTCATCAGGGCGGGGTTGGCCTTGGTCTGGGTCTCGGGGGTGGCCATGCCCACAATGGCGATGCGGAACAGCTCGGTCTCATAGGTGTCGTCGGCATAGATGGGAGCGGTGCCGCCGGGGGCGAAGATCAGCTCGCCCTCATCGTCCACCAGGTTGTTGCAGGCGACCATGAAATCGCCCTGGTGCTTTTTCAGGTTCTCCATCAGCTGGGGGAAGCCGTAGTCGAACTCGTGGTTGCCCAGGGTGATGACGTCATAGCCCACCAGGGCCATCATGTCCAGGGCGGTTGCGCCCTTGCTGAGGCTGACGTAGGGAGAGCCCTGGCTGTAGTCACCGGCGTCCAGCAGGATCACCTGGTGAGCGCCCTTGTCGTAGCACTCGTCCCGCAGAGCAGCCACCTTGGCGTACTTGTCGATGGCGCCGTGGACGTCGTTGGTGTGCAGGATGACGGTCTTGCCCGCCAGGGAGTCAGGGAGCTAATACGTCTCCTTGTTCTCGCCCCAGGAAGCCGGGACCATCAGCGCCAGCGTCATGACCAGCGCCAGCAGAGTCGCTAAGAATTTCCGCATGGTATTCTTTCCTCCTTCAATTTTCAGAGCGCGGTGCGCGTTCTGTTGTACCCTTATCATACATGATTTCTCCGAAAAAAGAAATTCTTTTTCCTTCTGCAAGGTATACAAAAATATTCCCCCTTTTTTGTTGGATTTTCTCAGGGAAAAACCGGGAAAAACAGTATGTTTTTCTGCCCGTTCCGTGGTATAATAAAAAATCAAGCCATATGATCCGGAAAAGGAGGGCATTTCCATGAAATATCTGTTTCGCGGGGGCACGGTGGTGTCCGGACGAGGCACCCGCCGGGCGGACGTGCTGGTGGAGGACGAGAAGATTCTCCGGGTGGCCCGCAGCATCACCGCGCCGGAGGCCGCCGTCATCGACGTGGAGGGGCAGCTTCTGCTGCCGGGCTTCATCGACGCCCACACCCACTTCGACCTGGACGTGTGCAGCACCACCACGGTGGACGACTTTTTCTCCGGCAGCCGGGCGGCTCTGCGGGGCGGCACCACCACGGTGGTGGACTTCGCCTGCCCCAACAAGGGCGAAACCCTGCACCAGGGGCTGGAGCTTTGGCACAAGAAGGCCGACGGCAATTGCTGCTGTGACTACGGCTTCCATATGACCATCGACGACTGGAATCCCGGCATCGAGGCGGAGATCGACGATATGTACGCCGCCGGTATCTCCTCCTTCAAGATGTATATGACCTATCCCGCCATGATGATCGGCGACGAGGCCATGTATCACGCCCTGAAGAAGCTGAAGGAAAAGGGCGGCATCTGCGGCGTGCACTGCGAAAACAGCGGCGTCATCGACGCGCTGATCGCCGAAAAGAAGGCGGCGGGCCAGATGGGCGTGGGCTCCCATCCCCGGACCCGGCCGGACTTTCTGGAGGCCGAGGCCGTGTCCCGGCTCCTGCGCATCGCCCAGGCGGTGGATATCCCGGTGGTCATCGTCCACCTGACCAACGAGGCCGCCCTGCGGGAGGTAGAGGCCGCCCGCAAGCGGGGCCAGCGGGTATATGTGGAGACCTGCCCCCAGTATCTGGTGCTGGAGGACAGCGTGTATGACGACCCCGACTATTCCCGGGCCGCCCGGTATGTCTGCGCCCCGCCCATCCGGAAGGAGCGGGACCAGCAGGCCCTTTGGACGGCCCTGCGCAAGGGAGAAATCCAGACCGTGTCCACGGACCACTGCAGCTTCACCCTGGAGCAGAAGGACGCCGGACGGGGGGACTTCACCAAGATTCCCGGCGGTCTGCCGGGGGTGGAGAACCGGGGCGAGCTGCTGTATACCTACGGCGTTACCACCCGGAAGATCAGCCTGGCCACCATGTGCCGGGTGCTGGCGGAAAACCCCGCCAAACTCTACGGGATGTTCCCCCGGAAGGGCGTGCTCCAGGACGGGGCCGACGCGGACATCGTGGTGTACGATCCCCAGGCGGACCATGTGCTCCGGGCCGAGGATATGGCCAGCCTGGCCGGTTATTCCCCCTATGAGGGCTTCGCCATCCGGGGCGGCATCCACCAGGTGTGGCTGCGGGGCCGCCTGGCGGTGGAGGACGGCTTCGTTCTGGCCGGACCCGACGGCAAATATATCCCCCGGGGCAAGTGCAGCCTGTAACCGGGAAATGAGAAAGAAGGCAGCCGTATGAGCGTTCTGTATTGTCAGTCCCCGGCGCTGTTCTGGTGCGCCCTGGCGCTGATTGTGTGTTTCTTTGTGCGCCGGGGGGCCCATCGGGTCCGGGCGGTGCTGGACCTGGTGCTGGGGCTTCTGTGCATCGTGGGCGGCGTGGCCCTGTATTATCTGGGCATGTATAACGACGCCTTCACCATCCGGGACTTCTGGCAGATCCGCACCGCCGGATGGATCGGTCTGGCGGCGGTGGTGCTGCTGACGGCGTGGCAGGTCATCAAGGCCACCCGCCGCAGCGTGTCGGTCCGCCGGGCCGCCCGCCAGGCGGAGCGGGATGAGCAGGCCCGCCGCCAGGAGCTGGAGGAGGCCCGCAGCCGGGCCTATGCCGCCGGGCAGGAGGACGCCAAGGCCGCCAGCCGGGTGGCCGAAAATGTGTCCGCCGCCGACAGCCGGGAAAACCCCTGACAGCCCGTTTCCATGGACAAAAAAAGTGCCCCCGGCGGGGGCACTTTTTTATTCCGTATCAGTCGTTCCGGGAGCACTTCTCCGCGTCGATGGCCAGCACCACCATCAGGGCATACAGGGCGTCCCCCGGGTCCGCCACGTCGATGGTATAGGTGTCTGTCCAGTTAAACAGCTCCTTGCTGATAGAAGCCACCGTCCGGGGCCCGTCCTGGATGGTATAGTCCCACTCCATGAAGCTGCCCTCCACCGTCCAGCCGCAGAAATCCATGGTAAAGGACGGGTGGAAAAACGTGAACTCCTTGCGGATGGTGCCGATGCACCGCTCCCCCACATACAGGTCGAATTTCGGCAGAAACGTCAGCACCTGCTGCTTCACTGTGGCAATGTGCTCCCCATAGGGGTCCAGAATGTGCAGGCAATGACCCCAGGCCAGCTTTCCCTCCACGGTATAGGCCACGCTGCCGCCCTCGTAATAGATGTCATAGCTGTCGAACCACGAGAAAAACCGCTGCTTGAAATACAGCTTCATCGGATGCACCTCCCTTTTTCCCCAGTATACCGGATTTGCACCCGGCGCGCAAGAGAAATTCTTCTTTACAAAATAGAAAGTATGTTCTATAATGGTGGCAGTATCTTTGAAGGGAGGGCGATGCCATGCGCGCACGGCCTGTCAGCTGCTGCTTTTCCGGCCACCGTCCGTCCAAGCTCCCCTGGGGGGAAAACGAAGACGATCCCCGGTGCCGGGCCCTGAAGGTCCGGCTTCGGGACGCGCTGGACGCCGCCTATGAGGCGGGATACCGGCACTTCATCTGCGGCATGGCCCAGGGCTGCGACCTGTATTTCTGCGAGCTGGCCCTGGCCCTGCGGCAGCGGCACGGGGACGTCAGCGTGGAGGCGGCCATCCCCTGTCCCACCCAGGCCGACGGCTGGCCCCGGGCCCAGCAGGAGCGCTATCGCCGCCTGGTGGCGGCCTGCGATTACGAGACCCTGGTGCAGTCGTCCTACAGTCCCGGCTGTATGCAGCGGCGCAACCGCTATATGGTGGACCACGCCGCCCTGCTGCTGGCGGTCCACAACGGCCAGCCCGGCGGCACCCGCCGCACCATGGAATACGCCATGCGCCGGGGCCTGCAGATCGTGGACATCCCCCCGGTGATGGAACCGTGACATAATCCCGGCCCCCGCCGCATAGGCTTGTCTCAAAGAGGTGAACGCTTTGAAACAGGCAATTTTGCGGCGGGGGCTGGCGCTCTTGCTGGCGGCGGCAGCCCTGGGAACGGTGCTGGCCGGAGCCGGGGCGGACAGCGCCGCCGCCCTGTGGCAGTCCGTGTCCCGCCGCCCCCATCTGTCCCGGGGACTGCTGCGGTGGGAGCTGGGGGACCTTCTGGGGCTGGACGGACTGTCCGCCGCCACGGTGCTGGCCCTGGGCCAGTCGCCGGTGCTGCTGGCGGGCCGGTCCCTGGCGGTGCAGGAGGACGACGCTCCCCAGCCGGACCCGGAACCGGAGGATCCCCAGG
>ENA-OZGD01000957-OZGD01000957.1-human-gut-metagenome-genome-assembly--contig:-NODE-957-length-10221-cov-4.630533_pt1 | contig 10221 bp, 8 predicted proteins | sample MGYA00244653_ERZ653652 | MGnify/ENA primary metagenome ERZ653652 (study PRJEB26926, sample SAMN06164983) | human gut metagenome | biome: ENVO:00009003; feature: ENVO:2100002; material: ENVO:00002003... | reverse complement strand
TCCTTGCTCCCGCCTTGCGTGCCCTTACAAGACCGCCGTTTTCCTGATGAATGACCCGGATCCGTCCGTCCTTTTTTGCGTAATCATCGCAAATTTTCGGACATCCGTCCGGTGAACCATCGTCTACCAGAATGATCTCCATATCCGCAAAGTCCTGCGACAAAATACTGTCTACACATACTTTTAAATATGGCTCAACCCGATAGATCGGTACGATCACACTTAAAAAAGGCATTTTTGTTACCTCCTGCCTGCTAAAAATCCTTTCGCCCTGTCAAGCAGATCCTTTAGTTCCCAGCTTTTCCGGTAAAGGATTCGCATAAGGATGCCAAAGCAGGCTGTATACGCACAGCCGTTTACGATCAGCCAGCCGATATTTCCATCCGGTATTTTACCGCATATTTTTATGGATATCAAAATCACAGCCATTGCGATGGCCGTGCGCCCCACATACCGTACAAAATAATCCCGGAGCTTTCGCTTCCAGTCTTTTTTCATGCCATAACGCATCAGCACATAGGGCTCTACCCAGAAGCTCGTCGTCAGCGTACTGACAATTGTTCCAAGGAAAATACCTGCCACCTCGAACCGTCTGACAAGAATCACCGATACGATCAGATTCACAATTCCCTCTGCGATGGATTTATAGCGGTCGTACCAGAACAGACCCATGGCCTCCCGAAAAATCAGATTCGTCTGCCGCATTCCATTCAGGTAAAAGTTCGCCACAATGATCCATACGATTGACATCGGGAACAGGTAGTCTGCTCCGAAAAATACCCGAATAAACGGATTATACAAAAACAGCAGACCGCCTGCTATATAGCTGTAGATCAGATACATCAGAAAATCCGCCGTCCGATATACTTCATGGATCCTGCCTTCCTTCTCCGTCGCACCGAGATTTCCCACACTCGCCGAAAATGCTTCGAGAATTCTGGTCAGCAGCGAGTTAATGTTCGTCATGATCATACTGTAATTGGAATAGATTCCAACGCTTGCCAGTCCTACAAAGGCGCTTACCAGCAGGTTATCCGTTCCCTGTACAAAGATTGCCCCCAGCTTGTGCATGAACATCGCCTTGATATTTCTGCTAATTCCTTCTCTTATTTGGGGCTCCGGCAGCTCATGGTACTTTTTCAGGTAAGGATATTCCCGGTCGGCGTGCCACGCGATCATGATATAAACAAACAGATTACAAACCATTTGTATTCCGAGATACAGCAGGAAATTCCGCGTCAGCACCAGCACCAGAATCTGGATCAGCATCTGGATCAGATGCATTGCCTGCTCCCATACGACTTTTATGTAAGATCTCTGATCCGCCATAAAAATCGAACACTTATAGGAAAAGAGATAGCTCAGGACAGAATTTGCAAGGTACATCAGATAAATCAGCCTAAGATGCGGCACCGACTGCCCCTTGACCAGATGATCCAGAAACGGAAACAGCGCCATCCCGATGCCTGCAACCGCCACCGCCACCCTCCGGTACATCTGCTTATACAAATTCATCAGCCGCCCGATCTGATCTCTGTCATTTTCTGCAAGCGGCTTGTACAGACTGAAAACTATCGCAGAACCGATTCCAAGCTCTGCCAGCGACAGCATACCGATGACATTGCCAAACAGCCCATTGACACCCAAATATTCCGCAGACAGGTAATGTATAAAAACAATTCGGTTCACAAACGAAATAATAAAACTAAGCCCCTGTCCGCCAAAGCCCACAAACATGTTTATCAGCGATTTCTTTGTTCTCATGTTGTCATCTCACTTCTGTTTTTTGAAAGCTGACGTGCAGGAACTCCTGCCAGAACCGCGCCTGCCTCTGTACAGGAACGGATCACCACTGCACCTGCGCCGATCCTGACAGAATCCGCCAGTTCGATCCTGCCGATCACACTCGCCCCTATCCCAAAGTCTGCGTTGTCACCAATCGTTGCCGCAGCGCCGTTTCCTCCGTCATTTCCAATCACATTGTTTCCATGGAACGTACAGTTTTTTCCAACCCTTGCATTGGCAGGAACGATAACATTGGGATGCCAGACCAGCAGCCCCTCCTGACAGCTTCCCGGTTCGATCCAAAGCCCCGTTTTTTCTCCCAGAAGATTTCGCCTGCGGCGCCACCAATAGTGCATCAGCTTATGCCAGGCTCCGTCCTGCGACGTATGGTATTCCTCCATACGCAGCGCCCGGATGTACCTCCAGAACAGATAGTATGGCTCCCGGCACAGTCTCCCACGCAGCGTCCGCCCTCTTATTCCAAGCTCTGTCCGCCCATAGTCTGCCGCAAGATATCTTTTTAAATCTTCCTTCGTCTGTATCATGTCAGTTCTCCTTTGCGCACCTCTTTCTGTATATACCTGTACTCCAGCATTCCTGCCGCCGCCAGAGAACAGAGCAGTACGCCAATCGTTGAAATCAGGTCAGGCTGTCGGCAGTCCCTGCGCAGTATCCGCAAAAATAAAAAGACGAACAGCATGTGCACCAGAAACAGATCCCGACTCATGCGTCTGAGTACACCGGCAAACACTATCGGTATTCTGCGCTCGCCATCTCTACAGGATGTCCGTCTCACATGCACCATCCATTCAAATGCAAAAACACAGCATATCGAGCGCAAAATCTCACTCCAGACCGTGCCGTAAAGCATCAGACCAGACACAGCGCAGGCTATCGCACCAGCTGCCGGCAGCACCGGGTGTACTCCCGACAAATTACCTTTTTTACGCAACGGTACAACTGCTGCATTCTGCCTGTCTGCACTATACATGCCCCATGCAATAAACAAAAATCCAAAAACAGAGCATTCTGCGTACTGTAAAAAAACCTGTAATAAACCTGCCCCCATGCCGTCTGTGCAGACTGTCCGACAAAAATGCCGATGCCATACAGCACTGCTCCAATCAGCACAATTACACGAGGCGATACCCTGACAGGAGTCCGGATCAGAACATATAACAGCAAAAGAGACCAGAGCATCGCCGGAAAATACCAAAACATCCAGGTATAATAATGAACCCCTGTCACAAAGAAATCCCATATCAGCTTCCCGATCCCCCGGACAAGTCCCTCCTGATATACGATAAACTCGCCATACACAGAAATCGGCAGGTAAATCATACTCCAGATCAGATAGGTCTTTACATAGCTGAACCACTTTTTTCGAAATGCTTCCGGCTGACAGTCCCGTTCTAATTTGTTAATGGGATACATCGTAAAAAAGCCGTGGGAGGCAAAAAATGCGGCAAGTCCAATATCCCGTATCAGAAAAACAATATATCGGAACAGCTCATTTTCAAAAAGATATGCAATATTACAATGAATCAGAATAAACCAGATCGCTGCCAGAAATTTTATGACATCCAGTACAGGATACTCTGCAGTCGTTTCTTTTCTCATTCTTTTCTCCAAAACTGTTCCAATGCAGCTTCATAGGCATCTGCCGATCGCTCTACTGAAAAGTCAAGAGAACGTTTCTTTAAAAGCTCCTGATCCTGCGTCTGTGCAAGGGACTTTAATATACCGTCTGCCAGTGCTTGTTTATCCTCCATTGGTACCAGTACACCATATTTTCCCTCTGCCAGAATTTCCCTCGGTCCACATGGACAGTCCGTGCTTACCACTCGCGCTCCGCACGCCAGTGCCTCGATCAGAACGGTTGGCAGTCCTTCGTACCGGGAGCTTAATACCACGCAGTCCGCCTTTGCATAATACGCATACGGATTGCTCACATACCCTGCAAATTCAACAGCTTCTTCTATTCCAAGCTCCTTTGACTGTTCTTTTAAAGCAGCTAAAAGCTCACCAGTTCCCAGAAGCAACAGCCGATAATCTCCCTTTTGACGCAGCAGCTGTAGCGCACGAAGCATCAGCTGATGATTCTTCTGATAACTCAGTCGTCCGGCAAGAACGATGGTATGAAAGCTGCGCCCCTCCTGTAACCACGGATGCTCCACCGGCTGCTGCGCCAGTCGAAATACCTCCTGCGAAATAACCGGATTATAAATTGTCTTTACATGGGCCGGATCAGACCGGCAAGCCTTGATATAATCCAGCCGGGCCGCCTCTGAAACAGTGATCACACCGTCCATCCGTCTGTCCATTACCGGAAACAAAAGCTCCCGGATCTTCTGAAAGCTGTGAACCTCCATGGAAAGTGTATTGTGCGATACCTCGATCAGCGGGATTCTTTTCGGATTGGCAAACGTGGCTGCCGCCGCTACCATACTCATCTCTGTCGTAATGCTCAGCATCAGATCAAATTCCCTACTCCTGAGAAGTTTACGCAATACGCTGATATTTTTCAGATTCCTGTAAAGCTTTCCTGCCTGCATCAGCTTCATATCAAGCACCGGAATATTCTCTTGCAGCAGTACCCGTGTCTCCCCTGCATCCTCCCGGACACAGAATGTCACCTCATAACCTCTTTTATACAGCTCATTTGCAAGAATAACCGTCATCCGTTCTGCGCCGCCGCCATCAAACCGATGCATGAAAATACAAATTTTTTTTATCCCCATGTGTGTCTCTTCTCCGTCTGTATCCCGTCTTCAAAATGCCATCCAGCCATCAAAAGAGCCATTGTGATATTGGCAGAAAACAGGTTATAGGTATTTTCTGTCAGATATGTACAGAACCAGAATACCGACATACAGAGAGCCATTGCTCCCAGCTCTGCATTTTTTTTCTGAAACATGCGCACACGTCCAACATTCATGGAAATCAGCCAGAGCAGATAGCCCACAAACCCCAGCTCAATATACTGACGCAAAAAGTCATTGTGCAGATCCGTAACTTCAACCGCCAGCTTAAGTCCACCGGTCTGCAGCATTCTCGTTATCCATCCAAGTCCCTTTCCCAAATAAAACGGTCCAAAGGAATAATATGCAGCAAGTCCGTCATACATCAGATTTCTCGCATTTGTATTGACTCCCGTCTCTGCTGTAAGCACATCCAGCCAACCGTCCCGGATCATCCAGACATAAAGCAGCGCGATCACAACAAGCACCCATTCGCAGATATTCAGGGCAAATTTCAAATCGATCCTACGGAATAATTTCAGCAGCAGCCCAAGCATGAGAGAAAAAACCAGCGCAAGAAGTGCGCTTCTTTTAAACGAAACAAGAAAGAAGAACAACGACAGCGCCATATAAAACCAATATCTCTTTTTTCTGGCTGTAACCGTCAGCAGAAAAAATACAAAAAAAGCGCCGAAAGAATAGGGGAGGTTCGTACCCTCCATTCGGATCATCAGGTCGCCCGTCTGACCCGCAAAGCTCATCATCAGCTCCATAAACTGTCGGAAAAATTCAGCTATACCGCCTGCCCGGATTACCTCAAGCATCGTAATCGTATTGGCAAGCGCCATTGCTCCAAAGTTTAAAAGAATTCCCTTTTCCCCAAACAGATAAAGGGTTGCCATCGCCACCAGCACTGCGATGACCTGATAAACCGCATAGAAAATACCTCTTCTCATGATGTTGGGCTCCGACCAGTCAATGACCCACACGATCATGGAAATAAAGACGCTGAAAAAATAGGGGAAGGCGAGTCCAAGACCATACCTTCCCACCAGAAGCATCCGCTCTACCTGAGGGCGGAATAAAAAGCTGACCGCCCCCAGGAAAATAATCGCCAGACCCGGCAGATAACAGTACATGATCGTTATTTTGCCAACCTTGATCCCACTGTCCGGAAATTTCATCAAATAGAACATTCCTGCCGCCAGCACCAGATATAAGACCTTTGGCAGAAGTTGTTTTTTATCCTTCAATCATCGATCCTCCTGCCTGCAGAATAGAGTTTGAGCCGGTTTCAGTCCATGCATCGCATTCATCAAAAGCAGCTTGATCCGGTATACACCCGAGCTGGTAGATTCCACACTGCCGCAGTCATATTCGATCTTGCACTCTACTGCTTCGTTATACTCTGCTGCCTCATGCTCCAGATATCCAACATAAGCATCCATATGCTCTTTCGTCATATTTTTTGTAAAAATAACGTACTGTCCAACACTGTTCAATGCGATAAAACAATCCTCCCCTACCGGGAAAATTTCTTTTATCATCTCATTAAACTTCAACAGCATGTTGTCCATCGTCTCTCTTCCATATCTGCTGTTTTTCTCTTTCATTTTGGAGACACGCAATACAATACAGCAGAAATGCTGCGGAACGAGCCGGTTTGCATACCCCTCCATAAACTTGTCACAGCCAATACGGTTGGGCAGATCGTACTTCCGATCCTTGTACATGTAGAAATCCACAATATCCCCAAGACGTCCGATCACAACCGCTGCCGCACAGAAAATGCACAGGAAGATGATCACAACAATTCCCGTATACAACAGTATCCGACGGTTTGCAACTACAACAATGTTGCTCAGCAGGCTGATATTTTCCGCGCCCGCATACTCATTGTATTCTGCATTTACCTGATCCATCAGGGTATACAGCTCATTTGTCTGGCTGACAAGATCTGCCAGCATCGCAGCAGTGTTGTCTACGACCTCCTGAGAAGCTGTTTTCACGCCTGTCGGAGCGGCAGGAACTTCAGCATCATCCTTTGCATCTGCAGTGTCGCTCTGCTCGTCTGCTGCAGCTTTTTCTGCATCTGAACTATCTGTCTCGGGAGCATCCAGCTTCACAACCGTCCCTACACTTGCTTCTCCGGAATAAATCTCCATGATGTATTTGCAGTACGCGGTGTCGATCAGTGCCCATTCAAAATCCTTGCGGTTGTTCACATAATCCTTCATCAGAACATCGTATTCAACGGTCTGATCGATATTGGAATGATCCTCCTGTCCTGTATCATGCACCATCTCCAGAATATAATCCGCTTTGATATCGGTGTTTCCGGATTCGCGCATCATGGTTACATAAGAATCAATGACCGCATTGATCGCATCGATCTCTGTCTGGCTTGCATTGTTTTCCAGATGATAGCTTTCAATTCGATTCTGATATTTTGCAAGCAATGCCTCTCTGTTTTTGGTCACCTGATTATTCAGGATATACGCAAACACATTAGAAACCTCTGTGCTCTTCAAAAAGGAGAATTTCTGATACAGATCAGAAAATGAATAGCCATTTTCCGCGCTTCTGAAATTATTGTTTTCATTGTATCGGTTCTCCACGCTCTCCAGTGCATCGTTAATGGAGTTTTCCAGAAGCTCTGCCATTTCCAGATAATCATAATCTCTTGCGTTGACATCGGAAATATCATTTGCCGCGAGGCTCGTATTGATATGATTTTCACCATAGGTCTGAATATACACATCCAGCATGTTATCCAGCACCTGTCTTGCAAATTTCTCCGGCTGATCGGAATCATTACGCTTTGCAGTAAAGGTAACATAATACTTCGTCGGCTTAGATTCTACCGTCTCACCGGCTTCATTTTTTGCCTCCGCAACTGCCTTATCCTCTTCGGAAACGATTTCGTTGATGGAAACTCTGGAACGGAGCTCATCCAGGTTATGATCATCATAGTTTAGGCCCATCCGTTCAAATACCCTTGACATAACCTGAGAAGAATAGATCTCCGACACATCGATCTGACTGCCGTCCGGAGCCAATCCATCCTCTGCACCATCATTCGTATAGCTGATCACCGCAGTTGCAGAATATGTCTGCTGCCGCTGCATATACACATAGAAAAACAGACCTGCCAGGAGCGAAAGGATCACAATCAGGAACTGATATTTTTTGAGATAGCCTGCTATATGAAACTGCTTCATTTTGTGTCCTCCTCCCTCTCTGTGCTGTTGTGTTCTGCACGCTTACGCTTCAGTTCTTTTACATTCTTCGCATTTTTCCGTTCTTTCCCATTGCCTGCAGGCTGTTCCCGATAGGGAAATACTGTCAGAAGCAGGCAAAAGAGCACTGCAAATCCAACTGTTGCAAGAATCACTTTTTTCAGATCACTGCTTTCCATTTTTTCCTGCTGGCTGACAACAATACTCATATAGTTATTGATGGTGTCTTTGTCATAATCCTTCAGAGTATTCTTCAACAAATCGGAAAGCACCTGATATTCCGCCTTTAAGCTTTCCACCATCTTATCCGCCTGCGCGGTCTGTTCAGCAGACGCATTGACCGCCTGCATCTGCTGAATCGTATAGTTGTTGGTTTCCACCTGAAGCTGCTGCTGTGCTGCCGTCTTCATTGAAGTTTCCGCTTCATCTGCAAAATAATCCACGCCGATCTTTGTTCTCGACATGTAATATTTTCCGTCTGTATCCTCACTGGGCACTAAAACAACCGTTGCCATATCGCGCTCGTATAAATCGATCGCCTCCAGATTGATCTCATGGATTGCTACATTTTTCAGGTAATCCATGCTGGTGATCTTGTTATCGTAATTGAGCTTTGCTATGTACTGCGGCTTATTTTTGGCAATACCGTAGGTAAGGATGTAGGAATTATAGCGTTCCAGCTGTACCTCCCGGTAATTCTTTGCCTTTTCCGCAATAGAATAAAACGTTTCGCCGGTTGTTGCAGACTGATAGGTGCTGTTTTCCGAAGACAGTGCCCAGGCGTAATCCTCGATTGCCTTTGTCTGCACGTCAAACCAGCCATCAATATCCAGATAATCCAGCTCCGCAAGCTCGTCAAAATCCGGCTCCAGTACGATCGTTTTCCGCGTATAATCCGCAATAAACTTGTCGTAATAGGCATGAGCCACCATATCCACTACGGTCTGCGGATTTAAAAACAGCGTGTCTTTATTTGCCGTATAGGTCAGCAGATATTCTGTAGAAATATAGGTCGTATCCGTCGAAATCGTACTTCCCGCCTTTACCGGCATAACCGTCAGGCAATCCCGAAGCTCCTGCGCACTGATATTCATTCCGGCATCCTGAATCGCCTGATCCAGCACTTCTTCGGAAATAATTTCAGAAGCGTTCAGTCTTGTTTTATTCGGTGTAAGGCCTCTCGATGCTTCCGGATAATTAAAGCCGATCACCGCAGTGCTCTGCATCGCCCCCTGCAGCTGCTCCTGACCGATCCATGCTGCCCCATACAAAAGCGAAAGCACCAGAACCAGCGCCAGCTTTCTTTTCATCCGACCAGCGCCGCGCTTTATCATTCCCATAAAATCTTTCTTTCCCTGTCCCATCACAAGAATCAGAGATAAGAAAAACAGCACAACAGGCATGCCAAGCAGTACATAATGTAAAAGATTGATCCTATTCACAAATTTTCCTCCCTATGTATGACTGATATCTATAACGACCAGTTCCGGTTTATTGTTGATCCGCGGTATCTTTTCATGATTCCCAAGCCCGCGGCTCACGATCAGTTCTCCCCCTGACAGTTCAAATTTTCCATAGCAGTATTTCGGGAAGAAACCATCCCCCTTATGGAACAGTCCTGCCCCGCCCGGCAAACGCAGCTGCCCGCCATGAAAATGTCCGGAAACAGAAAGATCGATATCTGCATCCGCCAGACAGTCGTAGAACAATGTTGGATAATGCGCCAGCAAAATTTTATAATTTGAGGATTGTTCAAAGCCTGCAATAAACTCCTGTGACATTTCTGCAAAATCCGCCGGCTCCGAAGTTACTGCCCCTATGCTGACCTTATTTCCGCGAATTTCAGTATCCACACTGTTATTGTATAAAACAGTAACGCCCTCTTCCAGCAGCTCAACATCCAACGGAACCTGCGGTCCCTCCGGCGAATACATTAAAACTCCCTCATTATTTCCAAGACTGTAATAAATTGGCGCAATGTCTTTTAGCTTCACGCAAAGCTCCAAAATTCCTGAAACATCCGGATCGTCTCCATTTATCATGTCTCCCGCCATCAAAATGACGTCCGGCTCCAGCTGCCTGATCTTAAACACCAGGGGTTCGTTATCCTGACCAAATACGTTGTTATGTAAATCCGCCAACACCACTGCCCTTATATTCTCCCCGATCTTTTCCGAGGTCACGCGATAAAAGGTGGTTTCAAAGGTACTGTTATCTGACAGCTTCCACAAAACTCCTGCTCCGACTGCAAAAAGCAGCAGAATTGCAAACAATTTTAATCGTAATTTTCTGATTTTTATTTTCCTTTCCCTTTCCCTTTCGTACTTTTCCCAAATCTATGCTCTGTTATTCTATGTTTAGAATACCTTCTCATGCCGATGTTTGCAAGGTTTTTCCAGAAAAAAAGGGGATCCTGATCCTATTTTTTTGAACCATTTTCTGATTCATTTTTTATA
>ENA-OZGD01000947-OZGD01000947.1-human-gut-metagenome-genome-assembly--contig:-NODE-947-length-10306-cov-4.379963_pt1 | contig 10306 bp, 15 predicted proteins | sample MGYA00244653_ERZ653652 | MGnify/ENA primary metagenome ERZ653652 (study PRJEB26926, sample SAMN06164983) | human gut metagenome | biome: ENVO:00009003; feature: ENVO:2100002; material: ENVO:00002003... | reverse complement strand
CGTGGGCTCGGAGATGTGTATAAGAGACAGCCAAAGAACTGACCGACTATGTGGACGGAAAGAAAATCCTGAAGGCAAAAAGTCTTGAGATCCAGGTAGGCGGTGCAACCGTGACCATCAGCGAGGGCGGAGAAATCAAGGTGACATCCCCGGCGGGGATCACGCTTGCAGCATCCGGCGAATTGAAAATGACGGCATCGACCATCAATGCGACCGCTGGAACAGTGAACATCCAGGGCGGAGGTGGCGATGTTGTTGTGTCCGGCAAATCGCTGGTATCGCATACGCACACCGGAAACCTTGGCAAGAAAACATCCGCACCCCTGTAAGGAGGTTTTGGAATGTATGTTGGAATTTTCGGCGATGTGATTTTCTCCGTGGGACACCTGCGTGTGCTCACCCCGTCAAACTTCAAGGGGACGACCGGCGCAAACTGGGCGGAACATGAAGTTCTGGGAGGGAAAGCACGGGCAGAGTATTTATCACCGAAACTGAGAGAGTACACCTTTGATATTCTTCTGGATGCAGCACTCGGCGTGAATCCTCGCAAGATGCTGAACCGTCTGACAGAAATGTCAGAGAACGGAGAGATTCATTACCTGATTATCGGGTTTGCACCGGTATCGCAAAACAAGTTTCGGGTCACTGAAATAAGCGACAGCTGGGATTCGGTGATAAAACACGGGCTTTTGATGCAGTGCAAGGTGAGCCTGACCATAAAGGAGTACATATGATCGACTTCAGCAGCACGGTGGTTGAGCTGTCCGGTGACAGCGAAAAACAAAAAGAAGTGCAGGACATTGCAAAGTGCCTTCGCACACTGTATTCCACACCAATCGGGAGCCAAGAGGGCGACAGAGAACTCGGAATCAATCCAAACATATTTGTCGATAAGCCACTTCCGGTGGCAAAGGGATTATATGTGGCTGAGGTAACAGAGAAAACCGCATCGTTTGAGCCGCGGGCAAGAGTGGTGCGGGTGGACTGGCTGGACAGTGATGTGCTGCATGGCGTTGTAATTCCAAAGGTGGTGTACGAGCTTGTCTAAAATAAAAGAGTTTGAGAACATCCCGGACATCGACATTGAAGGCGAAGAAACGCTGGAAGAAGCTGTGGCCGATTGCAAGGCACTGTTTGGCAAGTACAACAAAGAACTTTTCAACGGTGAGGTATCGTTGGAACGGTGTTCTGAAGCACGGCTTGTCCTTTTGACACTGGCACATCGTTCGCATCACAACATGGAGTACAGCACGGCGTGTCTGAAAGCGGAACTGCTGCCTACGAGCACGGGGCCGAATTTGGACAACCTTGCTCCGCTTGTTGGAGTGGAACGCCTGGAAGCCGGAAAAGCCACGGCGGTTATTCGATTCACACTGTCTGCGCCGAGAACGAGTGCAACCGGAATCCCGGAAGGAACACAGGTGAGAACGGCAGACAAACGGTATTTCAAAACCGAAAAGTATGCGGAGATCTTACCCGGCGAACTGACCGTGGACGTAGTTGCCGTGGCGGATGAGGCAGGAAGCAACAGCGATGGGATTGCCGAAGGCGAAATCAATGTGCTGGTGGATCCTATCCCGTATGTGTCCGGGGCAAAAAGTGTTTCGGCAAGCACGGGCGGTACGGATACGGAAGGTGACGATTCATTTACCAGACGTATCAACTATGCACCTTCGATTTTCTCCGTGGCCGGTCCGGTGGATGCCTATGAATACTTTGCATCGAGCTGGCGGTCCGATGTGGCAGATACGAAGATCGTTTGCAAGGAAGGATACACGATCCACATTTACTTTCTGATGGCCGGAGGCAGAGTTCCGACAAGGGAAGAATGTACCGGAATGCAGAAATATTTCGACACGGTAAAGCGCCCGATGGGTGATCTGGTTCTTTGCCATGCGCCGAAAGAAATCCCGTATGACATCGAGCTTACTTACCATATTGCCTTGAGCAATGTCAAGAATGCATCGACGATTCAGGAAAATGTGGAAGCAGCTGTGAAGGAGTATGAAACCTGGCAGAGAAAAATCGGCCGGGACATCGAACCGGCGGAGCTGATTATGCGTGTACGGGAAGCTGGTGCGAAACGCCCACGTCTGTTGACACCGGTCGAAACAACCGTCTCCGAAATTCAGGTGGCAAAGCTCCGAAGCTGCAAGGTGACATACGGAGGAATCGAAGATGATTGAACTCCACGAAGTCGGCCTGGTAGAAGGGCTACCGCCTGATGTTGCCAAAGAGCCATGGGTACAGATCCTTGATGCAGTTTTCAGGGAGCGGCGCAAGAAGGAACTGGAAGCTGCCGAACGCTTGAAAATCTACACGGATATTGACCGTGCAGATGAGGCGGTTCTGGATATTCTTGCGGTTCAGTTCCGCGTTGACTGGTACGACACCAGCTATCCGATTGAAACAAAGCGCAGGATCATCAAAACTGCGCTGGAAGTCCGTCGGTACTGCGGAACGGAGTGGGCAGTCCAAAAGGCGCTGTCCTCGATTTATCCGAATGTGAAGATAAGTGAATGGTATGACTACGGAGGAAGGCCGGGCTACTGGCGAATGAACGTAGACATTACCGATGATGGTGTCATTTACTACACACCGGAAGAAATTGAAAAGCGCCTTGGTTATGCCCGGCGCTGTACCGCTCACCTTGAGCACATCATCTACATCGTCGAACCGCATGAACGGTCGCCCGCTTATATCGCCGCCGCACCCTGCGGCATGGCGACATCCTGCACCGTAAAGGTCCCCGGTAGGATCAAGCCGCGGGAAATCGGCGCAAAGGCGTATGTTGCCGGTGCGGTCGGAAGATCGAAAATGCAGGTTGCCGTGGCGCTGCCCGGTGCCGTTGAAGCAAAGGCAGTGAAAGCACGAGCCTTTACGGCGGGCACCGTTGAGCGGTCGCACACGGCGATAAACATTGTTATTGGAGGACAGACAACGTGAGTTGGGAAAAATCTAACTACACCGCCGCCGGTGCCGCCCTGCTGTCGGAATCTCTCTCCGGTGGTGCGCTGGTAATCACCCGCGCTGTGAGCGGCACCGGTACGGCTGACGCAGACCTTTCGGAGGAAACCGGGGTAAGCGGCGAAACACATGACCTGAAATTGCTGGACATCGAAACCGTTGAAAGCGGCGGTGAGACGGCTCGGCGGGTAAAAATCCAGATCACCGGTGCAGATGAAACGTACATCATGCATCAGGTGGGCGTTTACGGCAGGCTGAACGACGATGCCGAAACACTCCTGTTTATTATGCAGGATGCACGCGGAGTGGAGGTCCCGTCCACGAAGGTGAACGGCGATTTTGAGATTGAGCTGTCGGCGCTGCTTGCTGTGTCGAACAAGGCCAATATCAGCATTACCGTTGACCCGCAGATGCAGGCTCTCGCAAAAATGGTCAAGGCGGAAGTCGAGAAGCACAATAAAGATGCTTCCGCTCACGCTGATGCCATCACCGCCGCCGTCGGCAATGCCATGGAATCCCTCAAGGAATCCGGGGACGTTGTAAGCGAAGAACAGGTCAAGGCTCTTATTCAGGAGCAGGGCAGCTCTGGCAGGGCTATCATCAAGGACATCACGATTCCCGCAGACGGTTGGGACTGGCAGCGGGAATCTGGTGACGAGGAAACACTGAGGGATGACTTCCGTTGTGTCGTCGATGTTGCGGTTGACGATGCGACGGAGGATATGTTCCCCAGCGTTGCCTTACATAAAGCGGCCCTTGAGGTCGCAAAGCGAGCTGGGCTGTGCCCGACAGTGCAGGCGAATGCCGGTGTCCTGCGCTTTTGGGCACGGAACGCCCCGGAAGCGGATATGGCCGCGACCGTGGCGCTGGTATCTCCCGGCGGGGCGAGTGGGGGCGGTTCGTCCTCGTATGTCCTGCCGGTTGCTACCGCTACCCGGCTTGGCGGCGTGAAAATCGGTTCTGGCGTTTCCGTGTCGGCAGACGGCACGATTTCCGCATCGACCAGCGGCATCACACAGGATGAAGTCGTCTCTGCGGCAGACACGGACAAGATGCTGGACGAGATTTTCCCCGCAGAAAGTTGAACGAAACACCGGCATAACAGGAGGCTTATATGGCAGACAACAAATTTGTGAACCTCGAAGCTCTCAAATCCACTACGGTGCGCTTGCAGCAGGAATGGCTCAAGTCCATCTCCAAGTCGGGTCATGCCCGCTTTGAGGTGGCGGAAGCCATTCCTGACGCATCCGCAGCGCAGGAAAACATCATGTATCTTGTCATGAACGACAAGACGCAGCACTACGACATCTACGCAAAGGTCAATGATAAGGTCGTCCGGCTGGACGATACCACTGTTGACCTGTCCGGCTATGCTACCAAGGAACAGCTGGAAGCTGTCTCCGGCGGTCTGGGCGGCACGGTGTACGCCGCGACCAAAGCTGACCTGTCCACTTCCGACGACAGCGTAATTTCTGGTTACTTCACACAGCATACGGACGCAAAGCCTAAGAAGGGCGATGTCTTTGTCGTGACTACTGCGGTGGACGGTTCCACCTATGAGCAGTCCGCCTATTTCTATAACGGTTCTGCATGGGTGGCCATGACCGGTTCCGTGGATGCCGATAAGGTCATCCTGCGGGAGAACATCACGCTGGCCGGTGGCTATACGCAGGTCGGCAACCTGACCAAGAGTCAGAACGGCACGGCTACGTTCCAGACCAAGGGCAAGAGTGTGGCCGATGTCCTGACTGAGATTTTCTCCAAGCGGCTTCAGCCCTCTATCACCGCACAGCCCTCTATCGCGTCTTTCTCCCTGACCGGTGCGGGCGCGGTTGAAGCAGGCACGAAGGTGGCCGCAGCGGTCTACTCTGCCGCCACGCTGAACGCTGGTTCTTACCAGTACGGCCCGGCGACCGGTGTTGTGGCGACCAACTTCAAGGTCGAGCGCATTACCAATGCGGCCACTACGCAGGTCGTGTCCGTGGCTGCTGCATCCCTGACCGCTGGCTCTGACAACAACGGCGGCGCTGGCTTCATCATCGGCGATGCAGGCGGCGACAATGCCGTGTCCAGCCTGAAGTACCGCGTTACTGCTACCCACGGCGCAGGCGTGACCGCAAAGGACAATCTCGGCGCTGCATCCAGCCCGGCAGTTGCCATTGCGGCTGGTACTAAGACCAAGGACACCGCAGCATACACTTCGTTCCGCAATGTGTTCTACGGTGCATCCACCAGCAAGCCCGCTCTGAACAGTGCGGCCATCCGCGCACTGGGCAAGACTGGCAAGGCATATGCTGCCGGTACGCTGACCATCAACGTGCCTGCCGGTACGCAGCGTGTGGCGATTGCCTGCATTGCGACGGCCAAGGGCGTTACCAAGGTCATCAACGAGACCGCCATGAACGCCGATGTCACCGGCACCTTCGTGAAGTCCACCGTGTCCGTTGAGGGCGCGAACGGCTACGCCGCGAAGGAGTACAATGTCTGGGTGTTTGAGCCTGCTGTTGCCTACGGTAACGCCGCGGTTCTCAAGGTCACTCTGGGCTGATAGGAGGAATAGACAATGGCAGTGAATAATACCACAAAGACCTATGCCAACATGGAGTTCCCGCTGGCTATGAAGCGTCAGGACGCTTTTGCCCTTGATCCTTCCACCGTCTGGCCCACTCTGGCCGATGCCCAGAGCTACGCAAAGACCAATCCGACCGCCTATGTCGGCCAGATGCTTTCCGTCGTCGTGAACGGCACGGCTACTCCGTATGTGATCCAGAATGCCGCTGGCGACCTCGCTCCGCTGGGCGCTGCCGCCGTGACCATTGCTTCGGACGACGAAGCCAATGAAGCGCTCACTGAGGTTTTTGGTGAGTAAGAACCCGTGACCGACCGGCTGCCCGGAAAGGCTGGACAGCCGGATATTTTATAAGACAAGAAAGAAAAAGAGGTTTTTATTATGGCTTACAATGCAAACGCTCTCGTCCGTCTGTCCGCTCTGAAGAATCTGGCCGCAAAGACCAAGGCCACCACCGATGCACTGGACACCCGCGTCACCACTCTGGAACGTGTCGGCGCACAGGCCAATAAAATCGAGAGTATCAAGGTGAACGGCGCTGCGCAGACGATTGGTTCGGATAAGTCTGTCAACATCTCCGTGCCCACCAAGACCAGCCAGCTGAACAACGACAGCACCTTCCAGACCAGCGAGCAGGTGGTGACTGCTATCAACACCGCCATTTCCAAGTCCGGCCATGCATCCTTCCAGAAGGTCGATGCAGTGCCGAAAGTCGATGCTGCACAGGAGAACATCCTGTATCTGGTGATGAACGCCAAGACCGGCCATTACGACATCTACGCCAAGGTCGGCGACAAGATGGAACTGCTGGATGATACCACCGTTAACCTGTCCGGTTACGTCCAGAAGGAAACCGGCAAGGGCCTGTCCACCAACGACTACACCACCGCCGAAAAGACCAAGCTGGCCGGTATCGCAGATGGCGCAAACAAGTACGTCCACCCCACCCACACTGCTGCTGCCAGCGGCCTGTACAAGGTGACTGTTGACGCTCTGGGCCATGTGACCGCAACCACCAAGGTTACCAAGAACGACATCACCGCACTGGGCATCCCGGGTCAGGATACCACTTATCCCGAGGCCACTACTGCCAAAGCCGGTCTGATGTCCGCTGCGGATAAGTCCAAGCTGGACGGCATGACCATTGCATCTGATGCTGATGTGACCGCTATGCTGACCGAGGTTTTCGGCGCATAAGCTGATTGACCTACCAAAGAAGTACGCAGGGAGGGGCTACCATGGGGCGGCCCCTCCTGCTTTTTAGGGAGGACAAGCGTGAATGAGTACTATCGCACTCGAAACCCACCTTAAACTTTTGGCGCAGAAAGCCAAGCAGTATACGGCGGGTCTGGCAAGTGAGCTGTCCGCAGCAACGCTGGAAGCGATGAATGAGATGGACAACGCAAAGGTCGATAAGATTTCCGCTGTAGCGGTCACAATTAGCACGGACGGCTGGGTGGAAGATGAAACGTGGGAGGAATATCCCCTGCGGCACGACATCACTGCCGCAGGTGTGACCGCAGCAGACCGCGCGGACGTTATCCTGTCGCCCGGAAGCCTGACCGCAGCGGCGGAATGCGGCATTTGCCAGACCTGTGAAACGCAGAACGGGAAAATCTGCATCTGGGCAAAGAAAGCCCCGGGAGAAAGTCTGACTGCGGAATATCAGATTATTCAGGGCGAAACAAACAAGGAGGCATGACCTATGGCAATGGGAATTGTAAACGTCGGAACGCCGGGTGTTGGAGATGATTCCAGCTTTGTGAAAAACAACCAAATCGGCGTGCCGGGCGGCATTGCCACGCTGGATGCTGACGGCCATTTGACCGAATCGCAGCGTCCGGCGGTGGACGCATACACCAAGGCTGAGACCGACCAGCACATCAGCGCAGCCGTGGACACCCACAATTCTGCTGACACTGCACATGGTGACATCCGCGCCAGCATGGCCGCGATGAACGCCAACATCAAGGCCATTGAGCTGAAGTTCAGCACGAACGTGACGAAAAATCCTTTTTCTGCCACATTCAGCAGCCTTGACGGCCTGACCGTCACCGGCGTGTGGAACGCAGAACAGGCGAGGGTGGAGTTCTGATGGCTGAAACATTCAAGGTCGGCGCGAATGCGCGGGAGCTGTTGCGCTACACTCAGAGGGCAACCCGCATCGTCACCGATGACATCAGCCGGAGCGATGCCCGGAAGATCATCCAGAAAGTCGCAGCGCTCGAAGATGTGCGCGACATCCAGAAGGTGTGTGGCACTGCCGTCCATGCACTCGACACGCGGGACAGGGAGGGCTTTTCCAAAAGCACTTTCCGGCTGTACGGCGAGGGCATCCGGCTGACCGCCCGGCAAATCCTGCTGGATGCACATGCGGCGAACAACGTGAATTTCCAGACCGACTACGACAGGCGCGTTGAGAAGATCGGCGCGGTCGTGGACGGCTGCTCTCTACTGCTGGAATACCTGACCATCTGCACGGAGGAAGGTATCATCAGTGCAAAGAAAGCCGGTATCTGGACAAAGAAGGTCACGGACGTAAAATACCCGGCGATGAAGTGGCTCACGTCGGAACGCGGACGTGCCGAAAAACTCCGGGCAGAAGCGGAACGGAAACGGCTGACCGAACAGGCTGCCGCCCTGAAAGCCGTCCTTTACCCGGAACCGTAAACGCACAGCGGGCAACCGCTTTGCATAAAGGGTGCGGTTTGTTTGTCTGACGCTGCCATTTGGTGGCTGCGCTCTCCGAACACCAACAATAACAACAACGTCTGGAACGTCAACACCGATGGCTCCAACAACAACAACTGGTACAACAACTCCTATGGTGTTCGCCCCGCTCTGATGGAACCGTGTGACGAGTAGGCATAAGCTGAAAGCAGTGCGCCCATCAAAGGAAACCGCATCCTGTCGCTTGCCGATGCAGGCAAGTGATAAATACATCCCGCTGAGGTGGGCCATCCCTGCCGGATGCAGCCCACTACCGCAACGCGAACCAGCGGAGGGTAATTTTGATATACGAAGAACTGTGCAGCTTTGAGGTGCTTTACAAAGCCTACCTTGAAGCCCGGAAGGGAAAGCGAAGTAAAAGCAAAACAATCGAGTACGAGGCGCAGGCGCTGGCCTGCACGGAAAAGCTGTCCCGCAAGCTGGCTGTGCGTGATGTACGCCAGCCGGGCGGCGACATCCGGCAGCAGATATGCTATGTGCCGAGCAAGTTTGAGGTCTTTGCCGTCTACGAACCGAAGCGCCGCATGGTACACGCCCCCGCATTTGTGGACAAGGTGGTGCTGCACGCTCTGGTCGATAACATCCTGTATGATGCCCTGACAAGGAGCTTTATCCGGGACAGCCACGCCAGCCAGACCGGCAAAGGCACAGACAACGGCCTGATGCGCCTGAAAACTCACATGGTGGACTATTACCGCCGTGAGGGCCACGGCGCGGACGGCTGGGTGCTGAAAGGCGATGTGCGGCATTTCTTTGCCAGCATCGACCACCGGAAGTTAAAACGCAAGCTCAAGGCCGTGCTGGACAAGCGCGGCGTTGACCCGCGTGTCTATGAGCTGCTTTGCATCTACATCGACGTGATGGAGGACGGCTTGCCGCTGGGCTACCAGACGAGCCAGCTCTTTGCGCTGATGTTTTTGGATGAGTTTGACCACATCATCAAAGAAAAGTACCGCATCAAATACTATGGCCGATACATGGATGATTTCTACATCATCTGTTCGGACAAGAAGAAATTGCAGTGCATTCTCCGGGATGTTCGGGCGCTCATGGACAGTTACGGCCTTGAGCTGAACCAGAAAACCGCCATTTTCCCGCTGCGGAACGGTATTGATTTTCTGGGATTCCATAGCTACCTGACCGACACCGGCGCGGTCATCCAAAAGCTGCGCCGGGATAGCTCCAAGCGGATGAAGAACAAGATCAGATATTGGGAGACGGCATACCCCGCAGGCGAAGTGACCAAGCAGGAAATCCTGCGGAGCTTTGATGCGTGGGATGCCCATGCCGCCCATGGTGATACTTACTCTTTACGCCGCAAGTACGCTGACCGGCTCGAAAAATTGCTTGACTGTAAAATTCCTATCCATCGAAAAATCAACTCGAACAAACTCGCGCGTGACAGACGGCGGGCGAGGCAATGCCGCTGCATCTACAAGAAGCAGCACAAAGCCCTGTCCCTCTCTGTATCGCAGAACACGCGGCCCGCGGAGATCATGCCGTGGGCCTGAACGAAAACAAGGAGGTAACAATGGCAAACGTAAAACTGGGCACGAAAGCCGTTGGCAGCATCGTCAAGATCAAGGTCAACGGCGCGGCCAAAGATTTCATCATCGTGCATCAGGGCTTGCCCAGCAGCGCCTATGATGCAAGCTGCAACGGCGTTTGGGTGGTAATGAAGGACATCTATACCACGATGGAGTGGGACGGTTCCAACAACGACTACCTGAACTCCGACATGACCGCGTACCTGAATGGTACGTTCATCAGCCTGATCGATGCCGATATTCGCAATGCCATCAAACAGGTCAAAATTCCGTACACCAATTACCCGAACAACAATGTGATGAGCGGTTCTAACGGACTGAGCTGCAAGGTGTTCCTGCTGTCTGGCACGGAAGTCGGTTTCAGCGGCGTAAGCTACATGAACACCGAGGGTGCAAAACTGTCTTACTTCGACAGCGCAAGCAAGCGCGTTGCCTACAACGGCAGCTGTCTCTTATACACATCTCCGAGCCCACGAGACTGCAGCTAATCTCG
>ENA-OZGD01000939-OZGD01000939.1-human-gut-metagenome-genome-assembly--contig:-NODE-939-length-10358-cov-4.062312_pt1 | contig 10358 bp, 9 predicted proteins | sample MGYA00244653_ERZ653652 | MGnify/ENA primary metagenome ERZ653652 (study PRJEB26926, sample SAMN06164983) | human gut metagenome | biome: ENVO:00009003; feature: ENVO:2100002; material: ENVO:00002003... | reverse complement strand
GTCGGCAGCGTCAGATGTGTATAAGAGACAGCTTCTGCCGAGTCCACAGAAATTGAGACCGTTACCGACGCTTCCGGCAAGGTCATCGAGACCAAGCCCGCCGACAGCGGCAAGGCTCCCGTAGTCACCTCGAAGGGCAACAAGGCCCCCTCGAGCACCGCGGATATCCTCAACTATTACAATGCCGCCACAAAGGCAGCCGTCTCCGGCAAGGTCGGCTTTGCAAAGCACAGAGAGACCAAGAACGAGAAGATCGAGGCAAACGCTGTTGTCAAGCAGTTCAAGAGCCTTATCTACAAGTTCATGGGCATCGGTGCCGAGAACGCCTACAACGAAACCGTCACCAAGGGTCAGTGGAATACCGACACAAACAAGTATTTTCTCAGAGCTTCGACCCTCGGCACCGGCGACGTCACCGCAGCTTCCTGCAAACAGAGCGGCTCGAACTACATAATCACCATCAACATCAAGAACGGCAATTCCTATGCAACCAAGGGCACCGCGACCTGCAACGCTCCCCTCGACAAGAGCGGAATCTGCGTCGGCGACAAGGACAAGGGTTACTATGACCACAAGAGAGCCAGCTGCATCTATGACGCCATCGACGAAGTTTACGGCGGCGCAAAGGTCACCGAGAGCTACTCGGGCGCAGTCGTTACCGCAACCATCGACGCCGCTACCGGTCATTTCGTCAAGCTCGATGTCAAGTTTGATATCACCGTCAACATCGACATCGGTATCGGCAAGCCCACCGCTACCGGAACATCGTATGTAAGCTATTCCAGCTTCAAATATTGATTTTTCCAAGGGGATAGAAAACAATGAATAAGAATCTCAAGAGAATCGCGGCTCTTCTGCTCGCGATAGCTATGGTTGCAAGCTTCGCGGCGTGCAAGAACGACAAGAATAACAACGACACAACTGCCGCCGGCGACGTTGCCATAAACGGCGACGCTATTGCGGACGATCTGCTTCCCGAGGCCTCCTCGGAAGCAGCCTCCGACGACACCGCGGTCGAGACCGAGATAGTGACCGACAAAGAGGGGCACACCGTTATCGAGACCAAGGCTCCCGCCGACAATTCCGCAAAGCCCTCGAACGGCAAGCCCGAGAGCTATGCCGAGATCCTCGCCGCTTACAGAGACGTTCTCAATCTCGCAAAGAGCAGCAAGGTCGGCTATGAGAAGTCCGAGTGGCAGACCCTGCCCAAGGACAAGAGAAACTTTGACGGCTTTGTTATCAACGCGGCTCTTCCCGTTGCCGAGCTGTTCATGACCAGCGAAAAGGATGCCAAGGGCAAGAAGCACGAGAACAACCCGAAGGGCACCGACATGAAGTGGTTCCCGATCTACCAGCATCCCACAAAGGGCTGCACCCTGACCGATGTCAGCAAGATAAAGAGCGCAAAGTGCGAGGTTCTCTCGAACGGCAACTACAAGATAACGATAGTCCTCAAGGCGGATATCAACCCCGAGCCCTGCGATCCCAAGACGGGCGTTATCTCCAAGGGCTTCACCGGAACGATGTTCAGCCCCCTTGCAAAGGCCGATATCGACAACACCCTCCAGAACGACCCCAACGTCACGAAGGTCGTCAAGGATGTTGAGTATTCGCTCAAGTACTATGACTGCACCGCAGTGCTCACCTACAACCCCAAGACCAATCATATGGTAGATCTCTATCAGTATATGCACGTCCTTATCACCGGCTCCGGCAAGGTGCTCGGCAGCAAGTTCAGCGGCAGCGCGGTTCTCGACAACTTCCTCGAGATAACCAACGTCAAGTATTAATCGAATAGCAAAATAGAAAAGGCGCGGTTCACAGCTTATGTGAGCCGTGTCTTTTTATATAACTCCGCTTTTTCGGATTTAACAACAAACTTGAAAAATTGCCCCGAATAGGGTATAATTAACTGACTTCAAAAAACTTGTGAGGTGCCTATGGACAGAGAAAACAGAAAATTTCTGAAAAAGCTTTCCGTATGTGTTGCCGTTCTGTTTGTTATAGTAACGGTCGTGAGCCTGTGCGTAATGAATTTCACGCCGATAAACAGGCTTCTCGGAGGATACAAAGAGCAGCCGCTCGACCTCTCCCGCGCAGACGGAGCCAATATTACTTATAACGACGACGGCACGATAACCCTCGGCGAGGGCTATTCCGAGATAGAGTTTACCGGCATTGACGCGCGCGTCGGTTCTATAGGGTTCGATGTCGACTTCGGAGAGTCGGCAAACAGCGGCAAGGTCTATGTCGATTTCGCCGATTCAACGAGCTCATATTACCGCACGAATATCGCAAAGCTCACGCTCGAAAACGGGCTCGACAATGTCATGACCTGCAACTTCTCCGGCGAAGTGTCGCGCCTCAGACTCGAGATATCTCTCGACGACTATCACAGCGCAACGCTCAAGGGCATCACGCTCAATCAGTCGATAAGCGCGCTGCACATAGCGGAAATTATCCTGACATATCTGCTCATAGCTGCTGCCGCCATAATTATCATCTATGCTATAGCGAATCCCGCCGGAGCGCGCAAGAAATTCTCCGACAACAGAGTCAACTGCACCCGCATCGCGGCAGTCATAACCGCCGCCGCAATGGTATTTTCGGTGTATCTCACATTCACAAATCTGCAAAAAGGCTGGTCGACCACGCACTACAGCTTCACTTCGCAGGAGGGCGACCAGATAACCAAAGAGCTCGTTGACGCGTTTGAGCATCATCAGGTGAACCTTCTCGAAGAGCCTGACGAAGATCTGCTCAAAATGGACAATCCCTATGAATACACAAGGCGTGATGCTGAAATAGGCGCGGGCAACTTCCTCTGGGATCACTGCCTGTATAACGGCAAATACTACTCATATTACGGCATCGGTCCTGTCATTGCGCTGTTCCTGCCGTATCATCTGATAACCGGCTGCTATTTCCCGACCGGCTGGGCGACGCTGATGTTCGCGCTCGTCGGAATAATATTCCTGACGAAGATATATCTCGCGGTGATAGACAAAAAATTCCGCGATTTGCCGACAAACACGGTGCTCGCCGGATTGATAACCTTGCAGATGTCCTCGGGAATCATGTTCTCCGCGGCGCGTCCGCTGTTCTATGAGCTCGCCATCTCCGGCGGATTCATGTGCGTGACTATCGGCGCGTATCTGCTCATGACCTCGAACATTCTCTGGGACGGCAAAATCTCATATGTCCGCCTCGGCTTTGCCTCGTTCTTCCTCGGCTATGCCGTGCTCTGCCGCCCGACGCTCGCGGTCTATTGCATCGCCGCGCTGTTCTTCTTCGCGGGCGGACTCAAAAAAGCGCTCGACGGACTCGAAAAGAAGCAGAAGACCCGCACATTCTTCAAATATGCGGCTGTCGCCCTCGTCCCGCTCGGCGTTATCGCCCTCGGGCAGATGGTATATAACTATCTGCGCTTCGACAATCCGCTCGACTTCGGCATCCAGTATTCGCTGACGATAAACGACTTCACCCACTCGGAATTCCACTGGAAATATGTGCTCATCAATATGTATGCGTATCTTCTGAACATGCCGCACTTCACGCCCAAGACATTCACGCATCTTGCTTCCTCTGCGGAGCGTTTCGGGCTCAACGGCTATATGTTCTTCGACGACGCTGGCAAGAATCTTATATCCGTCGGAATCATATACCGCGCTCTGCCCATGTTCGCCTATCTCTTCTCGGGCAAGGCATTGCAGCGCGTCGAGAAGAAAAAGCGCGTATTGCCTATCCTGCTTATCGGCGTGACCTGCATTCTCATGCCGCTCGCGATAATCTTCTCCTCGTGGGAGAGCGGCTATGCCGTGCGCTACAACGCGGACTTCTCATGGCAGATGGTCATCGGCGCGCTTGTCATCGCGTTCATGCTCTACAAGAGCATCAAGTCGGAGAGCACAAAGAAGCTTGTCGATTTGATATTCACGGTCTCGACTGTCGCGTGCATATATGTGAACATGGCTCAGCTGATCTCGTTCACGGGCGTTGAAGGCGCTTTCTGGATGAATCTCTGGAGATAAAATAAAACTAATCTGACCCTGTCTGTCATGCGGACGGGGTCAAAACACGATATAAAAGACGAGAGAATCGACGGCGGCAAGGCGTTCGACTGGGGCAGAGCGTGCTCGATCTCGGCACGGACACGGGCGTTTTGCCGCGCAACATGTACAGCTTCGGCGCAAAATGGACGGGGACGGACATATCCCCCGAACAGATAGAGCAGGCAAAGAAGCTCTCGCAGGACATGGGCATCGGCTATTACGCGATGCCGGCTGAAGACAAGATTGCCGGCATGAGCGAGGATCTCATGCTCAGATACAGCCCCGACTGGAGCGGTGCGGGCGAAACAATGCACCCGATAGAAATACCCGCCTGCTACAAAGAAAAGTTCGAGCTCGTGCACCACGAGGAGTGGAAGCTGAAGGTGCATTTCACGCGCGAGAGCTGGAACGGCAGGATGAAAGCCTGCCGCGGAATCGGTGCGTCGCTGACACCCGAGGAGATAGAAAACTGGGAGCGCGAGCATCTCCGAAAGCTCAGAGAAAACGCACCCGAGGAGTTCGATGTTCTCCGCTTCGCCGCCATGGCGGAGCTCAGGAAAAAAGACTGATAAAAAGCAATCCTACCCGAAATTTTCGTCGGGTAGAATTTTTGCGTTGTATTCCGACAAGAATCAGAAATGCCCAAAGCTCGTTATATACAAAAATCTCCTGTCCGGGAACAGCTCCCGGGCAGGAGATTCTGCTTTTTACTTCCAATTATCGCAGCTCTGCCAATCACTCCAACTCAAACGCGCCGGTATAGAGGCGATAGTATGTGCCCTTTTCGGCGATGAGCTTTTCATGGTTGCCGCGCTCGATTATTCTGCCGTGGTCGAGCACCATTATGACATCCGAGTTCTGGACGGTCGAGAGGCGGTGCGCGATAACAAAGACCGTGCGCCCTTTCATCAGCTTATCCATGCCGCCCTGGACGAGAGCCTCGGTGCGCGTATCTATCGAAGATGTCGCCTCGTCGAGGATCATGACGGGTGGGTCGGAGACCGCCGCGCGGGCTATCGATATCAGCTGACGCTGACCCTGCGAAAGTCCGGAGCCGTCGCCCTTGAGTACGGTGTTGTAGCCGTCCGGGAGCATGCGGATGAAGCCGTCAGCATTTGCGAGCTTCGCTGCCGCGATGCACTGCTCGTCGGTCGCCTCGGGGTTGCCGTAGCGGATGTTCTCCATGACAGTGCCCGTGAACAGGTTGACATCCTGGAGCACGACGCCGAGACTGCGGCGCAAATCGGCTTTCTTTATCTTGTTGATATTTATTCCGTCATAGCGTATCTTGCCGTCCGCTATGTCATAGAAGCGGTTTATGAGGTTTGTTATCGTGGTCTTGCCCGCTCCGGTCGCGCCGACGAAAGCCACCTTCTGACCCGGCTCTGCGTAGAGCGTGATATCGTGAAGGACTTCCTTTTCGGGTGTGTAGCCGAAATCGACATGGTCGAGCACGACCTGACCCTCAAGCTTTGTATAAGTCAGAGTGCCGTCGCCGTGGGGATGCTTCCATGCCCACATTCCGGTGTGCTCCTTGACTTCGACTATCTCGCCGTTCTCTTCTTTCGCGTTTACGAGGGTAACATATCCGTCGTCGGGCTCGGGCTCTTCGTCCATAAATGTGAAGATTCGCTCGGCGCCCGCGAGGGCGTTGACAATCGAGTTGAACTGGTTCGACATCTGGGATATCGGGTTTATAAAGTTGCGCGAGAGCACGAGGAACGAGGCTATCATGCCAAGAGACAGCGTGTTGACGCCGGTCAGCCCGAAATTCTTCGTGCCGGCGATAGCCATATACGAGCCGATAACGGCGAGCAGGATATACAGAAAATATCCGAACGCGTTCGTCATGGGCATCATCGAAGTCGCGTGGCCGTTTGCGTTCGCGGCGTTGTGCTCCCATTCGGTGTTGCGCTGCTTCATTTCTTTCTTAGACTGCTCTTCGTGGCAGAAGACTTTTATGACCTTCTGACCGTTTATCATCTCTTCGATATATCCGTCAAGGTCTGCAAGAGATCTCTGCTGGGCTACGAAATACGCGCCGCTCTTGCCGACAACTCTCTTGATTATCTGCATAATGAAGAACAGCGATACGCACACAACGAGCGTCAGACCGACGCTGATATAGAGCATGCAGCAGAATACCGCCACGACAGTGAACGCCGAAGAAATCAGCTGACCCATAGACTGCGCGAGCATCTGGCGCAGGGTATCTGTATCGTTTGTGTAGAGGCTCATCGTGTCGCCGTGGGTGTGTGAATCGAAATATCTTATCGGCAGGCGCTGCATCTTCTCGAACATCTCATCGCGTATGGTCTTGAGCGTTCCCTGCGCTATAGTGACCATGCGGCGGTTGTAGATAAGCGTCGAGAGCGTGCCGATGAGATAGATGACCGCCATGGTTATCAGCGCGCGAATGAAGCCGGAGAAGTCGGGTGATGACTGACCGACCATCGGGGTTATATAATCGTCGATAAGCGTCTGGAGGAACATCGATGACGCCGCACCCGCAACTGCGCTGAGCAGAATGCAAATTGTGACGAGGACTATCGTGCCCTTATAATTTTTGAGATAAGAGAGCAGACGCTTGAGCGTTTTCTTGTCGAGCTTTCTGGGCTGCATTCCGGGTCCGCCGTGCATGGGCATAGGCTTACTCATCGTCGTTTCCTCCCTTCTGCTGGGATTCATAAACTTCGCGATAGATATCGCAGGATTTCAGCAGTTCGTCATGCGTGCCCTGGGCAACTATCCTGCCGTTGTCGAACACGAGTATTTTGTCCGCGTTCTGAACCGAGCTTATGCGCTGGGCGATGACTATCTTAGTCGTATCGGGCATATACTGCGAAAGTCCCTTTTGAATCAGCGCATCGGTGTGGGTATCGACGGCGCTTGTCGAGTCGTCGAGAATGAGCACCTTGGGATTCTTGAGCAGGGCGCGCGCTATGCACAGCCTCTGTTTCTGACCGCCGGAGACGTTCGTGCCGCCCTGTTCGATATAGGTGTTGTAGCCGTCGGGCATCGCGCTGACGAATTCATCCGCCTGAGCGAGCTCGCAGGCGTGCTTTATTTCATCGTCGGTCGCATTTTCATTGCCCCAGCGCAGGTTCTCGGATATCGTGCCGGAGAACAGCTCGTTCTTCTGGAGCACCATTGCGACCGAGTTTCTCAGGGTATCGAGATCGTAGCTTCTGACATCCACGCCGCCGAGCATCACTTCACCGCCCGTTACATCGTAAAGGCGCGGTATGAGCTGGACGAACGAGGACTTTGACGAACCCGTGCCGCCGATTATGCCGACCGTCTCGCCGGAGGCTATATGCACGTTGACATTGTCGAGCACCTTGGTGTCCGCTTTTGAAGCATAGGCAAAATTGACATTTTTATAATCTATCTCGCCGTCTTTGACTTCGAGAACGGGGTTCGCGGGGTTCGAGATATCGGTCTTTTCGTTGAGTACCTCAGCTATACGCTGAGCGGAAGAGCTCGCGATTATCATCATGGCAAAGACCATGGAGAGCATCATGAGGCTCATGAGTATCTGCATGGCGTAGGTGAACAGCGCGGTGAGCGAGCCGGTGGTCAGACCGAGTGCTGCGTTGTTGCCGCTGGCGATGACCGCCTTCGCGCCGAGCCACGAGATGAGTATCATGCAGGTATACATACAGACCTGCATAATAGGCGAGTTGAGCGCAATAAGGCGCTCCGCTTTTGCGAAGTCTTTGTATATCTTCTCGGATATCTTCTCGAACTTGCTTATCTCGTGATCCTCCTGATTGAAGGACTTGACGACTCTTATGCCGCGCACATTCTCCTGAACGACGTTGTTGAGCTCATCGTAGGTGTGGAAAACGCGCTTGAACACGGGGTGCACCTTGATGATTATCAGCACGAGCAGAGCCGCGAGGATAGGTATAATCGCAATGAACATAAGCGAAATCTGGCTGTCGATTCTGAACGAGACTATCATGGCGAAAATCAGCATAACCGGTCCGCGTATTGCTATTCTTATGAGCATCTGATAGGCGTTCTGAATATTTGTGACATCCGTCGTCAGTCTCGTGACTATCGACGCGGTCGAGAATTTGTCGATGTTCGAGAATGCGAAGGTCTGAACATTATCATACATATCGCTGCGCAGATTCGCGCCGAACCCGGCGGACGCGCGCGAGCCGAGGAACGCCGCAAGCATTCCCGTCACCATCTGGAATACCGCGAGGAATAGCAGCGCAAGACCGTATTTCCAGACCATGGACATCACGCCGCCCTCGATGCCGTTGTCGATAAGACCCGACATACAAAGCGGGATAACTATCTCGAACACGACTTCAAACGTGGAGAAAAAGATAGTCGCCCATGATACTTTTTTGTATTGGCGCATGCTCTTCAACAAAGTTTTTATCATATTCTCACTCCCTCTTTTCTTTCTTTGCTCCACTTTCCGGTTTGCAGCCGGGGCTGCTGTCAATATCAAGGTTATCGCATATCCTTATGAGATATCCACGGAGCTGTTCGACTTCTTCTTCGCTGAACGATCTGAGCATCGCCCGCTCGCCGTTATCAATCGAACGGCGTATCTCGAGATTGATGTCTTTCGCCTTATCGGTCAGCCGCACGACCTTGTTTCTCTTGTCCGACGGGTCGGTACAGGTGCTGAGAAAGCCGCTCTGCTCCATGCGCGTGACTATGCCGACAATCGTCGGATGTGAGACATGGGCGTAGTCTTCAATCTCTTTCTGGGTTGTCTGACCTCCGCGCTCGGCGAGGAATCTCAAAATACGCGACTGCGCAAAAGTCAGCCCGTGCTTGCCGAGTCCTGCATCGGCGTTCGACTTCAAACGGTTATCTATACGCTTGAAAAAATATCCGATATGCTCCATAGCGATCTCCTTTCCGCAAAGCTGTTTTAAACAATATTAAGTGTAGCACGCTACACATTATACATATATGCGCGCCGATTGTCAACAATATGTTTGTAAACAATTTGTGACCTCGGCGCTGAAGATTTTTATGTTCTGTTTTCGTTGAGATTAAAGACGGTGCGTATGAGCTCCGACGCCGCGCGGATGCTGTGCTCATCCGGGTTCATGAGCAATAATCTTGATGTTCCGCCGATGCAGAAGATTATTTTTTCTTTGCGCTCCGGCTCGTCGTCGTCATGCAGATAGATTCTGAAAAGAGCCTCCTCCGCGTCGTTGAGCAGTGAAGTCACATCATCGCCGTAGAGCGCGCGGATGAGCCGCTCTTCGCGCGATATCGCGCCGACGAGCTCTGAAACAAAGGCGTATGTATCGCCGAACGCCATCCGGGCGCAGTCGCAGCGGCCGAGGATATCGGCGACGGTCTCGCGGCAGATGTGCCGACGCAGGCTCTCCATGGTGTCATAGTGGGAATAGAATGTCGTTTTATTTATCAGCGCCTCCCGGCACAGGTCGCTGACTTTGACGGGTGACGGGTCGTGCAGGCGCAGATCGACATATGTATGTACTATCAGCCGCTCCGTTTTGATATATCTAAGATCATTTTTATTCACCATTTAAACGCCTCTTTTTATATTTAGTCGTTTATCTTACCAATTCATAAAATAGTTTCTTGATTAGACAACTTTAGTTGTTTATAATGTTAGCATATACTAAAAAATATTACAAGGGGGAGTATGCCGAATGAACAGAAAAGATCGCACCGTCTATATTATGCTCACCGACTATCCGGATAAGGTCTCGCGGACTATAAAAAGAATAGGGCTTTGGGAATACTCCCACATGTCGATAAGCACGGACGAACACTACCCGAAATTTTTCAGCTTCACCGGCAAGCGCGGATTCATGACCGAGGACTTCGACCTCCACCCGACTTACAAAGGCACAGATGTCCCCTGCGCGCTGTTCGCTCTGCCCGTAACGGAAGCGGAGCTTCGCAATGTAGAGCGCATCATAAAGCACATGACCTCGAACGCCGACGAATATAAATACAGCTACATCGGGCTTGCACTGCTCTATCTGCGGATAATCCCGAAGCAGCGCGGGCGCGACACCTGCGTCGGCTTCGTCTCGCGCACGATAAGGGAGCAGACCTCGCTCTCCGCAGGGCGCAGGAAAAAATTTTGCAGCCCGAACGACATAAAGGCGTTTTTTATCAACCAGCTCGTCTTTGAGGGACCGCTGAGAGTACTGCTGCAAAAGGGCAAGGCGTAAATTAAAATATCAATCCGCCGTCGGTTCGTGCCGTGCGGCGGTTTATTTTCAGCAAAAGCAAAAGACCTCCCGCCCGGGTAACTGTTCATAAAACAGGTTTTACGAAACAAGAGTT
>ENA-OZGD01000932-OZGD01000932.1-human-gut-metagenome-genome-assembly--contig:-NODE-932-length-10408-cov-3.549792_pt1 | contig 10408 bp, 10 predicted proteins | sample MGYA00244653_ERZ653652 | MGnify/ENA primary metagenome ERZ653652 (study PRJEB26926, sample SAMN06164983) | human gut metagenome | biome: ENVO:00009003; feature: ENVO:2100002; material: ENVO:00002003... | reverse complement strand
AAACGGCGTGGGTACCGAGAAATTTTCCGCTGCCGTCCGCGAGCTGCTGCGGGATAAGCTGGCCGCCGCCGCGGCCAAGGGCCAGGTGGGCAAGGTGGTCCGTGTCATGGTCCTGGGTGTCCCCAATGTGGGCAAGTCCACCTTTATCAATAAGGTGGCCCACCGCAAGACCGCCCGGGTCGAGGACCGTCCCGGTGTCACCCGTTCCAAGCAGTGGGTGCCCGTGGACCCCACGCTGGAACTGCTGGACACCCCCGGCATCCTCTGGCCGAAGTTCGACGACCCGGAGGTTGGCAAGCGTTTAGCCTTTACAGGAGCGGTGAAGGACGATGTGCTGGATATCGAGGAGCTGGCCTGCTATCTCATGGACTACCTGGCCGCCCACTACGCCGAAACCCTCACCGAACGCTATAAAATAGAGGTGGAGCCCGGCGACACCGGCTACGAGCTGCTGGAGAAGGCCGGGCGTAAGCGCGGGTTTCTCATGCGCGGCGCCCAGGTGGACACCGAGCGCATGGCCCGCATCCTGCTGGACGAGTTCCGCTCCGGCAAGCTGGGACGCTTTACGCTGGAGCTGCCTTGACGAAAGGAGAAACGCCGATGGACTGCCCATTATGCGGAAAAGAAATACGCCGTGGTCAGGCGGCTTACGTTCCCACCGGCGGCCTGTATTTCCTGCCGCCGGGAGAGACGCTGCCCTGGTGATGACACGGCGTGGGATCGAGGACAGAGGCGGCATTGTGCTGGATATGTGCAGCAGTCTGGGGTGGCTCAGAAAACCGGGAGCGCTCCCGGCGTATATTTGCGAAAATTGCCGCAAAATGATCGTGGAGTCCTGCAAACAAAAGTCAATAGCTGAAGTGAAAAAAGTCCCGCAAAATTTGCACAGCTGAAAAAGGGCATGACAAAACAGGCTGGAGAAAAAGCTTCGCCAGCCGGGATAAAGTAGCAATCTGATTTATCTTTGTGAGGTGTCCTGCTGTGCGTCAAAAGCCTCCAGGCACTCTTTCACACGGGCATAGTAGATGCGCAGGAACTTGTTCTGCGCGGCTGTCATGTAGACGAAATATGGCTTGCCCTCCGCGCGTTTCTTATCGAGAAACTGGTACACTGGCTCATCTGCCGGGGCTTTTCTCAGGTATGTACAGATGATCTGGTACAGCGTTTTCCGCAGATGTGGAGAGCCGCGCTTGGTCGTAGGGACGCTCTTGGCGCTGTGCTTGCCGGACTGGTCTACGGCCGGATCAACGCCGGCAAATCCAACGATGGAACTGCGGCGTGGGAAACGGCGTACATCGCCGATCTCAGCCATAAGCTGTGTGGCAGTGGTTTCGCCAACACCGTACATGGCGCGCACGGTATCGTACTCTGGGAGTTGCTTTGCAAGGCGCATCATCTCGGCGCGCAGCGCAGCCAGCGTCATCTTACCCGATAGAAGCTGTTGCGCCGCTGTGGCAATAAGTAATTTGGTGTTGTCGTTTTTTGGAAGCGTTGTGATGTGCCCACAGCTTCCGGCATAAACATCCAGCGCCTTTTCCGCGCTGAAATGGTAGCCCTTGCGCTTGCACCACTTCTGGTAGCGCTCGGCAAACGCATTCTCACTGACGCGGCAGATGCAGTCGCAGTGATAGAAGGTCATGACAAAGTCCACCCATTTCTGGTGACCGTCGGCGCGTTCTGGGCTGGAGAACAGTTCGTTCACACCGGGAAAGGTCTTGTCGGTCAATGAAATGAGATTGTTTTGCAGCGATACCACCGTTTTCATGTAGAGGTTATACTGGCGGCTGCACAGCTTCAGTTGTTGCCTTACCGTGTCCATGGGAGTATATTCCCGCAGATCCACCCAGTTGTCAAGACCGTACTTGGCGATTTTCATGGCGTCTGCCTTATCGGTTTTGACCTTGCGAATGGAACCGCCCCCGCTCTGCTTGATGAACAGCGGATTCAGGACACAGACATAGATGCCGTATTCGTGCAGCGCCGCCGCTACCGGCTCATGGTAGCGTCCGGTGGCCTCCATGATGACACGGGTATTTTCCCCCAGCGCGATGATGGCGTAGGCCATCTGCTCCAGACCGACCTCGGTGTGGAGAAATTCCTGTGGCAGCAACGCCACTTCACCCATTGGCCGCAGGGCAGCCACCATGCTTTTCCCTTTGGAAACATCGATCCCAACTGCGTTCATTTTGTTCCTCCTTGTGATTGGATATGGCTTTCCGCCTTTTCCTCATTGCCTGTTCAATCTCCTGAGTGACACGAGCGCACAAGGTGGCTCTACCTGCGCAAATCGAATGCTGCGAATGAAAGAGGCGGCTGACGGACTCCATTTCGGGCGTGTTGGCCCATGGAAATTGCTGTCAGGCCATTACTCTCCCATTCTAACAGCTTCGGCTTTGAGATGGAAAAAGACGCGGCTGGCTGCCGCGCCTTAAACCGTAATTATTATTGTAGGAGATGAAAATGAAATAACACCGCCTTGACCCGTAAAACGGGCAAGAAACTTTCAGAACTCCCCTTCCCGGCATCGCATCGCGGCATAGGTGATGAGATCCTCCGGCGTGAGGACGTTTCCATCACAGGGTATCTCACCCCAGATTTTCCGCGCGGCAGGGTCAGGGCTACACATTGCCATCGCCATAGCCAGACGGATCTCCCTGCGCACCTCTTCCACGGTGGTATGGTGTCTGCGGGCTACTTCCAGCAGAGCTGCTTCGGCACGAATATTCATTTGTTTCATATCGTTCACTCCTTTCTTTTTAGAACGGTTATCGTTCTTGCGGAACTACAATACCACAGGAGTTTACGGGAAATATGTCGAACGCGGTCGAAAAAAACAGAGGTCTGCAAAAAGCAAACCTCTGTCATACTGTTACTGGAATTCAGTGATCAATGCGTCCAGCACATTCATCACCTTACGCTGCCCGTCCGGGGAAAGTGTCTTCAAGCGCTCGGAGAGCTCCGTAGCTCGGAGCATCGTCGCCGCGTTCAAGCTGTCCTGAAGAAGCTCGTCTGTCCCAACATTGAGCACGTTGGCAATGGCAACCAGCTTTTCCAGCTTTGGCGGCTTCACGCCCCGCTCTACAACGCTCACATGATCCACGCTATAATCCACAGCGGCAGCAAGATCTTCCTGCGTCATGCCGACTCGCTCGCGAGCGGCCTTGATCCGTTTACCCAATGCGACCTGATCCATACGCAATCTCCTTTTGAACGGTATCCGTTCTTAAATTATATGGGAGATGGCGTTTGTTTCACAGGAGCACACGGGGCGATTACCGTTCCGTAAGAACGGAACATTCAGAAAAACAATCACACTTAGGGGCCGTATTCCCGGAGGGGGAAAGCGGCCCCTTCTTTTTTGCGCATTGTCCCTTCCTCCGGGAGTACAACCCCGGAAAGGAGCAAAAATGCGAGAAGAAAAATTATTGAGTTATCTGAAAGGAGCATGTACCGGGCGAAGGTACAGTGCGAGCAGCGCTGCGCTGGAAGCGGCTATAGGGATTAGCGGAACAGATCTTCGAAAACTTGTAAATCGTATGAGACGCAAGGGTGTTCCTATTGGGAGCGATCGATGCGGATACTTCTACGCGGCGACTGCCGGTGAAGTCTACTCCACGATTCAGCAGCTTCAAAACATGGAAAATGGACTTGCGGCAGCAAGACGCGGATTAGAGCGGTCACTGGATGCTTTTCCTTTGAAAGAAGGTGCATCTTGAACAGCTTTATCCCCTGGGTAGGCGGCAAGGGCAAGCTGCTGTGGATCATCAACAAGCTGATGCCGGACCACTATAAGCGTTTCATCGATGTATTCGGCGGCAGCGGCACGGTGACGATAAGCCGTCCTATCCAGCGGGGCTGTATGGAAGTCTACAATGACTACAACGGAAATCTGACGAACCTCTTCTGCTGCGTGAAAAACCGTACTATGGCACTCTTAGCGGAATTGGGGTTCCTGCCGCTGAACACACGGGATGACTTCAACGTCCTCTATAAATTTTTCTCAAAGGATGAGATCACGGATGATTATCTGCAGGAGGAAATGGATCTGACGGAGGTCTACCTCAAGCCGCCCGACGCGGAAGCCATCCGCGCCCTCATGTTGGAACGCGCGCCACGCGGAGATATTCGCCGTGCCGCGGATTACTTCAAACTGGTGCGATACAGCTTCAGCGGCGGTGCCAAGTCCTTCGGCGGTAAGCCCTGCGATATCCGCCGCTTCTTCCATCTGATTTGGGAGAGTTCCCGCAGACTGGCCAATGTTGTCATTGAGAATAAGGACTTTGAGGAGCTGATTCGCCAATATGACAGGAAGAATGCCGTACTTTACTGCGATCCGCCCTACTATATGGCAGAGGGCTGCTATCCGGTAGAGTTCCCGCCGGAGGATCACCGGCGGCTTCACGATGTGCTCATCGGGAGTGAGGGGTACTTTATTGTTTCGTATAACTATCAGGAATACATTTGCGATCTCTATCAAGATGGCTGCTTTATTTTCCGGACCTCGCGCCCAAACAGTATGTCCCAAAGGGCGGGAAGTGAATATGAGGAAATCATCATCACGAACTATGATCCCCGCAAGGCTTGCTGGCAGCTTTCCTTGGAAAACCTGCTGGGCGGTGACGGCGATACCCGCTATGAGATGATCCACGAGCCAAAGTGCCCATTGAAATGTTAAACAAATCAAAAAAAGAGGAGGCAAACATCATGAAATTCCATTTGAACCATGACCCCGCGAACAAGACCCTTACCATTCCCCGCGCCGCGCTGCAGCTCTCCGGCCTTGCAGATGTCAGCGACCTGATCCTCCATACCGACAGCGGCTGTATTCTGCTGCTGCCGGGAGATCCTACCGTAGCGGAACTGCTGAAAACCATTTCTCTCATCTCCGCCGTTACACCGCAGCTGATCTCCCGTCTGGCGGAGAGAAGCCAGATGGCGATGGAGGCCGGAATGACGGAAACGGCATGCGGTGCCTGTGAACACGAACCCCACTGCTCCGGCCTTGAAATTCCACCCTGCCAGCTGGCGGAGGCGGGGATCTCGCCCACTGCCGCGCTGGAGTCCTTTGTAGAGGAGGGCAGAGTCATCGTGCAGGCAGCGGAGAAAACCGCCGCGGATATGCTCATCGACGAGCTGGACGATGATGTTCGCACCATGCTGGAGGATTCCGGTGTGCAGCTGGAGGGCGTATGCCGTCTGTTGGAAAAGGAGGAAATCTCAGAATGAATGACACCTATCTCTACCCCTATTCCTCCGCCGAGGCGAGAGATCGGAATGAGCTTTCCCTTTGGCGGGAGAGCCACAAGGCGAACATCGCCTGCCGCAACACCATCGAGGACGCCATCCGTCAGAATTTCGACGGAATGCATCTGGACAAGAACTGCATCACGCCGGTGCTGGACGAATACGGCTACAAGCGCACCGCGTGGGTGCTTGCCAACACCTTGCACGAACTCAAGTGGGACGGGCGCTTCGGCCATGCCAACAAGCAGTGGGCAGAGAAGATATATATTCCCACAGATCTCAACCACAACAGCGATTTTGTTGTCCGAAGCCATCCGGCCGTGCTGGATGGCTTCGTCACTTTCTACCGCAAGGCGGTGCAGGCGCTAAATCTCTTTGGCGCGGAGCATTGCGTTGGTGACCGCGCCGAGCAGGACTATACCGGAAAGGTGCTGGTGCTGTCACCGGAGGCGCTGCGGGAGCAGTATTGGAGTCAGGAAAACCAGCTCTGGTATGTAATATAGACCCCAATCGAGCAAAGCCCTTACAAATTGGGGCTTTGCTCGTTGTTGATATGTTCACAACGATGGGAAACAGTTCAATATTTTTCGTATTCTTTCGCATAGAAACTTTTTAGGATAGAAGATAGCCGATCCACCTCTGCTTCTAATTCGCGGATGCGTTTATTCTTTGCAGCAATTATGACATCTTTGCCTTTGTCAGTAACAGAGGGTTTCATAAGCAGCTTTGGGGCAATGCAGTTGCAACGCAGAGATTCAATTCGAGTGCGATACTCCGGATGGTTATATAATGTTGTTTTTGACACGCAGGCACGTGCAGCCACAGAATTAAAGTTCACCGCAAGATTTTCACGCATGAGGGATTCAATTGCCAAATCGATCCGCTGCTTAACGGTTTCACTTTTAGCTTTTGCGTGCGATAAGATTCCGCTTACATTGCGAACATGGTCAGTTGACATTTTTTCTTTCCTCTCCAATATATTCACGTCCCTTTTTTCCTGCAAGATGCCTTGTTTGACCGGATCTTAGAATGGATACAATTTCCTCATATCTTTCCAAAAGGTGCTGATTCTTTTCAACCCATACCTCACGCCCTTGGGCTTTGCCGCGCTCAATTAGCAGCTTGGTTTCTTGAATCTCGTGCTCATATTGCGGCAGAAAATCTGGCGTAGTACAGAGATTGCGGCAAGTAAGGCATGGGTTCAGCTGCGTAAAACAGTCCTGCTTTTTGGGCTTCATGCAAAATCCAAGCGGCATTCTGACAGCGTCCAGATTGTACCTGATGTACTCCCATTCAATTAAATCTTCATTTTCAATACCGGAAATGTCGATTTGTTTGAGCTGTCCAGAGGATGTTATTTTGAATAGACCATTCTTGACTGCCTGCTCCCATGATTTTCGCAATGTAGTATCTAATACCTTTGCATAAACAAGGGTCATCTCAGGGGACATATGCGCCATCCATTTCTGAACATGTACTAAACTCATGCCGTTGTTTATCAGCTCTACGCCCTTTGTATGACGGAATGCATGGAGTCTAAAATGATATGGATTACCCTGATCGTCGACGATGTTATGATTTCGAGCCAATTTGTTCAAGGCTTCGCTGATCCTGCAGGGATCTGGCGCCATCCCCATGCGCGATCCGCTATAACGATTAAACAACAAATGCCGAGGATTGTTCGTCTCCGTACTCTTTTGCCGGGCGATTTGAGCCACGGATTCCACAACAGCTTTAACCTCGTCAGAGATCGGGATGCGGTGCCCTATAGTACGCGTTTTTCTGATGTCGCCTTTCAAATACCAGCCTTGCTCTGTATATTCAAGACAGGTATCATACCGGAGATTTAATACATCAGAAATCCGCCACCCAGACGCAATTAGAATAATTACGACAGGAATGTGTTCGGAGGGTGTCAGAAATTCCAAGTTTTCCTTTAACTGTGCCATTACACCATCTGGTATGTACTTGATTCGCTCTGATTTTGGTGGCAATGTTCCAAATAAGGGAATATCCTCATGAAAAAATAGTGAGGGGACTGGAATCAATGGGGCTTCAGGATAGTCAAACTGTTGTATTCGAAGAAGAAAATTTCGTGTGCTTAAGAGCTTGTCTAACTGCCGCCTGGTTTTAGCCGGGAAAGCGTTCAGATATTTCTGAATAAAATCTTCAATATAGCGACGAGTAAGATGTCTCAGGCTTGTCCACGTAGGCTCCACTTCTGCAATAAACTGTAGAAAATATGTAATTGCCTCTAATTCCAAACGTACTGTTGATAAGGCGCAGATTACCAATCTCGTTTTTATATATTTTTTTGCCAGTCGTTGAAATGCTGCGGGTATAAATGTGAAATTAATCAGGTGATTCACGGCATGTACAGGAATATCTACTGAAGGGATTTTTCGGCAATCCCATATATCCTTTTCATATTCGTCTCGTGTATCGTAAAAATCAGAGAAGAATAAATACAGTTGATAAATTTGGGCACGATAGCCTTGCCTTGATGACTTGCGCCCTGACAGCGCTACATAATTGAGCCATGCGGGAACCATTTCATCAATCGAGATTTCAGAAAAACTGTTAATTTGGGGATAGGCTTCTTGAAGAAAACACACGAATTTTTTGAGCATAAACTGATAATCTGACCAGAGCGATGATGGGTTGAGAGTTTTCCTTAAAAGCCTTGTTGCCAGATAATACTTCATTTCCAAACGAAAGAGATGCGGATATTCAAAAAAAGTTATGCGGCGTGAAGTGAATGATTTTTTTCCAATACTGTAATCATCCCAAAATGGGTCGTTTAAATTCCATACGTCATTTTCCCAGTAAGACCCAGCTATAAAGCGTTCCATGTCTTTTACCTTCCTCAAATCCGGTATTAGCTGATAGTTATAAGCCAGATTCATTTTTTGTACTTCCTTTCCTCAACAGCATCTGATTTTCTGTGCGTATCCATTCCTGACGCATCTCCTCGTCATCAGCATGAAGATACACATATGTCGATTGCACGGAATGATGTCCTGCACGGATTCTTAATTGTTCTACTGGCCATCCAAGACGCCGAAGCTCTGAAAGTGAGGAATGCCTGAGCATATGTACTGTGAAATAGATGCCTGTTCTTTTCTGAAGTCTACGAACCAGCGCGGACACATCGCTATATTCAAGAGGGGAATGTTTATGAGCCCCACTCAGTTTGATAAAAACATGGTTTGTGTCAACATCATCGGTGTGTGCTTCGACAATATATTCAAAAAATAGATTGATAAGATCTGCAGATACATCAACGATCCTTGGACTGCATACCGTTTTGATCTCCGAAAGGTTGGTCAGTTCTCCCCGATCAACAATATGAATTCGATGCGCGTCAGGCTCAATGTCTTCGAGCCATAGCGCCAACGCCTCCCCAATCCGCAGCCCACTTTCCCAAAGCAATTGTATCAGGAATCGATCTCGCGTTGTCAGGCATGCCGACAGGAGATTCTCCACTTCAGACTTTTTAAGTGTTTTGATACGCTTTTGGGGTTCTATCAGTCTGATGACCCGCGTGTCATACTGTCTTGTCCTGTTAATATGGTAGAGAAAATCTTTAAAGCCTCGCCTTGAACCCATTATTGTGCGTGTGAGTTTATCTGACAACCGCAGTCGATATTCTTCGTGGCGAGATAGATAATCATAGAACGCATATATCGTTGACAGGTAGACATTAATTGTTTGGGCGGAGCATGTGGAAACTGTCGCCGCAGGGAAGGACATAATTTTCTTCTGCCTGTGATTGTTTTGAAGCCATCGAATAAACCCCGCCAGTTCGTCCATGCCGATCTGCGGAAAAGACATTCCAATGAATTCCAAGTATTCAAAATAGGATTTCAAGTGGAAGCAATATGCCCTCAGTGTATTTCGGGCACGACCGCAATTATCTTTGAAACGTAAAAATCTAAGCACCACATCGACTGGCACCCCCGAAGAGTCTACAAGTATATACCTTGTCAGTCCATTTGTACTTGTGAATGATTCAACTCGCATTTGTACCTCCTAACAAAATTGGCAGCGCTTTGGGCTCTTATTTGCTGCCGAATGCCCGTCCCCTATACAATTATACAAGAAAATGAGAGAGCAATGGGTGTATACCGTTGCTCTCTCTGTTTTTGAAGGGAAGTGGTTGAAATGACTCGCTAAATCGACACTCATGTTTTGTACTATGAGTACTATGAAATCTCAGTCAAGCTTATGGTGCATTAATGAACAAAAAGGAAGTGATTTTTATTCTTAAACTACTATCTGAACGCTTATTTTTCCCAGTCCATATTAGGTATGCTCGGAGCGGTTTTGGCTGCGAGCCGCATTCCAGTGGCCGAGCAGTCTTTGCCACCTGCCTCTCGGACGGTGAAACAGCCAGATGGAACCGGGAGGATTTCATCGGCGTACTGGATGACAAGTTTCTACCCGACTGGGCGCGTGAAAAGCTGGCGGAGATGATGACACAGGAACAGACGGACGCCCCCACAATGGGCGGTATGAAAATGAAGTGAGGAGGATACTTGCATGAGCATGACCTATTACACCGTGGACGATCTTCGGCCCGGAAGATCCGGCTGGGGTGTGAAACGTTTTTCCGCGTTGAATGACGCGATCTCCCATTACCGGTCTCTCCCTATGGATGGGGCCCGCGTCCTCGGCATGGCGGATGATGCCCACGCCTATGAGCTCATCCGCTGTGTGCGTCTTTTCCCCGGCGATGCTCAGGGCGAGGATGTTCTGGCGGCAGATCACTGGCGCGACGGCTTGACGAAAAAGAATGCCGACCTGAAAGACGCGCTGGATATTTGCTTGGAAAGCCTGCGTCCCCGTTTTCTGCTGGAGCCGGAGCGTCTGATCCCCATTCCCCGGCACAAGAAGCTGCGGAAAGAACTGCGGGAGGCCCTTCTCTGGCAGGGCTATGAAGAAAACTATGATTCCGCCATTCGCGCTGTTTTTGTAGAAGGCGCTGGCTGGCTCTCGCCCCAGGACGCGAAAAAGCAGCGGCAGCTTCCACTTGTGTTGAGCTACCGGGTAGACGGTATGTCGAAAGACGGTGCCTACATCTCCTTAGAGCTGGAGCCTTGGGAATATGACCTTCTGCTGGAGCCTGTCTCTTATACACATCTGACGCTGCCGACGATAAGGC
>ENA-OZGD01000929-OZGD01000929.1-human-gut-metagenome-genome-assembly--contig:-NODE-929-length-10426-cov-12.610452_pt1 | contig 10426 bp, 9 predicted proteins | sample MGYA00244653_ERZ653652 | MGnify/ENA primary metagenome ERZ653652 (study PRJEB26926, sample SAMN06164983) | human gut metagenome | biome: ENVO:00009003; feature: ENVO:2100002; material: ENVO:00002003... | reverse complement strand
TTCATCATTGACCAGCCATGATCAATGCCGATTACTTCTAACTTGTTATTCATGTTCCTTTCACTCCTTTTCTGTATTGTCTGCATTATTGTTTTGCAAAATTTCATATAATTACCCACACCCTTTCAAGTGCTTAGTTTGGTCAGATGCAGGAATATCATCAGACCTGCCATAAAAATGCTTTCTCATTAATTCCTCATACAGTTCATCACTCTCTGCCTTAACTTTCATAAGACAGTAGAGAACCACTGTACTAATAATGATTACGAACCAAATTAACACTTTGCCCATTCGACCACTCCTCTCAAATAAAAAGAGGACCAAACCAGCTGATGGAATATTCCATCTCAAGTGCTAATTTAGTCCTCACTAAATGTTTTGATATAAAATTGTACCTAATCTAAGCACACAGATTCACTCTCAGACTGATTGCGGACATCTGTGATACTGACTTGGATTTTCGGTTTTGATATAACAGCGCTGCCTTATCTACCGCTAAATTGGTATAAAAATAAGGACTAAATTAGGCATAACCCCTTGATTTTACTGGGTTTCATCTAACTTGGTCCTATTATAACTCAAACACCACGCTGCCACTTGTAAACGGCCTGCGTTGATTCGAAGCCCATATACTCCGCAACATCAATCACCCTTAGGTTATTGTCCTTGCGGAGCTGATTGATTCGTTCTCCGGTAGCCTTAAGATCTAATACTGGATAATTCATATGAATGCCTCCTTGTGTAAATTCGTTCAGTACGTTACTTACTAATTACAACATCCTCTGCATACGCATCAGACACCGCTGTTTTTCTATGGATGTAAGGCTATTATTATCGATTGCTACGTTTTGTGTGGTGTTATAATACATCAATTTATTTTATTTGTAAAGATTTTTTATTTTCTTTAAGAATATCTTCAACCGCCTCTATTTCAGAAAGAATTAACTGAACTTCATATTCCAAATAAATATCTGTTGAGTATCTGTTTAACATGCTTTCCTTACAATATCCGTCTCTCTTATATGCTTATATAGACAGTTTTCTTCCTCGACACATATATCATACGATGGCTCGTCCTCCTGCTCTATGGTTCAATATACGTCCACTATTTGAATCATGCCACACTTTTCGTTGTCACCGATTTAAAAACTACCATATCGTTTCGTTGCGTTTAAATTTTGGCATTCCGATAATCCTGAAACACCTCCATTATCAGTCTCCCTCTATCAATCTGAATGTCTTATAGTTTGTATCGTCCTGTGGGCTGCAGTATATCGCAAACTCGATATTTTTAAATGCATGCATATAATCTTTAATCACATTTTTTGCAGCATATGCAACGATATTTGCTTTATTCATAAAAGCTCCACATCCAAATGCTCCAAGTATTACTGTATCGTTTCCTTCAGAAACGGCAACATCCAGTATACGTCTTAATCTCTTCTCATGTATTTCAAGCATTTCCTTATCGCTGATTTTTGCTGCCTTTTTGCCATCGCCTGTATTATGTTTATTGCTTGGCATGGCTCTTAAATTCGGTGCTGCGCAAGTGATTACATTTACCTTATGCCACTCATTCTCGGGCAATAAAGCCGGGTTATTTGTATCGCTTTTAAATACCGTTACCTCCGGTGTATAAATGATATCGTCGTTATGTAATGGATTTCTTGCCTGCTTATGAGGTGTATAAAATCCATCCCACATATCAGGTGAATTCAGGCAGAAATAAAGATATGAACACCTGCACAGACACTCCTCCTGGGCTGTTGAACCTCTTACAACACCTCCGCCCGGATTTGAAGCAGAGGCAAAATTGTGTACTGCTACCTTATTATCTCTATATGCCTTTGCAGCCTCAAACGTTCTCTTCTTTGAAACAATCACTTTTGCAGGCTCATCATATATATTTAGATTCGGTTTCTCCAAAGCATCTGTTTCCAATATTAGTTTCTGTCCGCTTGCAGATGCCTTTAAGTCAGCATTAAGCTTTCCATTCGTTTTGCTTAATCTCTCTGTATCCTGAAATATTAATACGTTTTCTTCTCTTCCCATAATGATTCTCCATTTCTTTAAAAAATGCCTGTGTTACCAGCATTTTCTCTGCCATAGCTGTCTCTCCTTCCATTATACCTTACAATTCCGTTTACTGTTCATTTTATTTTCTTCATCCTGTTTTTTCAATAAACCTGTGGTTTACTTTTTTCATGTCAGTTTTTGCTGACATAATGATAATACACCAACTTCGAGAAACTATTTTCATGAGAAGTTTACACCTTATTTCAAGCAAAGTATTTCATACTTCAATGGACAGCAAAAAAGCCCTGTCCTTACGAACAGAGCCCTATGCATTATTTTGCACTTACAAGCCTTACTATCACATCAATTCCAGCCGCCCAAAAGAGTATCGCCCCCACGATATATACCTTTGTCTTCTGCTCAAAACCGAAATGATATCCTGTGTAAATGCCTGCCACTATGCAGATGACAGTGAGCAGCGCCACCATTATCATAATGGTGAAAAGTCCGGTACCAAGGAAGCCGAATGCTATTCCTGCAAGAACCGTATAAAATGCGGTGATTCCTGCTATCCTTAGCACTCTTTTCATGTCAAGCTGTGCCTGACAATGCTCCTCAATCCTTTCGTTTCTTATAGCCTTTCCTATAAGCCTGATCCCCAGTCCTATCAGTATTCCGATAGAAATTATCTCTCCTAAAAGTGCTTCATCCTTCACCGAGTATTTCCCATTAAGGAAGCTTGACAGGAAATACCCGATGTACATTGCTAACAACTGGCAAACTGCAACTATGAAGCAAATGGCTGTAAGCTGTTTCTTATTTACTTTCTGGATCAGGGATCCCTGACATTCCATCGCAACGAAAATCTCCAGTGAGCTTCCCGCCACGATTAACAGATATTCTATCCAGCCCATTTTTGCCTCCCATAATCTTTAAACATCCTTTAATTAATTATTTGTCGCTATTATTTGTCGCTATCTGCCTTAGCATCTATTGAAGCTAATTTATATATGAACTTAACGCTGCCCGTCTGTCCATCAGCGATTGCTGAGTATGTCTGATATTCCTCACCTGCGTCAATTACTGCCTGAAGCTTGTCGGTGAATGGCTTTAAGTCACCGTTGTATGCGTCGAGAATCTTGTTGATTCCCTCCTCATTGAACTGTACCATACCGTCTGCAAGTGTGTGTGCACCCTCTGAAAGTGTCTTAGAGCCTGTTGTGAGCTGGTCAACACCTGAAACTATCTGATTTGTTCCATCTGCAAGCTGTGATGCTCCGCTGTTGAGCTTTGCATTGTTTGCTACAAGTGTGTTTGAACCGTCTACAAGCTGCTTGATTCCGCTTGTGAGAGTTGGCACTGAGTTCATTAGTGACTGTGTTCCGGCTGAAAGCTGACTTGCTCCGGCATTGAGTGCTGTTGCTCCGGCGTTGAGTTTATTGTTGCTGGATGTAAGTTTTTCAGCTCCTCCAATAAGTGTTTTTTCATCTTTCTCATTTCCCAATCCAGCTTTTACTGTATCCATTGTGCCTTGGGCTCCAGTAATAGCTGCACTAGAAGCAACCTGTTCGGAAACCTGCTCACAAGCTCCACTCAATTTAGTTGCCAATGTATTAAGAGCAGTTTCAACTCCTGATTTTATATCACTAGAATTCTTATCTGATTCAAGAGTCTCCTTAAGCTGTGTCTCTGTCATACTTATTAAAGTGTCTGTTGCATTTGTCTTTGCATATATTGCTTCTGCTAACTGACTAGCTGACATATTTTGTATAGCATTATAAGTAATAAAAGCTTCTTGATACTGTGTATTACTCAACACTGCCTTAGTTGTTTCATCTAATGTTCCAGATTGTACACTTACCGTAATTGCAGCCTCATATGCATCACTTGCCTTTTTATAGCGCTCTTTTATCGTTTGTGCAAGAACATCGCTTTGCACAGTTCCCGACTCATCACCGGCAGCTGTTGAAAGTACTGTCTTTACCACTAATGCATATGCAGAATCCAAATTTTCTTCAAATTTCTGTCCTACAGTTCCATTGTATAAACTAGTATACAAATCTCCGTCACCTATTACATTTCCATTATCATCAGTTTGGTATCGGAGTCCTGCATATATTGTTTTCTGAACAGTAACACCTGTTTCTCCCTTGAATGAATCCTGCACGCTCTCTACAGCTGTTTTCTGAATTTTCGCCTTCTGTTTATCAGTAAGTCCTGCATCTAATGTGTTATATAATTTATTAATGCCTGCCTGAAGCTCACTTGCTCCATCCGTATATGATTTCAAACCATCCTTAAGTGTTGCACTTCCGCTTGCAAGCTGACCTGCTCCACTATTAAGCTTATCTGCTCCTGAAACAAGGGCTCCTGTACTGTTTCCAAGTGTATTCAGTCCACCACTTAATGTACTAACACCATCAGTATATGTCTTAAGTCCACTCTGCAGTGCGCCAACTCCTGATGCGAATGTGCCGAGCTTGCTCTGCAATGTTGAGAGTCCGTCAGAAAGTGTGTCAGTACCCTCTGCCAGTGTCTTTGAGCCATCCTGAAGCTGTGTTGAGGCATCCTTTAAGTCATTTATCATGTCATCGAGGTCTGATGTGTCAATTCCGTCTGTGCTTACATAATCAGATGCGTTTACCACGAAGGTCATGGCTGCAGGCATTGAGAAATTCTCTACATCTGCTGTCATTTCCATGTATTCAGGGATATTTACATCGCCATCGAGGTCTTTGTCCTTGATTCCGAGGCTGTCCTTTAAGCCCGGAAGTGCATATCCGAGCACTACGCTTGATGAATCACTTACCTCAGCCTTGCCGTTTGTCACTTCGATATTCTCGAAGCCATCACCGAGTACAAGTCCTGTTATTGCTGCAAATGGTACGGAAACTGTCTGCTTCTCGCCGTTTACTGTCTCTGTGTATGATGTGGTGTTTGTGTAGTCAAAACGGATTTTGACCTTTCCTGATTTTCCTGCAAGGTCCTCAGGTGAGATTTCTTTTCCATCGAGGTAGTATGTAACCTTCTGTGTTACAGGCGGTTCCTCTGTTGCTGTGCCCTGGTAGTAAATGTCCTTGCCACCGGCCTGCCATGTAAGCTTATCACCGCTTTGTGTGAATTTTTCCTTGCCCTTTACGTTCTCGATATCTGAAAGGTTTGAAGCATCCTCCAAGGTATCCTTTTTGTCTTTATTTTTAAGGTGATCTACTACGATTGTTTTGTTTACGTTGCCGTTTGCATCTGAGATGAGGTATACGCTCTCGTCCTTGTCTGCGTCGTTATCCTTTAATGATACGCTGTCCATGAGCTTATCTGCTATGTCATCAGCATCCTTGCTGCTTCCTGTTGTGCTGTCTGCCTCGGCTGTGACTGCGGTGCTGTTCTTCTCTGCAAAAACCGCTGTTGCTCCGATTCCTGTACCTACAAGTGCTATTGTGAGGACTCCGGCTACAACACGGACAATATATTTACTTTTTAACTTTTCTTTCAATTCTGGTAATTTCATGTCTTATTCCTCCTGATTTTGTTTTTGAGGTCATATTTTTATGTTATGAGGGCCAAAAAATATTTTATCCCTCATTTATGATTAATCAGATTACTAAGCTGTCAGGTTCTTGTTTTTAAAGCCTGCGCTTGTGGCACATATTACTTTGTCAAAAATCATAAACATTGACGGAAGTATAAATACTACTACAAACATACTGATGATTGCGCCTCGTGCAAGCAGTATACAGATAGAACTGATCATATCAATGTTTGAATAAAGTCCTACACCAAAGGTTGCGGCGAAGAAGCAGAGTGCACTGACTATAACTGAGTTTGTCGAATCTGCAAGTGCCTTTGTGATTGCCGGCTTTTTGTCCATTCCGGTGTATCTGTTCTTTCTGTACTTTGTGGTCATAAGTATCGCATAGTCAACCGTTGCACCAAGCTGTATGGTTCCGATTACGATGCTCGCGATAAACGGAAGCTTTGTTCCTGTAAATCCCGGAATTCCCATGTTTACAAAGATTGCAAACTCGATGACCGCTACAAGTATGATTGGAAGCGATACCGATTTGAATACCACGAGAATGATAAGGAATATCAATACGATTGATACTGCACTTACACGCTTAAAGTCTGTATCTGTGATAGTGATAAGATCCTTTGTACAAGGTGCCTCACCGATAAGCATTGCGTCCTCGCTGTAATTCTTTACTATCTTTTTAATCTCTGTTATCTGGTTGTTTACCTCATCAGATGCTGTCTCATATTTTGATGAAACAAGCATCATCTGGTAATCACCGTTTTTGAATATCTCCTTTGCCTCATCCGGCACCATATCATCCGGTATGGTAGGTCCGAGTATTGAGTCAAGCGATACCGCAAGCTTTACTCCATCGACCTTCTTTATATCATCTATCATGCTTATGCTGTCTGCCTTTGACATATTGCTCGGTGCGATGATGATATGTGTGGCACCCATAGCATACTCCTTGTCGAGTCTTTCATTGGCCTGCTTACTGTATGCACTGTCAGGCATGGTTCCTGCAAGGTCATAGTAGACCTGATCATGAGTGTATCCGTATATTGCAGGGATGAGCACTACGATGAAAATCACTGCAAGTATCTTATAATGATTTGTTACCCAGCTTGCAATCCTGGAAACATCCGGCATAAGAATCTTGTGCTTTGTCTTCTCGATTGCCTTATCACATGCAAGAATCAGTGCAGGGAGAATTGTTACACATCCGATAACTCCGAATACAACGCCCTTTGCCATTACGATTCCCAGGTCAAGTCCAAGTGTAAAGCTCATGAAGCAGAGGGCTACGAAGCCTGCGATTGTTGTGATTGAGCTTCCTGTTACTGAGACAATTGTGTGGGAAATGGCATGTGCCATGGCTCGCTTCTTGTCTCCGTCATATCTGTCTATCTGCTCCTGATAGCTGTGCCACAGGAAAATCGAATAATCCATTGTTACGGCGAGCTGCAATACTGCTGTCAGTGCCAGTGTCAGATATGAAATCTGTCCCTGTATAAAGTTTGTTCCCAGGTTATAGATAATAGCCATTCCTATGCTTAGGAGGAATAACATCGGAACAATTATTGAATCCATTGTAATTCCCATGACAAGCATTGAAAGCAATGCTGCTATGATGACATATATAGGAGCCTGCTGCATAACAAGTGTCTTTGTATCTGCGTTGACCGCTGCCATTCCTGCTACGAAGCAGTGGTTTTTCACCATCTTATCCATCTTGTTGACGGCTTCCATTGTCTCATCCGAACCCATTGTGTCACTGTAGGTGACGAGCATGAGCTGGCTGTTTGCATCCTTGTTGTTAAATGCGTCGTACACCTCATCCGGAATTGCCTCTCTTGGCAATGTGGAATCAGCGATTGTTCCGTACCAGATGACATCATTTACACCCTTAAGGTCCTCAATGTCATCAGCCAGAGTCTCTATGTCCTGATCCTTCATATCCTCTAAGATCACAAATGACAACGCTCCGGTTCCAAACTCATCTACCATGATATCCTGACCCTTCATAGTCTCTATCTGGCTTGGCAGATAAGAAAGGATATCAAAGTTGATTCTCGTGTTGATAAAGCTGATGCCTGACGGTATAAGCAGTGCAAATGCCACTATCAATATCAGCACACGATATTTTACGACTCCTTTTCCAAATTTAATCATTAGATTCACCACTCTTTCTTTTTTTCGTATTGAAGTATAAAAAAAAAGACCGAATAAATAAATATTCAATCTCTTCGATTTGTCATGTGAGATATACAAATCCATCAATTTGTATATCCGATATGACACATATATGATATTGTATTTGATTTCTGACACTTTTTCACAGCATTTTCATATTTATATGAACACATGCCTCTTTATGATTCTGCTTTATGAGCTTGCTTAAGCCGTCATTTTCCATGGCAATTGTCCTCTACAGCTCACTTAGTATATCATCCATCGAGCGCGTAATCAGATACATGTATGCCTCAGCCATCTCCTTCGGCTCAATATCATCCATGCCCTGGGCTATCCAGCCCTCTGTGATAAAGCACAACGACTGCGCATAATATGTAGAAATCACCTCCGGTGTTAGCCAGCGGTATTTGGATTTCTTTCCTGTGCTCTTTTCGCTTATGATATTCATAAACATCTCGCAGACGCACTTCATGGCAATCTGATTGAACGTCACAGCGCCCTCCAGCTTTAGTGCTTTCTTGTAAAAAACACTGTTTGCCGAGATATTATTGAGCATCAGCACAATCGCTTCAAAAATCATTCCGGCATTGAGCAACGGCTTGATGGGCTCAAGCAGCTCGGTTTTGATAATCCACTCTATCAGCTCGTACTTGTCCTGAAAATGATTGTAAAACGTAGGGCGGATAACTCCGGCCTTGTCCGTTATCTCTTTAATTGTAATCTTATCGATTGGTTTTTTCGCTGAAAGCTCTATAAGGCTCTCAGCGAGCACCATATCTATTGCATTCTTACCTTGCTGTGTCATTACTCATCAAACTCCATCGTGACAAAGTAGCCCTTCTCAGTCTCCCTCACATCCACGACATCGCCCTCGCGGCTTTTGAGCCTCTCGCTGACCACGTAGTTTCCCGACATGGCAATCGCATGCTCTATCGTATAATAATATGAAGTCGGAAGCTTGCTCTCTGTTACCTTCAGATGGTCACCGACCTTGGTAAGTCCGGGTCTCTCCATCTTAAACTCCATCCGACGCATTCTGCCGCCTTTCTGTTACTGCTTAATTGTCCTCTTTTCTGTCCTCGACAAACGTTGCCTCATACTCCTGCTGCTTGTTGTAGGCGCTCTCCGCTTTTGTGGCACGGCTTGTAATCCAGATATTGGACACTCCGTTGAAAATCAATATGATTCCGACAACAACAGTGGCTGTCTTCATTACATCAAATGCATTTGTCACGCAGATTATTCCAAAAATCAGACTGATTATTGAAAAAATCAGACCGACACTCCATCCACCGTAACCGTATTTTCTGGCATCCACTGCCTCAATAATGCTCCTGATGCTGTGAAAAATGAGCACCAGACCGATGACTATAGGTATCAGGCTCACCACAACCTTTGGCTGTACCAGAAACCATATACCCACGGCTAAAACCACAAGCCCCAGCATCGCTGAAAAACCATTCGTGACTATATTCAAAAAATAGCTGCACATATAGACCACTCCGATGATGATAAGCACTACCGCAAGCACATTGGCCACAATCGTGAGCACCGAAGCTCTCCATATGATAAATACCAGTCCCAGCGCTATACAAAGCACTGATGACAATAGAAAATCAGCCTTTATTCTGCCTAAAAACTCCTTCATACACGACCTCCTTTATATATCATGCCCTACATTACTTTTCTAATTCAGGCCTCTGCACTGTTCTTGACCAGTTCAAGAACAGTCTGAAGCTCAGCTCCTTCAACCGGTGCAGCTCCATATCCAAGACGCTTGTGATCTTCTGTAATCTCAGCCAGCTCAGTAGTTTTATCGGCCTTCACATCAATTACAAAATATCTGCCCTGTGACGCAACATCATCCCACACGAGATAAGCACGGATTGCGCAGTTTGGAGCCATATCCCTTGTCGGGAAATCAACTCTGGTGACATTAAGCGTATCAGAAATCTGCATAGACATAACAGAGAAATCCTCCTCCATATATGGATACATACGCTTCTGCTGATATGCCTCCTCGTACAGCTCATCTATTAGCTTTTCCTTCTCATCGGCAAGTTGGTCCATGAACTCTTTTCCGCCCTCAAACAGCTTTGTCGGCAGGAAAATATGCTCATACTGCATACGCTCGAAGATGACGTACTGCTCTGCTGTCATCTGTACGGTCTTTCCCTTTGTCGGTGATGTAGGATGGCCCTCTCTTCTGGCCTTTTCCACTGCCTCAATCTTTTCTACAAGAGGCTTTTTGAAAATCAGATTGTGAGTAAACGGATTGAATGCGATACCATCAATCTTTGACTCTTTATTTGCCACCATATTGTTGACTGCAAGAAACGGCATATTTACAATGCATGGTGACGGATGATCCTTAGAAAGCTGTGCCTTTGAAGTATAAATCGGCATGAAAGCCTCTCCCTCACCGTTTTTAATAAACAGCGGGATTGGCTTGTTGTTCTCTCCGACATTTGCAGGCACCAAAAATCTGCTCTTTGTGCATTTCTCAATGAGCTTATTGAGCGTCTCCGCCTTTTTATCGCTCGAATACTGTACCATCAGCTCCTCAACCTCTGGGTTTTGCACCTCGAGTGAGAAAGCCGGATCGTCCTTTAATTTATTTTTGATTTTATTTTTATCCATTTATACTGCTTCTCCTCCTAATATATAAGTGTAGGGTTTAGATACCCCAACAGCCAGTTGGGT
>ENA-OZGD01000926-OZGD01000926.1-human-gut-metagenome-genome-assembly--contig:-NODE-926-length-10485-cov-15.546500_pt1 | contig 10485 bp, 6 predicted proteins | sample MGYA00244653_ERZ653652 | MGnify/ENA primary metagenome ERZ653652 (study PRJEB26926, sample SAMN06164983) | human gut metagenome | biome: ENVO:00009003; feature: ENVO:2100002; material: ENVO:00002003... | reverse complement strand
GAGATTAGCTGCAGTCTCGTGGGCTCGGAGATGTGTATAAGAGACAGCTCATATACTAAATCAACATCATTAAACGACTCAATATTTGATAAATCAGTCAAATAATTATATAGTACTTTCAAATTTATGTTAAATTTTAATAATTTACAAAGCCGTATAATTTCCATTACTCCCTTTAATATATCTCCATATAACAACCGTGTTTTTAACACAGATACTTTTAGTTTAATAATATTCATACTATCCTCTCCTAATTATTTAATTAAATCCTAGCTTTCTTACTTTCTTTTAACCATTTTATCACAAAAAGTTTTAAAGTCAACACATAATATTTATGTTTTGTTATATTCTAAAACTCTATGTCAAATTCTATATCTGTACTATTATTTTCTATATCTTCATTTTCATTTATAATTTCAACACTACCATTGATAAATGCTGTTACATCTATCTTATCTCCATTATAGAATAAGTTGCCAAGCATTTCATTTTCTAGCAATTTATATTCAGAAAATGTTTTACACATATCAATCCTTTTATTCAACTTTTCATTTCCAATATTCCTAATGTTATTTTTTTTAAGGAAGTAGGTAACAATAACATTTTGAATACTTTTTTCTCTATACTTAATATAGCTATTTATTTTTTCTTTTGGAATTGAAAAACATTTTGCATGCCAAAAGATTTTTCTATCTTTATATGCGTTTACAAAAAAATCATAAAAATACTCTGAAAATACTGAAATAATTTCTTGGGAAAAATAACTTGTATCAGATTGAATATCTTCAAATAATACTTTAGGATTTTCTAATATAAAACTAATTTCATCTGTCCCACAATAAGCATAACATTTATATTTTTTAGAAAAATACTTAGCAGCATCTTTTAAAGCATATAAAAAACCACCTTTATGAGAATACAAAAAATTAATATTTTCATCTTTGGTTACATCTTTTCCATCTAATCTAATAACTAATGTTTTGTTACTTGAAAGTTTCATTGTATATTTTTTCTGAATTTCATAAAAATAATCTATCCACATATTATCTCCTTTACAAAAGGTAGGATAAAATCCTACCTGATATATGTAATAAAATTTCTATAACAAATTTCGTGGAATACGTTCCAATACTAAAATTACATATATAGATATATTATACCAAACCACAACTTAAGTCAAGGAAAATATATCTAAAATATTACTACCTTATTCTATACATTTTAAATAAATAACTTACTCATCTTTAATAACATTGTACTCACAAGCCCTAAGTAATCTATTTTCAATAGCTATTCCTACTCCCCTTTTTTCTACTCCTTCAATAATACAAAAATCACAATTATTATTATCTAGCATTCTTAAGGTTTTAAAAATATTTTTAGATATCAAATTTAAATCTGAATTACTTCCATACGAAATATAATGTACGTTATCAAAATACTCTTTATCTTCATTAGAACCAATTATAAATATATTGTTATAACTATTCTTTTTTTCGTCTATTATTTCTTTTATTTTTGATATTCTTTTCTCTTTGTTTTTTATACAAACCAAAACAGATTTTGCATTTGGAGCGTAATGTTTATGTTTCATTCCTGGAGATTCAACTTTTTCTCCATCTTTTACGTCACTAAAAATATGAGAGTCAAGATTTACTTTAATACCAATTTTTTCAAAATCTTCTGGTGAAACTTTTCCAGGTCTTAATATATTTACAACACCTTTTTCCACTTTTATAACAGTAGATTCCACCCCTATATTACATGCTCCTCCATCTACAATATAATCAACTCTATCTTTTAACTCTTCTAGTATATCATCAACATTTGTACCACTAGGTTTACCAGATATATTAGCACTAGGTGCAGCTATAGGAACACCTGATGTTTTTATTAATTTTCTTGCAATATTATTTTCTGGCATTCTTATACCAACAGTTTCAAGTCCGCATGTTACATTATTTGGTATACTCTCTTTTTTCGGCAAAATAATAGTTATAGGTCCTGGCATAAAATTATCTATAATCTTCTTTTCTACATCTGATATATTTTTTGCCACTTCACTTAACATACTTTCATCACATATATGTACAATAAGTGGATTATCAGTTGGTCTTCCTTTGGCTATAAAAATTCTATTTACAGCATCTTTATCAAATGCGTTTGCACCTATTCCATATACTGTCTCAGTTGGGAAAACCACAATTTTACCTTCATTTATTGCCCCTGCGACTTCAATCATTTCTTGTTTATTTATATCATTTTTAAAATTAATTATTTTTGCCATAATCTCACCTTCTATATTATATCACACTTTGCAAATAAAATGGTGCTAAAATAAATTAGCACCATTTTATTACTTATAACGAAACAGTTCCATCAGTACATGTAACAGTTTTCAAGCTTGAATTTGCATTCCAACTTGAATCTTTTTTAATATCATTCCATTCTTCCATAGTTCCATTAAATGTTATATTGCTAAGTTGACAAAACATAAATGCACTTTCTCCTATATTTTTTACAGTATTTGGAATTGTTATACTTTGCATATAATAGCATTGAAAAAAGGCTCCTCCAGATATCATCTTTGTTCCTTCCTTTATATTTATTGCTGAATCTTTTGGCATATTGTCCTTTCCTTTATATTTATATAAAATATTTTCTATATATATTAGCCCATCTGAAAAATTATTATACCATGCCGTTCCATCAAAGGATTCATTACCTATAAATTCTAAATTAGTAGGCATTGTTATATTTATCAAACTACTGCAATTATAAAAAGCTTTATTTCCTATATTTGTTACTTTATCAGGCATTACTATACTTGTTAAACTACTACAATTACAAAATGCATTATTTTCTATACTTGTTATAGAAGAATTAATTTTTACTTCTTTTAAATTTTTGCAGCCATAAAACAAATATGGAGATATGGCTTGCATTTTATTATCAAGGATAACAGTCTCAAGATTTAAAGCGTTTCCAGTATACGTGTTATAATCTGTACAATCGGCAAATGGACCTGTAAACTTATATCCCCAACCACAGTAACTACCTAAAGAAACTGAAGATAGACTTACTGTATAAACTTTTCCATCTATTGTATAACTATCTGGTATAGCTAAATAAGTAGATGATCCTATATATTTATTAAGAATAACCTTATTATTTGCATCATCAATCGAATACTCCCAATCAGCAATATCATTATAATTTATTTTATTAATAGTTATATTCAAACTTTCTGCCCATACAGTCTCCTTATTATCTAGCTTATCTGTTCCAACTAACTTATCGTCTACTATTGCAAATTTATTTAAATATTTATCTGTAAAACTAGGTATATATTTTTTTACATCCTCACCACTTGCATTTATTTTTTCATCTCTTTGCCCCTGTTTATCTGTATATTCCTTTGCTATTCTTAAAGATAAGTCATCCTGAAATGTCCTTATATCATCTTTGAAAGTCGATTCTTTTGCACTTTCTATTGGATTACTGTTATTTAATGTAAGTATAACAATAGTGCCTAGAATTATTATAACAATTATAGTCACTATTAGCACTATAATTGAAATTCCTTTTTTATTTTTCATATGTATACAACCCCTTTTTTCTTACATATATATGATTTTTTTGTAATAACAAATTAAATCCGCCCATTATTTTTTATAATTATAATTAGCAGATTTAAATTTCAATATTTATATTATATGTTTTTAATTGAAGGTTATATCTTATTTATTCCTCAATTTCTTCAGTTTCAACTTCCACAGTTTCACTTCTCTTTTTGCCTATATTTTCATCTTTAACTTTTCTACATTGTCTTTCAATTTTACTGATTAAAGATTCAACCCCATAATATAAATCTTCTACATCATCTTCAGCAAGATAAGTATGTGATTTATACTCTATTCTCATATCTACATGTTGTTTTCCCTTTGTAGGAGCAGTATATGTAACATGGCAAAGAGTATCTTCGTCAAAAAATTTGTTTAACTTTTGTATTTTTTTATCAACAAACTCTCTAATTGCATCTGTAACTTCAATACGAAGTCCTGTTAAATCTAATTTCATAGTATCACCTCACACTTATATTATACAATATATTTTCAAATTTTCAAGTAAATATTTATTTTTCATAAAAATTTCACTTTATTTCTATAAACAAAATAATTGAATTGTATAAAAAGACATTTATTGACATTTTTTTCTATAAGTAATATAATATTGAAAAATACACATATATTCATAATTTATTAATTAGGAGGCAAATTGTATGAAAAACCTTGATGTTTTACTCCAGCCAAGTAACGTTCATCTTTCAAATTGGGAAGAGATTTTTCTTTTCTTAAAAGGTTACGCTATATCAAAAAAACTACGGAATACACTCATAGCACTAAGTGTGGCATACCAATTTCATGCTGGGCAGAAAAGAAAAGGTGGAGCACCATATATAATCCATCCTTTAGAAGTCGCATCCTATTTAATAAATTTAAATATCGATGATGATAATATAATATCTGCTGCTATTTTGCATGATGTCGTTGAAGATTGCAATATTAAAAATCCATATGAAGATCTTGGAAAAAAATATGGACTAAACAAAGAGATAATTGATATTGTACTTTTACTAACCAAACCAAAGGACTACAAAAAAACAGATCCGACGCAAAAAGTTTATTATTCTAAAATAAAAGAAAATAAAAATGCTCTTATTATAAAACTATCAGATAGAGCAAATAATTTATCAACTATTGATGCTTTTACTAAGGAAAAAATGATAAATTACGTAAATGAAACTAAGGAGCTTGTTTTTCCGATGTGTAAATATGGAAAATCATATTATCCTGAGTACTCAAACGCAATTACAATTATGAAATATCAAATGGTTTCAATATGTGAAACTATTGAATCATTATATGATATTTCGCCTATTCCTACCAGTCCAACCAAATATAGAAAAACATTAATCTTCATACGAGGCTTTGCAAAAGGGAAAAAAATGCCAAATTCATTAAAAGCTTTAGCCCTTTCAGAAAGACTACATGAAGGTCAAAAGAGAAAGTGTGGCGATCCATTTATAATTCATCCATTAAGAGTGGCTTCATACCTAATTTCTTTAAAAATATATGATGACACAACTATTGCAGCAAGTCTTCTACACGAAGTATTTAAGCACTGTAATATCAAAAGAGATTCTGACGATTTAGTATCAAAATATGGTTTAGATCCAGAAGTTTTAGAATTAATTAGACTTGTATCAAAGCCAGATAACTTATCTAATGAAGAATATTATAGTAAGCTAAAATTAAATTATAAAGCTCTACTTATAAAATTATCAAATAGAGCTAATACATGTACAAGACTAAGTGTTTTAAACAAGGATGAAAGAAGTGAGTATATATCAGAAAATCGTGAATATATATACCCTCTTTGTACTTACGGTAAAGCATATTACCCTGAATACTCTGATCAGATTGTAAATATGAAATATCATATTTCTTCAATTTGCAGAGTCGTGGAATCAATTACTAATTAAAAAAATACCCAGTATAATTAAAATAATTATACTGGGTTATTTACTATAAAAGATCTAATTATGATTTATATCATAATTTAACAATAATGTTCAAATCCTTCATCATCTTCTGTGGGATCATACTCGTCCTCGCAATGATTACGATTGTCCCCAAATATTGAAAACATATTTGAAATACGTTTTTCAATAGCAGCAGTATTGAATATTGAAAGCTCTTCACTTATGTTTACATGTTTAGACTCACCTTTTTTACCTTCAACGGAGTTTTTCCATGATATCTCATAAATTATTACTTTCTCATCACTATCATCAGCAGTTATTTTGATAACATCAAAGCCATCTGTAAGTAATATGTCAATTGTGTCATCGCATAAGGTAATGTCAATAAGAATTCTAGGCTCAATCCTAGACTCAAGTCCCATGTATTTTTCAATTGAACTCATTACATAGTTGTACTGTCTTTCAACTGTTTCTTTTTTTACTTCAGATGCATACATAATAAAGTCTCTCCTTTTTAAGTAAATAGTTATAAATATATAGGAATCCTTCTTAACTGCAAAGGAAATTTCCTATACATTTAAATGATTGCGAACATTGATATTATATCAAATTTTACATAAATGTCAATACTTAACATAAAAACAGAGTAAGTTTTTGTATAACTACTTACTCTACTTGCTCTTTTTAATTATCCTAACAAATCAAACATATCCATTTGTTCAGAACGTGGCATTCCATCAAGACAACCGTTTCTTTGAAGTGTTTCAAGAGCCACTTTACCTATTTTTGATTTTACTGCCATATCTTCTATTGATGTAAACTTACCATATTTTTCTCTTGCTTGAACAAGTTTATTTGCATCTACTTCTCCAAATCCTGTAAGTTTTGAAAGTGGAGGTCTAAGTTTATGGCCCTCAACTTTAAATTTCTTAACATCAGATTTGTATATATCTGCAGGTAAAAATTCTATACCTCTTTCATTCATTTCAAGTACTAATTCAAGTATTGGATACATATTTTTATCTTTAGGTGCTGCTTTATTTCCCTGTAAATCAATCTCTTTCATTTTAGCTCTTACTTTTTCTTTTCCATATAGCATAGAGTCACTATCAAATTCATCTGCTCTTATAGACATGTAAGCTGCATAATATGCTTCTGGCATATGAACTTTGTACCATGCAATTCTAAACGCATTTGTAACATAGGCTGCAGCATGAGCTTTTGGGAACATATATTTTATCTTTTTACATGAATCTATATACCATTCTGGCACACCATGTTCCCTCATTTCTTCTTCATATTCTGCCCATTTTACAGGATCTTTTAATGCCTTACCTTTACGTACAACCTCCATTATTTTAAATGCATGTCCAGGCTCTAATCCTTTATCCATTAGATAAACCATTATATCATCTCTACAACATATTGCCTCTTGAAGTGTAACAGTCCCATCCTCTATAAGTGACTGAGCATTTCCAAGCCACACATCCGTACCATGTGAAAGTCCTGATATTCTAATAAGTTCATCAAAAGTTGTAGGTTTTGTATCAACTAACATTCCTCTAACAAATTTTGTTCCAAATTCTGGTATTCCATATGAACCAACTTCAGAATTTATTTGTTCAGGAGTTACGCCTAAAGCTTTAGTTGATGAAAAAATTGACATTGTTTCAGGATCGTCTAGTGGCACCTTGGTTGGATCTTTTCCTGTTATATCATATAGCATCCTAATTACTGTAGGATCATCATGGCCAAGTATATCTAATTTTAATAGGTTTTTATCAATTGAGTGATAATCAAAATGTGTTGTTTTTATTGTTGAGTATGGGTCATCTGCTGGATGTTGTACTGGACAAAATTCAAATATTTCTCTTCCTTTAGGTACAACTACAATACCTCCTGGATGCTGACCTGTTGTTCTTTTTATTCCTGTACATCCTACAGATATTCTGTTAATCTCTGCTTCTCTTTGCTGTATATTTCTTTCAGCAAAATAATTCTTAACAAATCCATATGCTGTTTTATCAGCAATTGTTCCAATTGTTCCAGCTTTATATGTAGTACCTCTACCAAATATAACCTCTGTATATTTATGTGCCTCAGCTTGATATTCTCCTGAAAAGTTTAAGTCTATATCTGGTTCTTTATCTCCATTAAATCCAAGGAATGTTTCAAATGGTATATTCATTCCATCTTTATCTAATTTATGCCCACATTTTGGACAATCTTTATCTGGAAGATCAAATCCATTTTGACATCCATGATCTGAGAAATCCGAATATTTACAATTAGGACATCTATAATGAGCTTTTAAAGAATTAACCTCAGTTATACCAGTCATATATGCCGCAAGTGATGAACCAACAGATCCACGCGAACCAACAATATATCCATGATCATTAGAATCCCAAACAAGCCTTTGTGCGATAATGTACATAACTGAATATCCATTTGAAATAATAGAGTTTAACTCTTTATCTAGTCTTTCTTGTACAATTTGTGGCAGTGGTTCTCCATAAAGACTATGTGCTTTTTCATATGCTATATTCCTTATTTCATCCTCACAACCATCAATGTGTGGTGGACATTTTTCATCAGAAATTGGACTTATTCTATCACACATATCTGCTACTTTATTTGTATTTGTTACAACTACCTCATATGCTCTTTCAGGAGTTAAATATGGAAATTCTTCTAACATTTCTTTTGTAGTTCTAAAATATAAAGGGGCTTGCATATCTGCATCATCAAAACCTTGACCAGCTTGAAGTATTCTTCTATATATTTCATCTTCTTTGTTTAAGAAATGAACATCACAAGTACCAACTGTAAGTTTTCCAAGTTTATCTCCTATATCAATTATTTTTTTGTTAATGTTTATAAGGTCTTCATGAGTTAACTTAAATATAGTATACTCTTTATCCTTATCATCCATTTCTTTATTATAATTTTTATTTTTCTTTTTTATACCTCTTGTATAAAATTCATTATTACCAAGTGGTTGTATTTCTAAGTAATCATAATAACTTGCAACTTTTTCTAATTTTTCTTCACTTTCATTTCTAATAATTGCTTGGTAAAGTTCTCCTTGTTCACAAGCACTTCCTAAAATTAAGCCCTCTCTATACCTGTTTAACATAGATTTAAAAATTTTAGGTTTCTTTTTAAAATAATGTAAGTGAGAGTACGATATTAGTTTATATAAATTTTTAAGTCCAACATAATTTTTGGCAAGAATAATTATATGATAAGCTTTTTCACCCAATATGTCTCCAATAATTTTTTCAGTATGAGCAAAACTATTTATTTTAATACCTTTTTTCTCTAAATCTTCATCCATCCTAATAAATACCTTAGCTGTTGCTCTTGTATCATTTATTGCTCTGTGAGCTCCTTCTAGTGAAATTCCAAGTTCTTCTGCTATAGTACCAAGTTTCTTGTTTGGAAAAGCAGGATATAGCTCTTTTGCAATCATTAAAGTATCTATTATTGGATTTTTAAATTTATCTTGAAGACCTTCTTTTTCAACAAAGTAGTTTAAAAATCCTATATCAAAATCTGAATTATGTGCAACAAGTGTACATCCATCCATAAAATCCAAGATTTCTGGTAATACTTCTTCGATTGTTGGTGCATCTTTTATCATTTCATCAGTTATATGAGTAAGCTCTTGAACCTCTTTTGGAATATGTCTTTCTGGATTTATAAAAGTGGTATATTCATCTATAATTTGTCTGTTTTTTACTTTACAAATTGCGATTTCAGTTATTTTATCCATTTTCTTTGGATTAAATCCTGTAGTTTCTAAGTCAAATACACAGTAAGTATCTGGAATGTTTGCATCTACCTCAACATCATCAACCAAATATCCCTCTATTCCATATATTACCTTTATTGGTGCGTTATCTAAAATATCTTGAGTAGAAACTTTACTTTTACCAGTTTTTTCTTTAGCTAGTTTTTCGTAATTATCACAGATAACATGGTTTGCTTCTGGAAAAGATTGAGCAACACCATGGTCAGTTATTGCTACTGCATTATGCCCCCATCTTATTGCTTGTTTTATTATATCAGTAGCACTACTTACTCCATCCATTGCACTCATCTGAGTATGCATATGTAATTCTACTCTTTTTTCCTCTGCATCATCTGTTCTTTTTTCTTCATCACTTCTGTCTGCTTTTACAATATTATGAGTCATTATACTTAATTCATTTGAAAAAGTATCTATACCAGCCTTTCCTTGAAGTAAAATATAATCTCCTTTTTTTAAAGCTTTTTTCTCTGTTAAATTTTCTAATTTTTTCTTATCTACAAATATTTTGCAACAAATTGTACTTGTTTTATCTGTAACATCTAAAGAAATTAACGTTTTACCATTTTTAAGTTCTCTGTCTTCTCTTCTAAATATTTCTCCCTCAATACACACTCTTTGTTCACTAGGTGCTAGATCTACTATCTTTTTTATATTTTTATCTCTAATATCTACGCCATATATTACATTATCCGGTTGTGGTTCTTTAGCAAGTTTTCTATCTAATTTCTCATCTTCAGTAAGTGGTTTTCTAGGTGTAAATGCTTTCTTTTCTTGAGGTGGTGGAGTAGGTATAGCATTTGGATCTACTATAGGTCTTTCCACCTTCACAAATTTTATTTCATCTGATATATTACTTTTAACTCCTTGTTTTTCTTGTATTAATACGTTTGTTTCTACACCATATTTTGTTTTAAAATCTAGTACCATATATTTATCAATCTTTTTTAATTTAAGAAAATTTGCATAAGGAAGACTTAAATTAATTTCAACATTATCTGAAATATTAATATCTGAATTATTAAAGACATGTTTAGTAAAATCATATTTTTCTTTTACATCATTAATAACAGAATTAACACTGTCTCTTATACACATCTCCGAGCCCACGAGACTGCAGCTAATC
>ENA-OZGD01000924-OZGD01000924.1-human-gut-metagenome-genome-assembly--contig:-NODE-924-length-10534-cov-3.652161_pt1 | contig 10534 bp, 9 predicted proteins | sample MGYA00244653_ERZ653652 | MGnify/ENA primary metagenome ERZ653652 (study PRJEB26926, sample SAMN06164983) | human gut metagenome | biome: ENVO:00009003; feature: ENVO:2100002; material: ENVO:00002003... | reverse complement strand
TTCCTGCCGCATTGGCTGCCCGCGTGGCAAGCGAGCTGACTATACCCGTTATAGGCATCGGTGCCGGTGGCGATGTGGACGGCCAGGTGTTGGTGGTTCAGGATATGCTGGGTATGAATAACGGTTTTCGTCCCCGTTTCCTGCGTCGCTATGCCGACCTGCATACAGTGATGACGGATGCCATCAGCCGTTATGTATCCGATGTGAAGAATTTAGATTTCCCGAATGAGAAAGAACAGTACTAACAAACTCATGACACTCAATTTTTGGCGGATGTGTACGGCAAATCTGTTGCTGTTCATATCCGTCTATATGCTTTTCCCTTTGCTTCCTTTTGTGATGGGAGAGCAGTTGGGTGTTTCCGTCGGGCAGGCGGGCAGCATGTTTCTGGTCTTTGCGGTGGCCATGTTTGCTGTCGGTCCTTTCCATGCCTATCTGGTCGATGAATATAAAAGGAAACACGTGCTCCTTTACTCCGCACTCATTATGCTGGCGGCTGTTCTGGGATATGCCTTTGTGGATGGTTATACGAAATTTCTGCTGCTTGCCGCTGTGCAGGGAGCATGTTTCGGGCTGGCAACCACAGCGGGCATTACGGTGGCCATCGACATAACGACTTCCGCGCGCCGCAGCGCAGGAAACATGGTATATGCATGGGCTGCACGCTTGGGCATGCTGGTGGGTGTTGTGTTGGGTATTGGAATGTATAGGATGTATGGTTTCCGTATGGTGACCTATCTGTCTGTAGCGGCCGGACTGGCCAGCATATTTTTCGCATCGAGGGTATATGTGGCTTTCCGTGCTCCGATAGGCGTGTCGTTGTGCAATATGGACCGCTTCTTATTGCCGCGTGCATGGGTACCTGCCATCAATATGCTGTTGATTGCTTTTGTACCGGGAGCGTTGCTGCCACTGATGTTTGTGGGCGATTACTGGTCATTGGCGGCATTGGCTGTATTGGTGTTCATTACAGTCCCGTTCATGAAGATGTTCGTCAAGCTGTCGCACCATTGCCAGCGTGGAACGGCAAACACCACTTGCCATTTGTTCATGGAGGCAGGGCTGCTGGTGGGCATGGCTGTGGCTTGCCACCTGATGGACAAAGCGCAGATATACCATGTGGCGTCTGTTGCTGCTATGCTTGCCGTATTTTTCTTTGTACTGCTGACCTATCCTTATTATAAGAAGAAGCGGGTGAGGTAAGGGATAAATACAATCAATCCTATAATGGCCGCCGTTGCAGCACATACCAGTACTGCTCCGGCGGCTATGTCTTTTACTTGCCCTGCCACGGGATGCTGTTGGGGAGACACCAGGTCGACCAGCTTCTCAATGGCGGTATTGAACAGTTCGGCTGCTATCACCACTCCGATGCAGAGAATGATTATCATCCACTCCATGCGGGTAATGCCTAAAACGAATCCTGCAATGACTACCACAGCCGTAGCTATCAGATGGAAGTTCAGGTTCTGTTCTTTTCCTATGCAACACCGGATACCTTTCCAGGCATATCCGAAACTGCGCAACTGCTTTTTAAAGTCGTACTTCATGGATTATAGTTGTTGCTTAATTCCTTGAAACCTGTTTCACTCCCTTTACTGTTCTCAGTTTCTTGACAAGTGTTTCCAGATGTCCCGTATCGCTCACCATGATGGTCAGTGTTCCGGAGAACAGCCCGTCATGCGAGTCAATGCCGATGCTTCTCAAAGTAATACCCGTTTCTTTGGAAATGATGGAAGTGATGTTGGTCACGATGCCGATGTCATCGTGTCCCACTACGCGCAGGGTGATGGGGTACTGTGTACCTTGTGACTTTCCGGCCCAGCGTGCCTTCACGATACGGTAGCCGAAACGTGAGTGCAAATCACTGGCATTGGGACAATCGCAACGGTGTATCTTGATACCTCCCGTCACACTGACAAAGCCGAATACATCATCTCCATAGATGGGATTGCAGCAGCGTGCCAACTTGAAATCCAATCCTTTCAGATTTTGATCAATGACCAGTACATCTTCTTTGGTACCTATCTCTTCCGGTATGCCTTGTTGAAGGTTATAGCCTTCAGCACTGCGGTAGACAATATCGTCGCGCGTATCATTTTCCCGTCTTTGCTGTTCCTGGTATTTGTCTATAATCTCGTTGACATCCAGTTCTTCATCGGCTATGGCTTGATAGAAGTCGGTCACTATCTTGAAACCGAGGCGCTTGATGAGGCGCATCATGGTTCCTTCATCATACTCTATCTTCCGGTTCTTGAACTTGCGTTCCAGGGTTTCCTTAGCGAAGGCGTGCTGGCGTGCAGCCATTTCCTTCAATGCTTGGCGTATTTTGGTGCGTGCCTTGGAGGTGGTTACGATGTTCAGCCAGTCCTGCTTGGGCGTCTGCGTATTCGATGTCATTATCTCCACCTGGTCACCGCTATGCAGCATTTGCTTCAGCTGTACATTCTTGCCGTTCACTTTTGCACCGATACATTTGCAGCCCAGTTTGCTATGGATGTGGAACGCAAAATCGAGCACGGTGGAGCCTTTGGCAAGTTTGAACAAATCACCTTTGGGGGTAAATACAAATACCTCGTCTTCGTACAAATCCAGTTTGAACTGGTCCATCGTTTCCAGTCCGTTGCTGTCCGAGCTCTCTAAGGCTTCGCGTACGGAAGTCAGCCATTCGTCAAGACCAGATTCACCTTTCACTCCTTTGTATCGCCAATGGGCGGCCAGGCCTCGTTCGGCAATATCATCCATGCGTTCGGTACGTATTTGTACTTCCACCCATTTGCCTTCGGGGCCCATCACGGTGATGTGCAGTGATTCATATCCGTTGCTTTTAGGTACGGACAGCCAGTCGCGTAGCCTTTTCGGGTTAGGCTGGTACATATCTGTTACGATGGAGTAGGCCTGCCAACATTCCAGTTTCTCCTTTTCCAGGCAAGAGTCCAGGATGACGCGGATGGCGAACAGGTCATACACGCCTTCGAAGGGGCATTTCTGCTTCTTCATTTTCTGGTAGATGGAGTGGATGGACTTGGTGCGTCCTTTAATATGGAACTTCAGTCCGGCTTCTTCGAGCTTCTTCTGTACCGGTGCAATGAAGGCGGCAATGTACTTGTCACGCGATGCCTTGGTCTCATTCAGTTTTTCCTTGATATGGTAGTAAACTTCCTTTTCTGTATATTTCAATGAGAGGTCTTCCAGTTCCGACTTCAATTTGTACAGACCCAGCTTATGGGCAAGGGGCGCATAGAGATAAGCCGCTTCGTTGGCTACCTGCCGACGGGCTTCATCGTTCTTGCAATCCTTTATCTGCCGCATGATGTTTACGCGGTCGGCAATCATGATGAGGATGACGCGCATATCCTCAGAGAATGAGATAAGCAGATTTCTGAAGTTCTCGCTCTCTATGATAGGGTTGCGCTTATATAAATCGTGGATGCGAAGCAGACCACTGATAATGTGGGCTACGCTATCTCCGTATTTCTTCTGTATCTCTTCGATGGTCTGATAGCCATCGATGACGCTGGTCTGCATCAGGATGGCGATGATGCCATCTCGTTTCAGACCGATTTCGTTTACTGCGATTTCTGCGGTTTGCAGGGCAGCAAGTATTGGATTCATTCCGAAGACATTGCGCTTAATCTGATGGTTGATGAAGGCATGTTGGATGTCTTCACGCAGATGCTGCTCATCGCCCGGCTTGAATGTGTCGCCCACGGCGGTTCTCAGGCGCTCTAGTATCTGGAGTGTCTGTTCCTTTTCTTCGGATGTGAATTTAAAAGGTGTTTCGTTCATTGTCGTTCCCTCCTGCTGATGATATATTTATTGAGTCATTATAGCTCATCTATCCATTTCTGACCAGATTTGGTGTTGAGCCAGATGGCAAAGCTGCTGCTAATAATTAGCCCCAGCGAAAAAATAAACATTAATCCATCCATAATAATATTATTTATCGTTATACTTCATAATTCTATTAGCGCAATATGCAATGATAATTGCAGATAGCGTTCCAATGAACAAACAAAGTAAATTGTATATGTTCAATTCTTGGTTTGTTACTAATGGCGATAAACCGCCAATTCCTACACCACTTAAAAATAATGTAGATACCCCATAGAGGTAATGTGATAGCCCCGACCTTCTGTCGTGCTCTTTTGATAATTTACTAACCATGTTGCAATATTCTATTTTAAATTTGACAAACAATGGCGATTCGGCGTTAAAAAACGCCTACTTCGTTAAATTTTCAATGCAAAGGTACAAAAAAAAGCGGAAATATTTCTGATTATCAGAAAAAACTATTATCTTTGTAGCACATATAGTGTAAATTTAACATAAATATGGTATTATGAATCAGCAAGATCTAAACCAAATCTCTGCTCGCGGTATCTCCGAGCAGCAGATTGAACACCAGTTGGAACAAATCAAGAATGGCTTCCCATTCCTCAAGCTCGAGGGTGCGGCTGCTATCGGTAAGGGTATCATGGCTCCTACAGCTCAGGAAGTAGAGAACTACGAGAAGGCGTGGAACGACTACAAGGCTGAGGGGCACAAGATTGTGAAGTTCGTACCTGCTTCAGGTGCGGCTAGCCGTATGTTCAAGAACATGTTCGCGTTCCTGGATGCTCCATACGATGTTCCTACTACTGACTTCGAAAAACAATTCTTCGAGAATATCAAGAAGTTTGCTTTCCGCAAGGCACTCTGCGATAAGTGCCATGTAAACAACGAGAAGGGCATTATGTGCCTTATCAAGAAGGGCGATTACAAGGCTATCGTGGCTAATCTCCTCAAGCCAGAGGGATTGAACTACGGACAGTTGCCTAAGGGATTGCTCCAGTTCCACGAGTATGAGGACGAGGTTCGCACCCCAATGGAGGAGCACCTGGTTGAGGCTGCGCTCTATGCTAGCAGCAACGGCGAGGCAAATGTTCATTTCACCGTTTCTCACGACCACCTGGAACTCTTCAAGCAGATGGTAGCCGAGAAGGCAGATAAGTATGCACAGCGTTACGGCGTCAAGTATAACATCTCATTCTCAGAGCAGAAGCCTAGCACCGATACCATCGCTGCCAATCCAGACAATACTCCTTTCCGTAACGAGGATGGCTCATTGCTGTTCCGTCCGGGCGGTCATGGCGCACTCATCGAGAACCTCAACGAGATTGATGCTGATGTGGTATTCATCAAGAATATTGACAATGTGGTTCCTGATCGCCTGAAGGCTGAGACTGTTACCTGGAAGCAGGTGATTGCAGGTGTATTGGTTACTTTGCAGAAGCAGGCTTTCGATTATCTGAAGGTTTTGGATTCTGGTCAGTACAACCATGAGAAGCTGGAGGAGATTATCCGCTTCGTTCAGCGCGACCTCTGCTGTCGTAAGGCTGATATCAAGGAGCTGGAGGATGCCGAACTGGTTATCTATCTGCGTAAGAAGTTGAACCGTCCTATGCGTGTCTGCGGTGTCGTTAAGAACGTGGGCGAGCCTGGTGGTGGTCCATTCCTTACCTATAATCAGGATGGCACGGTAAGCCTTCAGATTTTGGAGAGCTCTCAGATTGACAAGAATAACGAGGAGTATATGAAGATGTTCACCGAGGGTACTCACTTCAACCCGGTAGATCTCGTCTGCGCGACCAAGGATTACCAGGGCAATGCCTTCGATCTTCCTAAGTTCGTTGATCCATCTACCGGTTTCATCTCCAGCAAGAGTAAGAATGGTAAGGATTTGAAGGCACTCGAGTTGCCAGGTCTCTGGAATGGTGCGATGAGTGACTGGAATACAGTATTTGTAGAGGTTCCTCTCGGTACATTCAACCCAGTGAAGACCGTGAACGATCTGCTCCGCGACCAGCATCAGGCTGTAGAGGGTGGTATCAAGCACGAGCATCATCACGAACACGGAGAGGGCGGCTGCTGTGGTAAGCACTAATATCCGATTCCGTATATCTCGATGGTAAGATATAAACACAATAAAGGCTCAGTTCCCGATTTTATTCGAGGATTGAGCCTTTATCATTGAGCTAATAATGTGTCTGCTAAAAATTATAAGATGTTCTGAATCAAATAAAAATAGCCTCTTGTTTCAAGTCTGCTAAAGGAAAAACTATCGGTTACAAAGGATAGGAATCCTTAGCAGGAAGTTCTTAGTTGTACCAAATTTCTCCGCCTAATACTGTTGGATACTCTTCAGCTGTTGCTCTTTCTACAGGAGCCGCAATTTCTACGAACTCACCATACTCCTTTACCTTGTTAATGTTCATAATTTGTTGGTTTTGTTGATTTATTAATTTATATTACGGATTGGTATCTAATAAGGATACTGATCTTTTACTTTTTTTCTACGCTGCAAAGTTACACAAAAAATGATATGCAAAAAGTTTTTTGGCAAAAAAACTGTCAATATTTAACCTTCGTTAAATGTTTTCTGCATATTTCCTGTAATACTATTCGGTTTTGTAGGGTAATTTTCTTTGTTTCGCTAAATGACTCATAATGAGCAAGTAAATGACAGTTTGCCAATCTGTAGTTTAATCGTATACACTATCGGGAGACTGTCATTTACTTCATTGCTTCATTATATGGATGAAGATTTCACCTTATACTATATAGAGATTTCGCCCGCCAGGGATTCGGTCAGTTTTTCTCTTACCTTTTTGTTATCTGCATATCTTCCCTGCAGATACATCATCTTGGTGACCATAGCCTCTACCGTAGAATCGTATCCGCTTATCACATGAGCTGCTTTCAACTGGAAGCCGGCTCCGTAGCGTTCCATCTCTACACTGCCCGTAAGACATTGGCTGATATTCACGATGTTTACTCCGCGATGGGCAGCCTGATCCAGAAGACGCATGATCCATGGCGTGTGAGGAGCATTGCCTGAACCGAAAGTACGCATCACGATGCCGCGGAGGTCTGGTGATTCCATCACGTGGCGCACAATGTTATCCTGGATACCCGGGAAGAGACTGAACACGATGACGTTCGGATCGAGCTTCAGGTGTGGAACCATTGGCTTTCTGTAATCCGGCGTAAGAATGTGATGGTCGTGATATTGGAAATTGATTCCTACATCGCAGAGGTGAGGGTAGTTGAATGATTCGAAAGCATGAAATCCCTCGGCATTGATCTTGATGGCACGGTTACCGCGAATCAGCTTGCCGTTGAAAAAGATGCATACCTCGGGCACCATAGGGCGTCCTTCAGCATTCTTGGCAGAAGCAATCTCTATGGCTGTCATCAGATTCTCCTTGCCGTCGGTTCGCAATTCACCGATAGGCAGCTGGCTACCTGTCAATATTACAGGCTTGGTCAGATTCTCAAGCATGAAAGATAGGGCAGACGAAGTGTAAGCCATAGTATCAGTGCCATGAAGGATTACGAATCCGTCATAGTCGTTGTAGTTGTTGGATATCATGCTTACGATTTCTGCCCAGCGCATTGGATCCATGTCGCTGGAATCGATAGGTGGGTCGAATTTTCGCACATCGATTTCTGCCTGAATGAGCTTGAATTCGGGCATGGAAGAAACGAGGTGATTGAAATCAAGAGGTTCCAGTACACCTGTCATCGGGTCCTTTCCCATACCGATGGTACCACCGGTATAGATGATGAGAATCTTTGGTTTTGCCATTTTCTATGTTTCTTTACATTTTGTCACGTTATCGGATGCAAAGATAATGAAAATATTTGTTTCTCCAAAACTTATTGGCTAAAAATGTATCTGAATTTTACAAAGTGTTACGAAATATTGGTAGAAAAGCAGATGAAAACTTCAATATCTCAGCATTTTCGGTCTTAAAAGCCCTTAATATAAAGAGGTGTTAGCAAAGTTTAGCAAAATAAATGCATTTTTATTCGCTTGTTACAAAAAGAAATCGTACTTTTGCAGACGATTTAATAAAAATACTAAGTTGTTATGGTAAAAATCACATTCCCAGACGGATCTGTTCGTGAGTATGAACAGGGCGTAACTGGCTTACAAATCGCCGAGAGCATCTCACCGGCTCTCGCTCGCAACGTTGTATCTTGCGGTGTTAATGGTGAGACAGTAGAGTTGAACCGTCCTATCAATGAGGATGCAAATGTAGAACTCTACAAGTTTGAGGATGAGCAGGGTAAGCACACATTCTGGCATACATCTGCCCACTTGTTGGCTGAGGCTCTTCAGGAGCTTTACCCAGGCATCCAGTTCGGTTTCGGTCCAGCCGTAGAGAGTGGTTTCTTCTACGACGTGATGCCAGCCGAGGGTCAGGTGATCTCAGAGAATGATTTCGCCAAGATTGAGGCTAAGATGATGGAACTTGCCAAAAAGAACGAACCTGTGGTTCGCAAGGAGGTGGCTAAGGCTGATGCTCTCGCTGAGTTCAAGGCTGACGGTCAGACTTACAAGTGCGAGCATATTGAGCAGGACTTGGAGGATGGTACCATCACCACATATACCCAGGGCAATTTCACCGACCTCTGTCGTGGTCCTCACTTGATGAACACTGGCCTTATCAAGGCTGTGAAGATTACAAGTGTGGCTGGTGCATTCTGGCGCGGTGATGCCAAGCGCGAGCAGATGACCCGTATCTACGGTATCAGCTTCCCTAAGAAGAAGATGCTCGATGAGTACTTGGTAATTCTCGAAGAGGCTAAGAAGCGTGACCACCGTAAGATCGGTAAGGAGATGGAACTCTTCATGTTCTCAGAGCGTGTAGGTAAGGGCCTTCCTATCTGGTTGCCAAAGGGTACACAGCTCCGCCTGCGTCTGCAGGAGTTGCTTCGTTCTCTCCTGAAGCCTTACAACTACCAGGAGGTTATCTGCCCAGGTATCGGTGGCAAGAGTCTCTATGTAACATCTGGTCACTATGCTCACTATGGCAAGGATGCATTCCAGCCTATCCAGACTCCTGAGGAGGATGAGGAGTATATGCTCAAGCCAATGAACTGTCCTCACCACTGCGAGGTCTACGCTCGCAAGCCTCGTTCTTACAAGGATCTTCCTTTGCGTATTGCTGAGTTCGGTACCGTATTCCGCTATGAGAAGAGCGGTGAGCTCCACGGTTTGACTCGTGTTCGTACATTTACACAGGATGATGCCCACATTTTCGTTCGTCCAGAGCAGGTAAAGGCTGAGTTCGAGAATGTAATCGACGTAATCCTGAAGGTATTCAAGATCTTCGGTTTTGAGAACTACGAGGCACAGATTTCTCTCCGCGATCCTAAGGATACAGAGAAGTATATCGGTTCTGATGAGATTTGGGAAGAGAGCGAGAACGCTATCCGCGAGGCTTGCAAGGAGAAGGGCCTTGAGACACGCGAGGAGGTTGGCGAGGCTGCCTTCTATGGTCCTAAGCTCGACTTCATGGTAAAGGATGCCATCGGTCGTCGTTGGCAGTTGGGTACCATCCAGGTGGACTACAACTTGCCAGAGCGTTTCAAGTTGGAGTATACAGCCGAGGATAACTCTAAGAAGACTCCTGTGATGATTCACCGTGCACCATTCGGTTCACTGGAGCGATTCACAGCCGTTCTCATCGAGCATACCGCCGGTCACTTCCCATTGTGGTTGACTCCAGACCAGGTTGCAATTCTTCCTATCTCTGAGAAGTTTAACGATTATGCTCAGAAGGTACGTCAGTACTTAGACAAGCAGGGTGTACGTGCTTTGGTTGATGACCGTAACGAGAAGATTGGCCGCAAGATTCGCGACAACGAGTTGAAGCGTGTTCCTTACATGGTCATCGTTGGTGAGAAGGAGAGTGCCGAGGGCTTGGTATCTATGCGTAAGCAGGGTGGTGGCGAACAGGCTACCATGAGCATGGAAGAGTTCGCTCAGCGCATCAATGCCGAGGTTGCAGAGCAGCTGAAGGCAGCTGAGGAGTAATCCCGCAGATTGATATTTTCTAATCTCCCGCAGATTTCACAGATTTACACAGATTTTTTGTGTTGAGGGTTTAGTCCCACAGATTTCACAGATTTACACAGATTTTTGTGTGTTCTGTTGAATATCTGTAACAACTGTGACGTCTGTGGGAGATTTTTTTGTTAAGGAGGATTTTAAAATCGTTTGGTTATGACAGAAAATGAGATATCTTATAAGATCATTGGAGCTATTTATAAGGTTTATAATGAATTGGGACCAGGTTTACTTGAGTCGGTTTATGAAGCAGCTCTGTGCTATCAGTTGCGCAAAGATGGACTTAGGGTAGAGAATCAGGTAAAGTTGGATGTCATGTATGATGGTAAGGTTTTGCCTGTAGATTTCCGTCTGGATATTCTTGTAGAAGATAAAGTCATAGTCGAACTGAAGTCTGTGGCAGAAATGAAAGATGTCTTTCATAAGCAATTGCTTACGTATTTGCGTGTGGCGAAGAAGCATCTTGGAATATTGGTCAATTTTTCCACCACAGATATACGAAAATCAATCTTCCGTAAAGTCAATGGATATACTCCCATGGATTGAAAGCTTTTCTTAGTCCCCACTGATTTATTGTTTTCTTAAGTCCCACAGATTTCACAGATTTTTACAGATTTAGTTTCTTTATCATAA
>ENA-OZGD01000921-OZGD01000921.1-human-gut-metagenome-genome-assembly--contig:-NODE-921-length-10547-cov-10.060522_pt1 | contig 10547 bp, 3 predicted proteins | sample MGYA00244653_ERZ653652 | MGnify/ENA primary metagenome ERZ653652 (study PRJEB26926, sample SAMN06164983) | human gut metagenome | biome: ENVO:00009003; feature: ENVO:2100002; material: ENVO:00002003... | reverse complement strand
CTTCAAAAACTTCTTCCGGCAGTGCAAGGAACCCAGCCGCTTCGGTTTCTACCGTTTCGCGGCAGACCAAGCCGACAAACTGATGGAGGTGATGAAAGACCTGCTGAAAGACCCCGAAGCCAACAAAGAACTGCTTGCGCCCCACAAGGTGGACACTTCCGGCTACGAAAAGCAGGTAAAGGAAGAACAGACCGCCGGGATGCCGGAACAAAAACAGGAAGGACAACCCAAAGAAACCCAAAAACAGGAAGAAATGGAAAAGAAGCAGGAACAGAATCAGGAAAGCCCGCAACAACAGGCGCAGGGAAGACGTGGCTACCAACCCATTGACGAGAGCAAAATCAACTGGCAGGAGCTGGAAGAGAAATGGGGCGTGAAACGTGACGACCTTGAAAAGTCCGGTGATCTGAACAAGATGCTCAACTACGGCAAGTCCGATTTGGTGAAAGTGTCGCCCAAGTTCGGCGGCGAGGCTTTTGAACTGGATGCCCGCCTTTCCTTCAAGAAGGACGGTGAAGGCAATGTCAGCCTCGTGCCGCACTTCATCCGCAAGGAGCAGAAACTCGACGAGTACAAGGAACACAAGTTCTCCGACGAAGACCGTAAGAACCTGCGCGAAACGGGTAACCTCGGCAGGGTCGTGGACATCGTGGACAAAGAAACGGGTGAAATCATCCCCTCGTTCATCAGCATAGACCGCAAGACGAATGAAATCACGGACATTCCTGCAAACAAGGTACGCATACCGGAGCGCATCGGAAAGACGGAAATCACCAAGCAGGAACAGGATATGCTGCGTGCCGGGTTGCCCGTGCGCGACAAGCTCATCGAACGCAACGACGGCAGGAAATTCGTCACCACTCTTCAAGTGAATGTAGAGCAGCGAGGCGTGGAGTTCGTACCGGGAACTGGCAGGTCGCCCCGTACCGCCCAGATGCAGGAAGCCAAGAACAATCCCACGCAGGGACAGGCTCAGGGCATGGAAAATTCCGCAGCCCCACAGAAAGAGCAACGCCGCAACACGTGGACGAACGCTGATGGCAGTATCCGCCCCATCAGCAAATGGAGCGGTGTGAACTTCACCGACCAGCAGAAAGCCGACTACGCTGCGGGTAAGGCGATAAAGCTGGAGAACGTGACTGACAAGCAAGGCTTCCACGCCACGATGTACATCAAGTTCAACCCGGAGAAGGGACGTCCGTACCGCTATGACACCAACCCCGACAATGCGCAGAAGGTCGCCCCATCCAACGAGAGCCGTACACAGGTGGCGGTGAACAGCGAAGGCAAGACCAACGAGGCGACCAAGAACCTGAAAGAGCCGTTGCTGAAAGGACAGACCGCCCCGAAAGACGACAAACAGCAAAAGCTGCAGGAGAAATCTCAGAAGAAAAACAACAAGGGCATGAAGATGTAACATCCCGTGTCCGCCACTAAATCCAAAGTAACAATTCATAAAAAAAAGTAATCAGCATGAAGACAATCATTGCAGAAAAGCCATCCGTGGCACGTGAAATCGCCCGCATCGTGGGCGCGACAAAGAGAGAGGAAGGATATTTCGAGGGAAGTGGCTACGCCGTGACATGGGCATTCGGGCACCTCGTCCAGCTTGCCATGCCCGACGGTTACGGCATACGCGGCTTTGTCCGTGACAACCTGCCCGTCATCCCCGACTCCTTCACGCTCATACCCCGTCAGGTAAAGGTTGAGAAGGGCTACAAACCCGACAGCGGCGTGGTGTCACAAATAAAAACCATAACCCGCCTGTTCAATGACAGTGAGCAGATCATCGTGGCGACCGATGCCGGTCGCGAGGGCGAACTTATCTTCCGATACCTCTACCATTACATAGGATGCGCCACCCCTTTCGTGCGCCTCTGGATAAGCTCGCTTACCGACAAGGCCATCCGCGATGGACTGCGCAACCTCGAAGCGGGGAGCAAGTATGACAACCTCTACCTCGCCGCCAAAGCGCGGAGCGAATCCGACTGGCTCGTGGGCATCAACGGCACGCAGGCACTCTCCATCGCCGCCGGACACGGCACTTACTCCGTCGGGCGGGTGCAGACACCCACGTTGGCGATGGTGTGCGCACGCTACTGGGAAAACCGCCGCTTCACGGTGGAACCTTTCTGGCAACTCCATATTGCCGCTGACGGAGGCGATGGTGATACCGTGAAATTCTCTTCCACCGGGAAATGGAAGGAGATGGAGCCTGCCACAGTCTTATATAATAAGGTAAAGGAAACAGGCACAGCCACCGTCACGAAAGCGGAACGCAAGGAGAAGATAGAGGAAACTCCGCTCCTGTACGACCTGACCACGCTCCAGAAGGAAGCCAACGCCAAGCATGGCTTCACGGCGGAACAGACGCTTGAAATCGCGCAGAAGCTCTACGAGAAGAAGCTCATCACCTATCCGCGAACCGGAAGCCGCTACATTCCCGAAGACGTGTTCGCGGAAATCCCCAAGCTGCTTGCCTTCATCGGCAGCCTGCCCGAATGGAATGGCAAGTTGCAGCCGAAAGCCGTGCCGACACGCCGCAGCCTGGACGGCGGCAAGGTGACAGACCACCATGCCCTGCTCGTCACGGGCGAGAAGCCGCTGTTCCTCTCCAAAGAGGACAGCACCGTCTATCACATGATAGCCGGGCGCATGCTTGAGGCTTTCTCCGAAAAATGCGTCAAGGACACTGCCACCGTCACGGCAGAGTGTGCCGGAGTGGAGTTCGTGGCAAAAGGCAGCATCATCAGGCAAGCCGGATGGCGTGCCGTCTATGGCAAGGAGAATGGAGAAGAGAACAACAGCCAAGAGGAAACCGCCGCCATTCCCTGTTGGCAGGAAGGCGACACGCTGGCACTGAAAGCCGCCTCCATCACGGAGGGAAAGACCAAACCCAAGCCGCTGCATACCGAAGCCACCCTGCTGTCCGCGATGGAAACGGCTGGCAAGGAGATAGAGGACGACGCATTGCGGCAGGCTATGAAGGATTGCGGCATCGGCACGCCCGCCACCCGTGCGTCCATCATCGAAACGCTTTTCAAGCGCGGCTATATGGAACGCTGCAAGAAGTCGCTTGTCCCCACCGAAAAAGGGCTTGCCCTCTACTCGGTCGTGAAGGCGATGCGTATTGCCGATGTCGCCATGACGGGCGAATGGGAAAAGGAATTGGCACGCATCGAGCGTGGGGAACTGCCCGCCGATGACTTCCGCAGGAAGATTGAGGCATATACACGGGAAATTACCTCCGAACTGCTGTCGTGCGACAAGCTGTTCGCCCGCAGGGATTCCGGCTGCAAGTGTCCCAAGTGCGGAGCGGGGACGATGCAGTTTTACGGCAAGGTCGTCCGCTGCGACAACGCGGAGTGCGGTCTGCCCGTGTTCCGCCTGAAAGCAAACCGCACCCTCTCTGATGATGAAATCAAAAACCTGCTCACCGACGGACACACGAAACTGCTCAAAGGATTCAAGAGCAAGCAGGGCAAGAGTTTTGATGCCGTAGTCGCCTTTGACGGGGACTATAACACGGTTTTCGTGTTCCCAGAAAGAAAAAGTAAAGCGACCTCTGCGAAAAGAAGAAAATAAATGTTTAACTTTGCCACTGGTTCAGAGTAATGAATTGTTCTTCGATACCGGATTACACTCATACTTTGGATTTAGTGGTGGCACTCGGAGGGATACCGGGTGCCTTTTTCTTCTCGTTTTCCAACGATTATCCCTATCATCATTATCAATCCACTAAATTCCAAAGAAATGAACAACAAGAAGAAAAACGAGGGTCGGACCGACTTTTCCTATTACGGTCTGTACCTGCTGGACTACCTCACCACGAACAAGTTCGAACAGGCAGCCGATGAAGCCTTCATCCGAGAAAGAACCGACCGTGCCGCCGAAGCGTATGAACGGGCAAGGCTCGAAGGCTATCCTGCCGACGGGGCGCAGGAACTGGCGATGAAGGTGCTGACGGAGGGCCTTCGCTACTCCAGGCACGCCATCCTGCGCGAAGTCGTGGAGAACGAATTTGCGGGTGAAGTACCGGGAGAAAAATGTGAAGCCTTTACCCAGAAGCTGCTGCCGCTTGTCGGAAACGTATTCTCCATCTATGACCTCTCGGACGACAATTTCGCCCTGTCGCCCGAATATGACCTGCTCTACACGGAGCTGACGGGAGCCGTCATCCTCTATATCGAAGAGTATGGCGTTTAACCGCAAACAGAGGCTGCGGGACAACATCGAGGCGATACGGACGGCATTCCTCCTTGACAGGGAACAGCGCACACCCACCGCACGCGAACGGCTCTTGTTAGAACGTTATTGCGGTTTCGGGGGACTGAAGAACATACTCAACCCTGCAAGGGAACTGACGGATGCCGTCCACTGGGCGAAGTCCGACCTCGAACTGTTTGCCCCTACCGTGGAACTGCACAGGTTGCTGCGGGAGAACACAAAAGACGAGACGGAGTACAAACGGTATATGGATGCCATGAAGCAGTCCGTGCTGACCGCCTTCTATACCCCGCCGGAGATAACCGGGACCATCGCGGACGTGCTGCATGAACACGGCATCCGTCCCGACCGGGTGCTGGAGCCGTCGGCAGGTGTCGGTGCATTCGTGGACGCCGTGCTGGAGAACAGACCGGACGCGGACATCATGGCTTTTGAGAAAGACCTGATGACGGGCAAGATACTGAAGCACCTGCATCCCGGACAGAAAGTAAGGGTACAGGGCTTCGAGAAGATAGAAAAGCCGTTCATGAACCATTTTGATTTGGCTGTCTCCAATATACCGTTTGGCGATGTGGCGGTGTTCGACCCGGAATTTTCGGGCAGCAAGGATCCTGCAAGGCACTCGGCGGCACGGACGATACACAATTACTTTTTCCTGAAAAGCCTTGACGCGGTGCGTGAAGGCGGAATCGTGGCGTTCATCACCTCGCAGGGGGTACTGGATGCCCCGACCAACGCGCCCATACGCGAGTATATGATGAACCATACCAATCTGGTGGGCGTAGCCCGCCTGCCGAACAACCTCTTTACGGATAACGCGGGAACGGAGGTGGGCAGCGACCTGATTATCCTGCAAAAGAACAGCGGAAAGAATGGTGAACTGTATTACAACGAAAAACTCTTCGTGCAGACCGAACAGACCCCTATCGGCACTTCCGTAAATGGGTATGTATGGAGCATCGGCTCGCTTTCACACACGGATTTGATCAGAAGTACCGACCCGTACGGGAAACCAGCCTATAAACTCCTGCACTGTGGGGACATCGCACAACTGGCGGAAGACTTGCGGGAGCATCTGAAAATAGAACTGCAACAACTTGACAGGAAACTGTATGAGAAACACAGCCTGCATCCGACAAAGGAGGAAAGCACGGCTGCGGAAGTGCAACCTGCTCCGAAAACAGAAAAGGTATCACCTTCTGTAATAGCCCCCGTTTCTGTAATTGAGCCTGTCAAGGGAGTGGAGAAGCCGCAGGCACAGCCCATAGAGGAAAAGCCGGAGATTGAGCCGCGCCAACCCAATCATTCGTCAGCCGTGCAGCTTACCCTGCTCGACCTTTGGGGTATGCCCATAGAGGAACCGGCAAAAAAGAAAAAGGCAGCGAAAAAGGAAAGCAAGCCGAAGCCTATGCCGTCCACGCCTAAACCGCAGGTCAAAGTTACTCCACCCGTTGAAGCCGCCAAGCCGGTAAACGGTAATAAGGAAGAAAAGCCGGAAAATGCCGAAAAGCCAAACGACCCGGACGACATTTACGCCACTCTGGATTGGGAAACCAATCCTCCCATCAACGGCTTCTATGAGACAATGATGAGTCTGACAGCGGAACGGCGCAAGGCCCTACGGCTTGAGGCAGAACGGCACAGGCAGGAACAACTGAAAAAGATGGGTATCAAAGACACGTTGAACCCTGCTTTTGCGCCTTCTTCGGACAATATGGATAAAAAGCCGGAACAAACGGAAGAAATAAAGCAACCTGAAACACTGGCAGAAGTTGTGCCTACTTCCGAAACGGTTGCCACTTCCCTGTTCCCGGAACTTGAAACGGAAAAGCCGAAGGAGAAAGTCATGGACCTTTCTCCCCGTCCGTTCAACGGCCTGCTGGAGCCACACCACCGTGACGGCTCGATGGTGCTGGATGCTTCACGCAATCTCGGTTACCTGAAAGACCTCACGCCTTACGGTGCGACCTTCCAACCGCTCGACCTCCGTGGCTATCAAAAAGAGAAAGCGATGCTGTATATATCGCTCCGTGACGCTTACGAACGTCTGTATAGCCACGAGACGGAGAACCATACGGAACACAAACCGCAGCGCGGGTATCTCAACACCTACTACGATGAGTTTGTCATGCGTTACGGTAACCTCAACGCCAGACAGAACGTGAAACTGGTGATGATGGATGCCGGAGGGCGCGACATCCTTTCGCTGGAACGTGCGGAGGACGGCAAGTTTGTCAAGGCGGACATCTTCGACCGTCCCGTTTCCTTCTCGGTGGAGAGCCGTGTCAATGCAGGCTCTCCCGAAGAAGCCTTGTCCGCATCGCTCAACAAGTTCGGCACGGTCAATCTCGGCTATATGCGGGAGATAACCGACACCACGGAAGAGGAACTGCTTGGTGCCCTCAAGGGGCGCATCTTCTACAACCCGCTCGTAACCGGTTACGAAATCAAAGACCGCTTCATCGCGGGGAACGTGATAGAGAAGGCGGAACGCATAGAGGGCTGGATGGAGGACAATCCCGAAAGTGAGCGGATGCCGGAGGTGAAACAGGCGTGGGAGGCATTGAAGGAGGCCGAACCGCAGCGCATCGCCTTTGAAGACCTCGACTTCAATTTCGGGGAACGCTGGATTCCCACGGGTGTGTATGCCGCCTACATGAGCCACCTTTTCGACACGGACGTGAAAATAGCCTACTCCGCAAGCATGGACGAGTTTTCCGTGGCGTGCGGCTACCGCACCATGAAGATCACGGACGAGTTTTTAGTAAAGGGCTATTACCGGAACTATGACGGTATGCACCTGTTGAAGCACGCCCTGCACAACACCTGCCCCGACATGATGAAGTCCATCGGCAAGGACGAACACGGCAACGACATCAAGGTACGCGACAGCGAGGGCATACAGCTCGCCAACGCGAAGATAGACGAAATCCGTAACGGGTTCTCCGAATGGTTGGAAGAACAGTCGCCGCAGTTCAAGGAACGGCTCACGACGATGTATAACCGCAAGTTCAACTGTTTCGTGCGCCCGAAGTATGACGGCTCGCACCAGACTTTTCCCGACCTCAACCTGAAAGGGCTGGCAAGCCGGGGAATCAAGAGCGTTTACCCGTCGCAGAAGGATTGCGTCTGGATGCTGAAACAGAACGGCGGCGGGATCTGCGACCACGAGGTGGGAACCGGCAAGACGCTGATAATGTGCATAGCGGCACATGAGATGAAGCGTCTGAACTTGGCGCACAAGCCGATGATTATCGGGCTGAAAGCGAATGTGGCGGAGATTGCCGCCACCTATCAGGCGGCCTATCCTAACGCCCGCATCCTCTACGCTTCTGAAAAGGACTTTTCGACCGCCAACCGTGTGCGTTTCTTCAACAACATCAAGAACAACGACTATGATTGCGTCATCATGTCGCACGACCAGTTCGGGAAGATACCGCAGTCGCCGGAGTTGCAGCAGCGCATCCTGCAGGCGGAGCTTGACACGGTGGAGGAAAATCTCGAAGTCTTGCGACAGCAGGGCAAGAACGTGTCGCGGGCGATGCTGAAAGGGCTGGAGAAGCGCAAGCACAACCTTGTGGCGAAGCTGGAGAAGGTGGAACACGCCATCAAGTCCCGCACGGATGATGTGGTGGACTTCAAGCAGATGGGCATCGACCACATCTTCATTGACGAGAGTCACCAGTTCAAGAACTTGACTTTCAACACCCGTCATGACCGTGTGGCGGGATTGGGAAACTCGGAAGGAAGCCAGAAGGCCCTGAATATGCTCTTTGCCATCCGTACCATACAGGAACGCACGGGCAAGGACTTGGGGGCTACGTTCCTTTCGGGCACGACCATTTCCAACAGTCTGACGGAACTGTACCTGCTCTTCAAATACCTGCGCCCCAACGAACTGGAACGGCAGGACATCCGCTGTTTCGATGCTTGGGCTGCCATCTTCGCCAAAAAGACGACCGATTTTGAGTTCAACGTAACGAACAATATCGTTCAGAAGGAGCGTTTTCGCTATTTCATCAAGGTGCCGGAGCTTGCCGCCTTCTACAACGAGATTACCGACTACCGCACGGCGGAGGATGTAGGTGTGGACAGACCAAACAAGAATGAGATACTGCACCACATACCGCCCACACCGGAGCAGGAGGACTTCATACAGAAGCTGATGCAGTTTGCCAAAACCGGCGATGCCACTCTGCTTGGCAGGTTACCCCTGTCGGAAACGGAGGAAAAGGCGAAGATGCTCATCGCCACCGACTATGCGAGAAAGATGGCTCTTGATATGCGCATGATAGACCCGAACTACGAGGACCATCCCGACAACAAGGCAAGCCATTGTGCCAAGATGATTGCAGAGTATTACCACAAGTACGAGGCGCACAAGGGTACGCAGTTCGTATTCTCCGACTTGGGGACATACCAGCCAGGGGAAGGATGGAACGTGTACAGCGAGATAAAACGCAAGTTGGTGGAGGATTACGGCATACCGGCAAGTGAGGTGCGCTTCATTCAGGAGTGTAAGACGGATAAGGCTCGTAAGGCGGTGATAGATGCCATGAACGCCGGGACGGTACGCGTGCTGTTCGGCTCCACAAGTATGCTCGGAACGGGCGTGAATGCGCAGAAAAGATGTGTCGCCATCCATCACCTTGATACACCGTGGCGACCGTCCGACCTGCAACAGCGTGACGGACGGGGTGTTAGAGCCGGGAACGAGATTGCCAAGCATTTTGCCGAGAACAACGTGGATGTCATCATCTACGCGGTGGAAAAGTCGCTGGACAGCTACAAGTTCAATCTGCTGCACTGCAAGCAGACGTTCATATCGCAGCTCAAAAGCGGAGCGATGGGCGCACGTACCATCGACGAGGGAGCAATGGACGAAAAATCGGGTATGAACTTCTCGGAGTATATGGCGTTGCTCTCCGGCAATACCGACCTTTTGGATAAGGCGAAATTAGAGAAGCGTATCGCCTCGCTCGAAGGGGAACGCAAATCGTTCAACAAGGGCAAGCGCGATTCGGAGTTCAAGCTGGAATCCAAGACGGGAGAACTGCGCAACAACACGGCTTTCATCGAAGCCATGACGGAAGACTGGAACCGTTTTCTTTCCGTTGTGCAGACTGATAAGGAAAGCAGCCGCCTTAATCTTGTTAAGGTGGACGGCGTGGATTCAACGGATGAGAAGGTCATCGGTAAGCGTTTGCAGGAAATCGCCAAGAACGCCACGACTGGTGGACTGTACAAGGCTGTCGGGGAACTTTACGGCTTTCCGATAAAGGTGGTCAGCGAGAGGACACTCAAAGAAGGTCTGGAGTTCACCGACAACCGCTTCGTGGTGGAGGGGAACTACAAGTACACCTACAACAACGGGCATCTGGCGATGGCAGACCCGATTGCTGCCGCACGAAACTTTCTGAACGCATTGGAGAGGATTCCGACCATCATCGACCAGTACAAGTCTAAGAACGAAGTGCTGGAAAAGGAGATTCCGCAGTTGCAGGAGATAGCGGGCAAGGTGTGGAAGAAGGAGGACGAGCTGAAACAGCTGAAGTCCGAACTCGCCGCACTGGACCGCAAGATACAGCTTGAGCTGGCTCCTCCGGAGCAGGAAAACACGGAAGAGAACCGGCAAGGCAACGAGAAAAAACAGACGGAACAACAGCCGGAAAGCCCGCACGTGGACTTTGTACGCAGTCATTTAATTATAGGGAGACCCGGTTTATCGGAATCCAAAGGTGTAAAACTTTAATATCGAAGTCTTGACAGAAAAAGCCAGTGGTTGAATTTTTCACCACTGGCTTTAATTCTAATAATTTTTCAATCTAATATGACCGAATCTATAACGTTAAATCATAGATTATGTGTCTATTTGTGAAGAAAAAGACGTAACTTTGTATCAAAATCAAATAAGCATAACAATGGAGCCATCTATATACAGTTTTTCACTTTATACCGCACTGCCGTTGATGTTATTCTTCGGCTTTTATTTTTTGTTTGCAAAGACTCCTGAAAAGAAAATTTTCAAGAATTATCTCCGCTCCCGACAGATTATGGGTATAGCTATGCTGCTGCTTTCGGCAAATTATTCGGTACATTTCTTCTTTGGTATCCGATTCAAAAATGCGGATTCTGCCATATTGATGAACATGTCCACATACTTCCTGTGCTATTCTCTGTTCAGTTCGGCATTGATAATGTTGCTTGATCGTTTTTACATTACCAAACGGCGTGTGTGGACACATATCATTTCATGGATTATATTTTCAACTCTTTCCGGAGTTGTGTTGTTCCTGTTGCCAAGCGGAATCATGCAAAAA
>ENA-OZGD01000889-OZGD01000889.1-human-gut-metagenome-genome-assembly--contig:-NODE-889-length-10884-cov-4.340198_pt1 | contig 10884 bp, 8 predicted proteins | sample MGYA00244653_ERZ653652 | MGnify/ENA primary metagenome ERZ653652 (study PRJEB26926, sample SAMN06164983) | human gut metagenome | biome: ENVO:00009003; feature: ENVO:2100002; material: ENVO:00002003... | reverse complement strand
GCTAAGGGCAAGGGAAAAATCAGCATTCCATTCGCCAACGAAGAGGAGCTGGAGCACATCATGAATGTTTTCGATCAGTTAAAGCAAGAATAAAAGTGAAACTCAGTATATCACAAATCTGTTTGGCAACCCTGCTGCTTCTGGCACCGATGGGCGCACAGGCACAGAAGTCGAAACAAAAAAAACAAGTGACCGATGTGCCAACCATTGCATCAGCCGACTCGGCAAAAATAGCCATCGACTCGATGCTTACCGCACAAGACAGCAGCAAACTGGCAAGCCTCACCCAATCAGCAAAGCCTGTACGCAAAAAGCGCAACTGGGCAACCTGGCGACCTGATACCAAGCGTGCCATGTGGTTGGCACTTGTATTACCTGGTGCCGGACAGATATACAATCGCAAATATTGGAAACTGCCTTTCATCTATGGCGGTTTCGTAGGCTGTACATACGCCATCACCTGGAACAACCAGATGTATCACGACTATTCGCAAGCCTACATGGATATTATGGACGATGACCCCAACACCCAGAGCTACAATCAGTTTCTGCACTTGGGTGCCCAGATCAACGAATCGAACATAGAACGCTATAAGGAAATCTTCCGCAAGCGAAAAGATAAATATCGCCGTTGGAGAGACTTGGGAACCTTCGTCATGATAGGCATCTATGCCTTCTCAGTGATTGATGCCTACGTAGATGCATCGCTCTCGGAATTTGACATCTCCGATGATCTCTCGCTCAGAATAGAGCCTACCATGCTGAATAACGGCAACAAGACTGCCAATCCGCTGCGGTCTGGAAGCCTCGGCGTAAGTTGCTCACTCACATTTTAATGCGTGAGGAGTTAGAATACACCTATATATATTATAACGCAAAATAGAAATTAGAAACATAGACGAGATAAAACATCAATATGAAGAAAATACTAGTCATGGCAGCAGCGATGCTGTTCAGCTTACAAGGCATTCATGCCCAAACCGACGTTACAGAAGAAACAGATAACGATGATATCATCACCGTTACCGACAAAGACGGAAAGCAGGAGGAAATCGAAGTACCTGAGGGAATGGAAGATAACCTCGATAGCCTGCTCCACCTTTACAATGCACAGACTTACATGATGGCAGATACAACCTGCAAATACCGCGATGTAAACCCTGTCTTTGAGAAGGAAGTGTATATCGACCGTCTGAAGAGAATGCCTACCATCATCGAAATGCCATACAATGAGGTAGTACAGAAATTCATAGACCGATACAGCGGCAAACTACGCCGTTCGGTAAGTTTCATGTTGGGAGCAAGCAACTTCTACATGCCTATTTTCGAAGAGGCATTAGAGGCTTACAACCTGCCACTGGAACTGAAATATCTGCCAGTTATCGAATCGGCACTTAACCCTAAAGCTGTATCACGCGTTGGTGCCACAGGTTTATGGCAGTTTATGCTGCCTACCGGCAAGCGATATGGACTGGAAGTAAACTCACTCATCGATGAACGCCGCGACCCGGTAAAAGCATCCTATGCAGCCGCTCACTATCTGAGCGACCTGTACAAAATATTCGACGATTGGAGCCTCGTGATTGCAGCTTACAACTGCGGTCCAACCAATGTCAACAAGGCCATCCATCGTGCAAAAGGCAACGCCGACTACTGGAACATCTATCCATATCTGCCAAAGGAAACACGTGGATATGTACCAGCTTTCATTGCTGCCAACTACATCATGAACTACTACTGCAATCATAACATCTGCCCTATGGTAAGCGAACTGCCAGTAAAGACAGACACTATCGTAGTATCAAAAGATATCCACCTGGAGCAGATTTCCAAAGTGCTGAACATCAACATCGAGCACCTGCGCAATCTGAATCCACAGTATCGTCATGATATCATCAACGGATTGAACCATCCGATGGTATTGCGTCTTCCATCTACCCTCATCGGTAGTTTCATCGACCAGCAGGACAGCATCTGTGCTTACAGAGCCGACGAACTCTTCCAGAAGCGCGCTATAGTAGATGTCAACGATGCACAGCCTACCTATAGCCGCCCACGAAGCAGCTACAGTCGCCACAGTGCTTATTCACGCAGCAAGAAGAGCAGCAAACGAGGCAAAAACAGAAAACAAGGCAGCAAGAGTGTTACCATCAAGAATGGTGATACCCTTTCTGAAATAGCAGCACGCCACGGAACAACCGTTAAGAAACTGCGCAAACTGAACGGCATCAAGGGTAACAGTATCCGTGCCGGAAAGAAAATCAAAGTGAAATAAAAGAACTACGTCCGCTGTAGTTTTTTCAGTCTAATTAAGAACATTATTTATTGGAGAGACCCACTATGGATGACCAGAACTTGAAAGACCTCGAAAGAGAGCAGGCTGATAACCAGTTGATTGGCAATGCCTTTCAACACCTGCTTGACACCTACCTGAGTTCGCGACACCGCAAGAAGGTAGATATAGTGACCAAGGCATTCAATTTCGCCCGACAGGCGCACAAAGGTGTGCGCCGCCTCTCGGGCGAACCATATATCATGCACCCTATCGCCGTGGCTCAGATAGCCTGCGAGGAGATGGGGCTCGGCTCAACGAGCATCTGTGCCGCACTGCTTCATGATGTGGTAGAAGATACCGACTACACAGTAGAAGATATCTCAAACATCTTTGGAGCCAAGGTGGCACAAATCGTTGATGGACTCACCAAAATCAGTGGTGGAATCTTCGGCGATAAGGCATCAGCACAGGCAGAAAACTTCAAAAAACTGTTGCTCACTATGAGCGATGACATCCGTGTTATCCTTATCAAGATTTGCGACCGCCTGCACAACATGCGCACGCTGGAATCGCAACCGGCCAACAAACAATACAAGATTGCGGGCGAAACCTTGTATATTTATGCACCTCTCGCCAACCGATTGGGCTTGAACAAGATCAAGACCGAACTCGAAGACCTCAGCTTCCGCTACGACCATCCACAGGAGTATGCCAACATAGAGCATAAACTTGCCGATACCGAATCGCAGCGCGATACCCTCTTCGAGAGTTTTACTGCACCTATCCGCGAAGAACTCGACAAGTTAGGCGTAAAATACAAAATCAAAGCACGTGTGAAGAGCCCTTATTCTATTTGGAACAAGATGCAGAACAAGCACGTTACCTTCGATGAGATTTACGACATTCTTGCTGTGCGCATCATCTTTACGCCAAAGGTAAGAGCAAACGAAGTAAACGAATGTTTCAATATCTACGTAGCCATCAGCAAAATCTACAAAAGCCATCCTGACCGTCTACGCGACTGGTTGAACCATCCGAAAGCAAACGGTTATCAGGCACTCCACGTTACCCTGATGAGTAAGCAGGGAAGATGGATAGAAGTGCAGATCCGTTCCGACCGTATGGACGAGGTAGCAGAAAAGGGGTTTGCTGCCCACTGGAAATACAAAGAAGGAAACGAAGGTGAATATACAGAAGATGAGAACGAGCTGAACGACTGGCTCAGCACCATCAAGGAGATTCTGGACGATCCGCAGCCGGATGCCATGGACTTCCTCGATGCCATCAAGCTGAACCTCTATGCTTCAGAAATCTTCGTCTTCACACCAAAGGGAGAAATCAAGACGATGCCGGCAGGCTGTACTGCCCTCGACTTCGCCTTCCAGATTCATACCTTCCTGGGCAGCCACTGTATCGGAGCCAAGGTAAACCATAAGCTGGTTCCGCTGAGCCATAAGCTGCAAAGTGGCGACCAGGTTGAGATCCTTACTTCCAAGAGCCAGCATGTACAGGAAGAATGGGTAAACTTCGTCAGTTCGGCCAAGGCAAAGAGCAAGATTCTGGCCATCCTGCGCCGCGATTCACGAGAGGTTCAGAAGAAGGGAGAAAACATACTCACCGAATGGCTCAAGAAGAACAGCATCGAGATGAGTGCGTCGGTGGTAGACCGCCTATGCGATTTTCATAATATCCAGAAGCCTGAAACCCTCTTCCAGTCATTGGGAGACCATCAGATTATCCTAGGCGATAAAGACTTCGATGAGTTGCAGGGCAAGCCTAAAAAACAGCAGACCAGCAGCTGGCGCAATTATATCCCATTCCTGGGCAAGAGCAAGGAGAAGGCTCAAGAAAAAGGCATCGTGAAGCCTCAGGATCTTTTCGTGGTGGGCAAAGACTTCAACAAGAAGAAGCCACTCATCCTGACCGAGGAGAACATCAACCAGTTTATCTTCCCTAGCTGCTGCCATGCGATTCCTGGCGATGACGTTATGGGCTTTATCGACAACAAGAACCGCATCGAAATCCATAAGCGCTCTTGCAGCATAGCAGCCAAACTGAAGTCCAGTTTCGGCAACCGCATCGTAGATGCCAAATGGGACATGCACAAGCAGATACTCTTCGATGCTACCATCGAAATCAAGGGTATCGACCGTAAGGGCATGCTGCTGGATGTAAGTAAGGTGATTAGCGACCAGTTGGGTATCAATATCCACAAGGTAACTATTAGTAGCGACAACGGCATCTTCGACGGTACCATCGAACTCCGTGTTCACGACCGCGAAGAAGTTAAGACCATTATGAACCAACTCCGAAATATTGATGATCTGCAAGAAGTACAGAGAATCCTGTAACTTAGGAGTTTATGATAATAAAGAAAAGATAAATAATAGAGAATCGCCGGATTTAAAATCTGGCGATTCTCTATGAAATCATACAGATTTCAACATCTTATAAAAACAGATTCAAAACAACAAACTTAAAAACAATATGAAAAAATTATTCTTATCATTTTTAATGATGTTGACCCTGTTGCCTCTGGCAGCAGCCAACAAGTATGACAACCCCGACACGATTGTAGTATCCCGTGATGGTACCGGCGAATTCCGCACCATCGACGAAGCCATCGAAGTATGTCGTGCTTTCATGGATTACAGCAAGGTAATCTACGTAAAGAAAGGCGTGTACAAGGAGAAACTCATCCTCCCTTCATGGCTCACCAACATCACCATCTGTGGTGAAGACCGTGATAACACTATCATTACATGGGACGATCATGCCAACATCAAGATGCCTACAGGTGGACTCGATTCAGAAGCTGCTGTAAAGGGTAAACCGATGGGTACATTCCGCACTTATACCCTGAAGGTACAGGGCAGTTACATCACCCTGAAGAACATCACCATTGAGAACAATGCTGCCAAACTGGGACAAGCTGTCTCCCTGCATCTTGAAGGCGATCATATCCTGGTTCAGAACTGCCGCCTGCTGGGCAATCAGGATACCGTTTATACAGGTATAGCCAACAACCGTTCAGCCTTCTATGATTGCTACATCGAAGGAACCACCGATTTCATCTTTGGTCCGGGAAGAGCATGGTTTGAGAATTGTGAGATTCGCAGCAAGGCCAACAGCTACATCACAGCCGCATCCAGTCCTGCCGGTCAGGAATATGGCTATGTATTCAACAAGTGCAAGCTTACCGCCGAGCCAGGTATAGACAAGGTTTATCTGGGCCGCCCATGGCGCCCTTATGCAGCTACCCTCTTCATGAATTGCGAAATGGGCAGCCACATCCGTCCAGAAGGATGGCACAACTGGGGCAAGCATAGCAACGAACAGACAGCCCGCTACAGCGAATATAACAACCACGGTTCAGGTGCTGCAACCAAGGCACGCGTAGCCTGGAGCCGTCAGCTCACCAAGAAAGAAGCAGCTAAAGTTACCATCAAGAATGTCTTCGGCGAAGAAGCGTGGTAACCCTAGCTAATCATAAAGTCCAAAGTTACTAAACCAGTCCATCGAGCTGCTTTTTGAGTTCTTTGAGCTGGTCTCTTACAGAAATAAGGGTGTCGAGAACTTCAGAAGATTTCTCGGCACCCGTTCTGTTTTGGTTCAGATACTTACGGGCAGCCGCAATCTTCAATCCCTTCACCTTGATAAGGTTGTAGATGAGCCTTACCTGCTCAATATCCTTATCGGTATACTGACGCACTTTATTGCCAGCAACCTTCGGTTTGAGAAAAGGAAACTCCTTTTCCCAATATCTCAACGTAGAGTCGTTTAGACCAAACATTTCACCTACTTCCTTGATAGAATAGTACAATTTCGTTGTTTTATCTGGAATTATTGCCATTTTTTCCGTCTTTAATTTCAAAAATAATTAATTTAGTTGCAAAATTAAACAATTCTTCTTATCTTTGCAAAGATTTTCGGAAGAAAATGCCCTAAAGGGCAAAAATATTTTCTGAGAGGACTCTCAATCCCCTCTCCAAAACAGGAAAAAGAAATTAAAGATAAATATAAAAAAGATATGATGACAGCTAATGAAGTGCGCGAATCCTTCAAGAAATTCTTCGAAGGTAAAGGCCACAAGATTGTTCCATCAGCACCTATGGTTATCAAGGATGACCCAACGCTGATGTTTACAAACGCTGGTATGAACCAGTGGAAAGACATCATCCTCGGTACAAAAGACCCAGGCAAGGATGTTCGTCGTGTTGATACTCAGAAATGTCTCCGTGTAAGCGGTAAGCACAACGACCTCGAAGAGGTGGGTCACGATACTTACCACCACACCATGTTCGAGATGCTCGGTAACTGGAGCTTCGGCGACTACTTTAAGGAGGGTGCCATCGATATGGCATGGGAGTATCTTACTGAAGTTTTGAAGCTCAACCCTGCCGATCTCTACGTTACCGTATTCGAGGGTAGCAAGGAGGAAGGTCTGGAACGCGACAACGAGGCTGCAGGTTACTGGGCTAAGCACGTGCCAGCCGACCACATCATCAACGGTAACAAGCACGACAACTTCTGGGAGATGGGCGAAACAGGTCCTTGCGGTCCTTGCTCAGAGATTCACGTGGATTCTCGTACTCCAGAGGAGAAGGCTCAGGTGCCAGGCCGTGAGTTGGTAAACAAGGATAACCCTCAGGTCATCGAAATCTGGAACATCGTGTTCATGCAGTACAACCGCAAGGCTGATGGTTCTCTCGAACCACTCCCAATGCACGTTATCGATACAGGTATGGGCTTCGAGCGCTTGGTTCGCATGTTGCAGGACAAGCACTCTAACTATGATACTGATATCTTCCAGCCAATCATCAAGGAAATCGAGGCCATCTCTGGCAAGAAGTATGGCTTCACTACTCCTACTGGTGAGAATGGCGAGGGCAAGGATGAGCAGGAGAAGATTGACATCGCTATGCGTGTCTGCGCCGACCACCTCCGTGCCGTAGCCTTCTCTATCGCCGATGGTCAGTTGCCAAGCAACGCCAAGGCAGGTTACGTAATCCGACGCATCTTGCGCCGTGCCGTACGTTACGCTTACACATTCCTCGGTCAGAAGCAGGCATTCATGTACAAGCTCGTCAATGTATTGGTAGAGCAGATGGGTGCAGCCTTCCCAGAGTTGCCAGCTCAGCAGGAGCTCATCACCCGTGTAATGAAAGAGGAAGAGGATTCATTTCTCCGCACCTTGGAGAAGGGTATCAACCTCCTCAATGGCGATATGGACGAGCTCAAGGCTCATGGCGAGACTCAGCTTGATGGCGTAAGCGCATTCCGCCTCTTCGATACATACGGTTTCCCTCTCGACCTGACAGAGCTCATCTGCCGTGAGAATGGTTACACCGTAGATGCTGCAGGCTTCGACGAGGAGATGAAGAAGCAGAAGGAACGTGCCCGCAATGCTGCTGCTGTAGAGAACGGTGACTGGGAGGTTTTGAAAGAAGGCGACCAGAACTTCGTGGGTTACGACTATACAGAATATGAGTGCCACATCCTGCGCTACCGCAAGGTGACTCAGAAGAAGAACTCTTTCTATGAGCTGGTACTCGACAACACTCCATTCTATGGTGAGATGGGTGGACAGGTTGGCGACAAGGGTGTACTCGTTAGCGAGAACGAGACCATCCAGGTTATCGACACCAAGCGCGAGAACAACCAGAGCATCCACATCGTAAAGGAGTTGCCAAAGGATGTAAACGCTGATTTCATGGCTTGCGTAGATATCGAGAACCGCGAGGGAAGTGCAGCCAACCATACAGCTACCCACTTGCTCGATTACTGCCTGAAGCAGGTTTTGGGCGACCACGTAGAGCAGAAGGGTTCTTATGTAGATAAGGACACCTTGCGTTTCGACTTCTCTCACTTCCAGAAGGTAACTGATGAGGAGCTCCGCAAGGTAGAACACATGGTAAACGAGATGATCCGTGCCGACTATCCATTGGATGAGCACCGCGATACTCCTATCGAGGAGGCTAAGGAACTTGGCGCTATCGCCCTCTTCGGCGAGAAGTATGGCGACAAGGTTCGTGTGGTTCGCTTCGGTCCATCTGCCGAGTTCTGTGGTGGTATTCACGCCAAGAGCACCGGTAAGATTGGTTTCTTCAAGATTATCTCTGAGAGCAGCGTAGCAGCCGGCATCCGTCGTATCGAGGCTTTGACTGGCAAAGCATGCGAGGAGGCTATCTACGGCTTGCAGGATACCATCGTAGCCTTGAAGGGCTTGTTCAACAATGCCAAGGATCTCGAAGGTGTCATCAGAAAGTACATCGACGAGCACGATGCCTTGAAGAAGGATGTTGAGAAGTTCCAGGCTCAGGCTGTAGAGCGTGCCAAGGATAAGCTTGTAGAGAATGCAAAAGAAATCAATGGTGTGAAGGTTGTTACAGCCGTATTGCCAATGGAGCCAGCAGCTGCCAAGGATTTGGTATTCAAGGTTCGCGAGGCATTGCCAGAGAACATGATCTGCGTGGTAGGTTCTGTTTATAACGACAAGCCTATGCTCAGCGTAATGTTCAGCGATGATATGGTAAAGGATCACGGTTTGAATGCTGGTAAGATGATTCGCGAAGCTGCCAAGCTGATTCAGGGCGGCGGTGGCGGTCAGCCTCACTATGCTCAGGCTGGCGGTAAGAACAAGGACGGCTTGAGCGCTGCAGTAGATAAGGTTGTAGAGTTGGCTCAACTGTAATCAGCTTCCACAAATGAATATTTGATAGAGTTATCTTAACTCTTATATATAATTAAGGTATAAAGGGTTGTAATCCATCTTTTCGAGGATTGCAACCCTTTTTCTATTGACATTAAAGGGGTCTCCATATCATAATTATCAATTTATGATAATCATCAAATGATAAAATTCCTTATTTTATTATCATTTTATGATAATCACTTTATGATAATCGGAATAAAAGTTGTATCTTTGCAGAAGATAAGCTGCACTCGGCAATTTGTAAGCAAGCTTACATTGCGCTCCTTTGCATTATCTTTGCAGCCGTTGAATATATAATAAGGTATAGATATGGTAATGAAGAATCCTTTTGTCACAAATGGTTACGCCGGTCCGGAATACTTCTGCGACCGTGTGGAAGAAACCCAGCACATCACAGAGATGCTGACCAATGAGAATAACATGGCTCTGATTTCCCCTCGACGCATCGGAAAGACAGAGCTGATTCACCATTGCTTTGCCCAGCCAGTCATCCAAAAAGATTATTATACTTTTATCATAGACATCTATTCAACCAATTCCGTCAGCGATCTGGTCAATATGTTCGGCAAAGCCATTATTGATGAACTTCGCCCTAAAGGCAGAAGCGCTTGGGAGAAATTTCTGATAGCACTCTCTTCTCTCCGTTCAGAAATCTCTTTCGATATCAACGGGGCTCCAGTTTGGGGAATAGGCATCGGCAACATAGTAAATCCCGAAATTACACTTGATGAGATATTCTCTTATCTCAACCAAGCCGACAAGCCATGTCTTGTTGCCATCGACGAGTTTCAGCAAATCACCAACTATGCCGACAACCGCATAGAAGCTTTACTCCGTACCTACATTCAGCGTTGCACCAATGCCCACTTCATCTTCTCGGGTTCTCACCGCCATCTGATGGCAGAAATGTTCACATCTCCTGCCCGCCCATTCTATCAGAGCGTGACGCTGATGAACCTGAAGCCTCTGGATGTGGAGAAATACAAGGAGTTTGCCACAGCCAAGTTCAAGGAGCGCAACAAACATCTAGATACTGCCATTATCGGAGAACTCTTCGCCCGTTTCGGTGGTGTCACTTCATACATCCAGCGAGTAATGAATGTTCTCTTCCTCAAGACTCCCGAACAGGGTACCTGCACTCTGGATATGGTAGATGACGCCATCAACTACAATCTCAACATGGCATCAGACTCCTACGAGACCCTTCTGCGCCAGATGCCGGAAAAGCAGCGCAACGTCTTCATCGCTATCTCTGCAGAGGGCGAAGCCAGAAGCGTAAAGAGCGGAGCCTTCGCCAAGAAATATCACCTCCCGTCGCCAAGCTCTGTAAATTCCGCCCTGAAGAGATTGCTGGAGAAGGATTTCATCACCCAGCAGGATGATGCCTACGTGGTATATGATAAGTTCTTCGATTTATGGCTGAAGAAGTATCTGAAATAGTATAAGGTGATTTCAATATTTTTGTTACCTTTGCACCCAAATTTAAATATATATTCAATATGGCTATTATAAAGACAGTAGAGGGAAAGACTCCTCAATGGGGAAAGAATTGTTTTATCGCTGAGAATGCCGTACTGACCGGTGACTGCATTCTTGGTGATGACTGCAGCATCTGGTATAGTGCGGTATTGCGCTCTGACGTGGATGCCATCAGATGTGGAAACAGAGTGAATGTACAGGATTGCGCCTGCATCCATCAAACCGGTACGATGCCTTGCATCCTGGAGGATGATGTATCTGTGGGACATGGTGCCATCGTCCACGGAGCCACAGTCAGAAAAGGCGCTCTCATCGGAATGAATGCCACCGTGCTTGACAAGGCTGACATTGGAGAAGGGGCTATTATCTGTCTCTTATACACATCTCCGAGCCCACGAGACTGCAGCTAATCTCG
>ENA-OZGD01000886-OZGD01000886.1-human-gut-metagenome-genome-assembly--contig:-NODE-886-length-10917-cov-7.918523_pt1 | contig 10917 bp, 5 predicted proteins | sample MGYA00244653_ERZ653652 | MGnify/ENA primary metagenome ERZ653652 (study PRJEB26926, sample SAMN06164983) | human gut metagenome | biome: ENVO:00009003; feature: ENVO:2100002; material: ENVO:00002003... | reverse complement strand
GTATCCGGCAAGGGCATCTTCGAGGTGGGCGGCCGCACTTGGGAGGTAAGCGAGGGCGACCTGTTCTTTGCCCGCCCCAGCCAGCTGATCCGCTACACCGCCGACGAGCAGCAGCCGTGGGAGTACAGCTGGGTGGGCTTTAATGGCGCATGTGCGCACAAATTGGCCGCGCAGCTCCCCTTTACCGACGAACAGCCCGTCCACCACACCGGCGACCCCGACGGGATGCGCACAGCCCTGACCAACATCTACTCCTCCCGCGGGCTCCAGCCGCAGGACGAAGCCGCCATGGTGGGCTACCTGTACCTGTTCATCTCCGCCCTGATGAAGGAGACCAGCGAGGCCAAGCCCCACAGCACCTCGTCCTCCAGCCAGTATGTGCTCAACGCCATCAAGTACATCCAGTTCAATTATTCGCACGATATCTCCATCGACGATGTCGCCAAGAGCGTGGGCGTCTCCCGCAGCCATCTGTACCGGGTGTTCATGCTGAACGTCGGCAAGAGCCCCATTGATTATCTGACCGACTACCGGATCAACGAGGCCTGCAAGCTGCTGCGGGCGGGCAATCTGTCCATCGCCGAGGTCGCCGTCTCGGTGGGCTTCTTTGACCAGTTCTACTTCTCGCGGGTCTTCAAGCGCGCCAAGGGCGTGCCGCCCAGCAAGTACCTCGCGTCCCAGACCGACGCCGCCGAGACGCCGGACGCCGAATAACACAAAAGGAGATCACCCATGCCCTTACAGAAAAATCAGGTGCTGACGCTGAGCATCGAGCGGCTTTCCAATGATGGCAGCGGCGTGGCACACTCGCCGGACGGTGAGGCCGTGTTCGTGCCCGGCACCGCCCCCGGCGACGAGGCCGATGTCCGCATCGTCAAGGACTGCGGCCGCTATGCCTTCGGTATTCTGGACAGCCTGCGCACCCCCTCGCCCCACCGCATCTCAGTGGACTGCGCCGTGGCCGGCCCCTGCGGCGGGTGCAGTCTGCGGCATCTGGACTACGCCGCCGAGCTGCGGGCCAAGCAGGAGAGCGTGACCGACGCCTTCCGCCGCATCGGCGGGCTGGATGTGCCGGTTCTGGACGCCCTGCCCTCCCCCGAAGTGGACCGCTATCGCAACAAGGTGCAGTTCCCGGTGGGCCGGGACAAAAACGGTGCCCCCTGCATCGGCTTTTACGCCGGGCGCACCCACCGCATCGTCCCCTGCCCGGACTGCAAGCTGCAGCCCGGCGTCCTGAACGACATCGGCAACGCACTCTGTGCCTTTTTTGCGGCCAACCACATCCAGCCCTACGATGAGGCCACCGGCAAGGGCCTTGTGCGCCACATCTTCCTGCGGCGCGGTGCCCACAGCGGGCAGATCATGGTCTGCATCGTCTGCACCCGCCCGAAGCTTCCCCACAGCGCGGAGCTGGCCGCCCAGCTGCAAGCGCAGTTCCCGGCCATCGCGACCATCCTCGTGAACGTCAACGCCAAAAACACCAACGTCATCCTCGGCGCCGAGACCCACACCCTTTCCGGCCCCGGCTTCATCGAGGACACCCTCTGCGGCGTCCCGGTCCGGCTCGGCCCCCTGTCGTTCTATCAGGTCAACACCCTCGCCGCCGAGCGGCTGTACGGCATCGCCGCCGACTACGCCCAGCTCCAGCCGGAGGACCTCCTGCTCGACCTCTACTGCGGCATGGGCACCATCGGCCTCTCGATGGCAGACCGCTGCCGCGAGCTCATCGGCGTGGAGATCGTCCCCGAAGCCATTGAGAGCGCCAAGGCCAACGCCGCCCGCATGGGCAGCGCTGTTGCCGCCAAAAGCCGCTTCTTCTGCGCCGATGCGGGCAAAGCCGCGTCCCAGCTCGCCGCCGAGGGCCTCCACCCGGACGTCATCGTCCTCGACCCGCCCCGCAAGGGCTGCGACGAGGCCACCCTCTCCGCCGTCGTCCAGATGTCCCCCCGCCGGGTCGTCTACGTCAGCTGCAACCCCTCCACCGCCGCGCGGGACGCGAAGTGGCTGGAAGAAAAGGGATATCATGCAGAAAAGGTGCAGCCGGTCGATCTGTTTCCGAGGACGAAGCATTGCGAAGCGGTTCTCCTTTTGACCAAACTCCATGTCGAGCGGCACATCGAAGTGACCGTCAGCATGGACGAGCTGGATGTGACTGCTACGGAGAGCAAGGCAACCTAAGTGTCCGAAGGAAAAAGAAGATGCAATTGTGGAAGCATTGAAGCATTTTCAGATGATTTGATACGCAATCACCCCAGAGAGAATAGCCTCTTGTGCGTTCTCTCTGGGGTGATTTTTGCGTTATGCTACTTCCGGATAGCGCATATATACATACTCGTAGATTTTCTTCTGGTAGGTCTGGATATCGCTTACATCATAGCTATTGGGAAGTTCTTGCCAAAGGGTCTTACGGATCAGGTTATCCACAATCGCCTTAGTTTCCTGCTTGTCCGTCCAATGGTCGAGTTTGGCAATCTGCTGTTTGATTTTTGTCAACAAGTCCACAGACACCTTCTTGATCGCTTCAATTTCCTGCTTCGTGAGGTTCTCCGAAAACAGCAAATCGTACACTGAAAGTTCCTCATCGCTGGAAAAGCCCTCACGCACATAACGCTGCTGCTCCGTGTCCAGTGAACTTGCAAGCTCCATCAGATCCATGAAGGTTTTCTCAATGGTTGCCCGGTTCTGCTCTGCATTATAGGCATCGATAATCTCCTGATAGCGGTCATAATAATCAATGCGCTGCGGATTTGCAAACAGCATTTTCGCCAATTGCTGATTCACCAGTTCATCCAGATCGCGCAGCAAGAGATTCTTCTGCCGGGTGTGGGCGAACTCCCGGCTCAACAGGTCAAAGTCAATTTTGCTGATGTCAAACTGCCGGGAAGGTACAGCCTCCTGATCCGGCTTTTCCACATGGATGTACTCGTTGACGATGCCGTTGATCTGCACCATCAGGTCGGTATTGTCCGCGTGTTTCCGCTTCTGCTGCAAGCCCTCGTAGATGGCGAGAATTGCGTTTTTCCGGGCGCGCACGGCATCGTCCACATCGTCACGGTCTGCGTAGCGGAACAGCCGCGCCAGTTCAGACGCATAGGTCTGGAAGGTTTTCTTGGTTTCCAACGTTTCGCACATCGCGTTGACTGCATCCTGTACAAGGCTCATCTTTTCAAAGTCCTGTGCGTCCACCAATTCCTGCAGCCGGAACCCGTGTTCTGCCAGAAAGCCGTCCGTTTTTCCGATGACCGTGCAGATGCGCTGAATCAGCTCCGTTTTGTCCACCGTTGGGTCAATGCCCGCCGAGCTGTTCTTGCTGACCGTATAATCTGCCAGAGCCTTGCGCAGCGCCTTTACGATACCAATATAGTCCACGATCAGGCCGTTGCTCTTGCCCTCCGAAACACGGTTTGCACGAGCAATAGTCTGCATCAGGGTATGGGCTTTCAACGGCTTGTCCAGATACAGACAGGACAGACACTTTACATCAAAGCCCGTCAGCCACATGGCACAGACGAACACCACCCGGAACGGATTCTTGCTGTCCTTGAATTCTTTATCCAGCTCCCGCTTTTCCATTTTGGCACGGTGCGGCAGAATATCCAGTCCCCACTTCTTGAAGGTCTGCACCTCGTTCTGCTCCTGACTGATCACCACTGCCATTTCGGTTTCTTTCATCCATGCCAGTTTACGGGCAAGCTCCTGTGCTTCCTGCTGGGTCACTGTGCCCTGCCGGGCTTCCAGTTCCCTGATCTTTGCCCGCCAGTATTCCTGCACATAGTTGTACATCCGCACACAGGTGACCTTATTCAGGCAGACGAACATCGCCTTGCCGCTGGTCCAAAGGTCAGAGTAATGCTCCACAAAGTCCTTTGCAATGGAACGCAGCCGTTCATCTGCGGTGAGAATATGGATCTCCTTGGCAAATTCTCGTTCCAGCTTTTCCTCCTGCGAGGGATCAAGGTCGGCAGCTTCAATGGCATCCAAGATCCGCCCGGTGATCTCCGGCTTGTCCAACTGGGCGATCTTATCCGCACGGTTCTCATAATACAGCGGCACCGTTGCGCCGTCCTCCACTGCCCGCTTGAAATCATACACCGACAGATACCCGCCAAAGGTGCGTTCCGTGATATGATCATCCGCCAGAAGCGGCGTACCGGTAAAACCGATGCGGGACGCCGTGGGCAGCAGGTGCATCATGTTGTCTGCAAAAATGCCGTACTGGCTGCGATGGGCTTCGTCCGACAAAATCAGAATGTCGTGATCCGGGTAGATGGGCGGCTCCTTGGGCAGATTGAACTTCTGGATCAGGGTAAACACAAAGCTGGGGTTGCCCTGCAGCTTTTTTACAAGGTCTGTACCGCTGGATGCAATAAACTGCGAAGCCTTGGTTTTGCCCAGCAGACCGCAGTTTTCAAAGGTATCGCTGATCTGCCGGTTCAGCTCGTCACGGTCGGTCAGCACCACAATGGTGGGCGAGCCTGCAAACTTGCGCCGGATCTTCTGCGCCAGAAAGACCATGGAGTAGCTTTTGCCTGACCCCTGCGTGTGCCAGAACACGCCCAGTCTGCCGTCTTTCAGCTTGCGGTTCTCGTAAGCACTGACAGCCTCGTTGACGCCGAGATACTGGTGGTTGCGGGCCAGAATCTTGGTGGTGCGCCCACCGGAATGGTCGTAAAGGATGAAGTTTTCCAGCAGATCGAGGAAGGTCTTTTTCTCGCAGATGCCCCGCAGCATGGTTTCCAGCTCCACTCTGCCTGCATCGCTCTCCTTCAGACGCTTCCACTCGTGGAAGAACTCGTACTTGCTGCCAAGCGTGCCCACCTTGGCTTCCAATCCATTGGACAGCATAAGAAAGGCATTATAGTAGAACAACTGCGGAATGGTATCGAGATAATTTCGGTAATTGTCTATGTAGGCGTTCTGCACATCCACGGTGGGCTTTTTCAGCTCAATAAACAGCAACGGAATGCCATTGACAAAGCCCACAATGTCTGTCCGGCAGCGGTACAGCTGCGAGTGGATCTTCATTTCTTTTACGGCGAGGAAATGATTGTTTTCCGGGTTTTTGAAGTCGATCACCGCCGCACTCCGCGTTTCGGTGCGTCCATCCGGCCGCTTGACCGTCACCGGGATGCCATCCCGCAGCAGAAAATACTTTTCCTCGTTGATCTGCATCAGGGATGCGGTGGAAACGTGTGCCGTGAATTTCTTCTGCACCTCGTCCAGCTGGTTCGGGGTGAGCCATGGGTTCAGCCGCAAAAGCGTCTGCCGAAAATACCGGGTCAGCAACACTTCCCCATAGCTGGTGCGGCCCAACGTCCCGTCCGGCCCCAGCTTTTCGGAGTTGTAAGCCAGCACCACCTCCCAGCCCAGAACATTTTGCAGCAAATTGCCCGCACTGTTCTGAACAAGGACATTTTCGGAGTATTCGCGGCTCATAGGATCACCTCAATTTTTCAATTCTTCTTTCAAACAGAACTCTTCATTGATTTTAATGATTATAATTGCCATCACAATCAAGAATCGCATATAATCATCTCTATGCACCTTTTCATCCAATGAATTAGTCGAATGAATATACTTATTTCTCAAATCCAGTCCATTTGAGAATTTATGTTTATTAAGCAAATAATCCAGATAATCTTGTTCTGGTCGTGAGAACAATGTATTCTCGACCAGCAATTTATTACTTTGCAGTGCATCTTTTAATGGATTATCTTCTGTTTTTTCATAGGCCAAGCAAAGATATTCATATTTATAAAATTGAATTAGCATTCTCAATCTATCGTACTTCAGTTCTATTTTTCCCGCTTCGCCTATACTTATGGTTCCTTGACTTAACAAGAAGTCAATCCTTTCTTTCTGAATATTTTTAAAGTCATCATAATATACGATTTCATTTTCTAGAAGTTTAAAGAAAGAATCATAGGTCTTTCCTATTCTTTCCACATAAGTTAAAAGCGATTGTGATGAGAAGATACTTGTATATTCCGATCTAATATTTTCATCATTGCAATAAGCATACTTATCTGCACTTAGACTTAGAACTTGTGAAAACTCAACGCTTTGAGATGAGAATTCAAGATATTCTCTATCAATCGTTCCATATTTACTGTATAAATTAAATTGCTTTAAAATATGGTCAATTTTACTAGAAATCAGTTTGTTTCTTTCCCCAAACGGCGCATCCTTTCTCACTTTCTCATAAACAAACCCATCCACGTTAAATTCATTCTTTAAATATGTTTCAAAAAACCATTTATAAATATCTTCTATCTCTATTCCATGCTGGCATAAAATGTTATAATACCCAGTCATTTGAAGAAACGCCATAGTATTCTTTATACGAAAGCTCGTTCCACTTTGATACTCTCTCAATCCCCTTGTTCCAAACAAAAAATTTTCAAGACCATACTCAGAGGGTTGTGAAACTAATAGGCATCTGTTAAAAAAATCAACAAATTCAAACCAGTAGAAATTATTAAGAAGTGTTGCATAGTCAAGATTATCTAGTATCCATTTACTATCATATGAAACTTTAAGCTCATTCTGCTCTTCTGACTCATTTTCTATCTTTCCGGTACCATCCATCGGTTTAAAGCCGATTCCTACTCCTGTTTTAAAAGATGGGCCAGTTTCAAAAAGTTTCTTTCGCATGATTTCTAGCTTTTTATATGCTTTAAAGCGTGTCATTTCACTAAGTTTAAGTTTGTCGGGGTTCTCTTCTTGCATAATGACAGTCAAATAATTCATATTGGGCGAATCCAATTCGATGTAGCTTTGAACTAGCTTCTCCTTATCTTCAGCTGTCAATTCTTTTGGAATGTAATATAGTTCTTTGTCCTCCGAACGTTCCAAAAACCTATTAACAAAGAATTCTGCATTCTCCGCATCCTTTAAAATGTATTCACGCACTACCTTTCCAAATTTATATACAATATCTTTTTCTCTTAATAGTCGTGCAATTCCGATATTTGTTTCATCAAGAAATTCAGAGAACTGTAAATCATCAAACTTTTTATACAATCCTACTTTGCAAATAAGTTCAACGAAATCTTGACGATATATTATATTAGTTTCATTATATAATGTTGCAAGTTCCTTTATATCCTTTGAATTAAAGAAGCGGCCAACAATTTCAAACACTTGATTGGCCTTATTTTGATAACTTCCATATTGAAGATTCGCCCAGTCATCAAGCCGTATTCCAGTGTCGATATATTTTTTCACATTATAAAGTTCTATAACTCTATTTACATCTGTATATGTTTTCCAATTACCATAGTCATCAAAAACCATTTCGCACTTTCGTAATTCTCCCGGATTAGCAACCTCACCATCTCCATAAAAATCGACACCGAAATATGTATCCATCTATGTTACACCTCCACTTCTCCGCTCATCAACTTTGGCAACAGCAAATCTCTTGCTTGCTTTGCCTGTTGCATCTGTTTGCTCAGTCTATAGATTTTCTCAAAAATCGGTTCCTCAACATTTTCGAACTTCTCTACTAATTCGCTAGTCGGATGCAAATAATCCAGCATTTTCAGTTTATCCGATTTCACACGCTGGCGTCCATCGCTTCCACTCATGCTATTGATTGCACTTTGGCGAAAATCGTCTGTTCTTGCCAAAAGATAAACCATATATGAGTTAATAGTTTTAGCTCGCATCACAATATATTCTGTCGAGCCAACTGCCCCTTCATCAGATTTGAGCCCAGACACATACGCAGTCTTGCCATTTTCCAAACATGGTGTAATTCTTGCAAGTAACGTATCACCATTTTGAAACTTACTTCCAGAATTAGATGAAGTTTCTGTAAATTGGCTTTCATCCAACACCATTGATGCTGTACTAAGTGCCGACATCGGAACAAACTGTTTCATTCTTTCTTTTGTCAATGTAACTTTCGGGTCAAACTGAATGGCATCCTCTAGTTTGCACCAATTCCACCCCTCCGGCACGCCATCCACAATTTTCGTGTTTTCATGCCCCGGAAAGCGCAAATCCACAAACCATTCTTTATAAAGCCGCTGGGCCGCTTCTTCCAGCAGTTTGATTTGTTTCTGGTTGTTTTCAATTAGGTCGTCATACAAAAACAAAGTCCTTCCAATCTTTTTTTGCTTTTCAATATTGGGAACTACTATTTCTATTTGACCAAATATATCATTATTTACTCGTTGACGACCAGTCGCTCCTACCATCGAGGAAACCATGCTTTTCTTAATATAATCTGTTTTCAGCAAATAAAAAAGGTATTTGCTATCCATCTTACCTTCTTTTGCTCTGAAAACTATGTATTCCGTTGAACCAAATCCTATTTTATCACTTTTCCAAAAGAATCTTTTTCCGTTTTGTAAGCATGGTTCTATTCTTGCAACAACGGAATCACCATTCTGAAATTTCGGGCCACTTGTATATTTCTTGTTCTCTATTTTTTCTGGTTCTCTGTATGTTATTGATACGTTTGCCATTTCAACAAAAGGAGCGTACTCCCCTTTTTTTAAGTTTGTTTTGGGATTTACGTCTACATATTCGGTAAATTTCATACCCCCATCTCCTCCAGATTCTTCGAGATGGTTTCCATCAGGCGGTTGGACTCTGCCTGCAATTCCAGCAGTTCCTTGTGGATTTCTTTCATCCGCTGGGCAAAATCCACGCCGTCATCCTCCACGGGTGCAACGCCCACATAGGCACCGGGCGTCAGGGATGCGCCTTTTTCGTTGAGGATGGTGTCTCGGCTGGCCACCTTGCACAGACCGGGGATATCCTGATAAACGCCCTCGCCAAACTTTTCGGTGAGCCAGACGGCCTCCTTGGCAACGGTCAGCTTCTCGTTGAGGGCTTCCAGCTCCTTGTCGAACTTTTCCTGCGTGGTCTTGCGCTCCTTGCGGGGTGCTGCCTCCACAGCGGCTTTGGCTTCTTCCCGCTTGGCCTGCACGTTTTGTTCCAGTGCGGCCTGAATCTCTGCAAAGGGGCGGTCGTCCGCCAGCTCTGCGTGATACTCCGCCAAAAGCCCCTTGTACTTGTCCACCTCGCCGCGATAGAGCCAGACAATAGCGTTGAGGTTCTTCAGCTGCCAGTCGCTCCACTCGTTCTGAGTGCGGTCCACCACGGTATAATAGTTGCGGGCGTCGATGAACAGTACGGTGTCCAGCAGATGCTCCGGCTTGCCCTTATCCAAAAACCACAGCGAACAGGGCAGGCTTTTGGTGTAGAAGAAGTTGTTGCCCACGCTCATCATCACGTCCACATGGCCGGTCTGGATGAGCTTTTCACGGATGTCCTTGTCTTTGCCCTGACTGTCGGTAGCCGAGGACGCCATCACAAAACCCGCACGGCCATGCTCGTTCAGGTAGGAGTAGAAATAAGACACCCACAGATAGTTTGCGTTGCCCACCTCTTTTGCCTTGTTCATGCCGGGCAGGCCAAAGGGCAACCGCCCGGCACTCTGCGTCGACTCCGACTTGACCTTGTCCACGTTAAACGGCGGATTTGCCATCACATAGTCGCAGCAGCCGTTCAGGTTGTGGGCATCGTGATAGAAGGTATTGGCTTCATCGCCGGACTTGATCACGCCGGTCAGACCATGCACAGCCATATTCATCAGGCAGAGCTTGGCATTGTACTCCACCTTTTCCTGTCCGTAGAAGGTCATGGTGTTGTTGGCGATCATGCCCGCATGGTTTACAAAGTCGCCGGTCTGCACAAACATACCGCCGCTGCCGCAAGCCGGGTCCAACAGAACGCCGTGGGCAGGCTCCAACACATTGACGATCATCTTCACCAGCGATTTCGGCGTAAAGAACACGCCGTCATCCTGTGCCACATTCTTGGCAAACTTATTCAAAAAGTACTCGTAGATACGGCCGATCACATCGCCGCCCACATCGTCCAACGCATCATTGTTGAAGATTCGCAGCAGTTCCCCCAGCAGTTCATCCGAGAAGATGGTGTAGTCCTTCGGCAGAACGCCCTGCAGCTGCTCGCTCTGCTGCTCCACCAGTTCCATGGCGTTGTTCACCACTTCGCCCAGACTGTTCAGAGGATTGCCCTCGATGCCGGTCAGCCCCTGCTCCGGGATGTTGGCGGGCAAATTGACCAAGTAATTGTACTGCGCCTCCTTGGGCAGAAACAGTGCACTCTTCTCGGCAAAGTCGCTCTGTTCCACCGGCAGCACCCGGCCACCGCGCATGGGACGGTCTTTCAGGATCTCCTGCTCTACCAGTTTGAAGCGGCTGTACGCATACCGCAGAAAAATCAGTCCCAGTACCGGCATACAGTATTGGTTCGAGGTGAGTTTAGAGCCTGCACGCAGCAGATCTGCCGACTCCCACAGGTCAGCTTCCAGTTTTTTGACGTTCACATTATTTGCCACGAGGGGGTTCCTCCTGTTGTTTGGATTTTCATTTTCTATTGTATCACATTTTTCTGCAATGTTCATCTTTAATCATCGCTATTTTCTTTTTTGACTGGAAAAAGTTGTTTACCAATGGCTGACAATGTGTTAGAACCATATACTTTCTCATTTGGAGACGCTAAGTCTGCATCCATCGGATGCAGTTCAAGGGTTTGGGTGTTCCCAACAAGTATTTTGCAAAGCAAAAAGTGTTTTTGTATAGACGAAAACATTGCTTTGTGTAAGCTGTGTTCCGTTTACGGCGCGGTCTTTCGTTTTGTTTGCAGATTTAGGCGAACCGCAACGATTCTTAACAAGAACCGAATGTTTTTGCCAAGGAAAGTTGGTCGCAAAGAAAAAGACTTTGTGCTATATCGGCCTTCTCTGGGCGGACGCATCAACCTGCTGTACTGCTTTTTCTGGAGCATTGCGGCGGTGATGTGGATGCGCTACGGCTACCCGCTGGTGCTGAAGCTGATGAAAAAGGTGCGCAGCCATATCCGTCCGTGGATGACAGC
>ENA-OZGD01000870-OZGD01000870.1-human-gut-metagenome-genome-assembly--contig:-NODE-870-length-11096-cov-4.182320_pt1 | contig 11096 bp, 9 predicted proteins | sample MGYA00244653_ERZ653652 | MGnify/ENA primary metagenome ERZ653652 (study PRJEB26926, sample SAMN06164983) | human gut metagenome | biome: ENVO:00009003; feature: ENVO:2100002; material: ENVO:00002003... | reverse complement strand
TATCGTCGGCAGCGTCAGATGTGTATAAGAGACAGGACCTGTCAATAGCAGGACCAGCAATACAAAAAGAGAAGAGAATTTCTGTTTCATAGTATCTATGTACTTTGATTAATGAATAATTAGATGTGCGAAGATAGTAATTTTCCATATCTTTGCACTATAAAGTTAATGTTTTCCCCATCAGCGGCTCGGACATCTCCGCTTTTGGGGAATTATTTTGTCCGATCTTGTAGTAGGCAGGGAATCGAACCCCAATACGCCATTACTCGTACCTACTGAACCCTCCTTAATATAATAGTCACACTTGACATAATAATAAAGAGAAAGGGCAAATCCCGATGAAGCCTAATGTGGTTGCCTGCCTCAAAGAGAATGCCCTATAATATTTTACTCCAGTTCATGACAACCACGAAATGAACCTAACAGCATTGTTTCCGACACAAATATAAAAACGATATTTTCACCATACAACAGACTAAAAATCAGAAAAATAAATTCGGTAAACATCAGTAACAAACGGTAAGAATCGGTAAATAAAAACAGTTATATTTACTCTAAAATTTAGACATAATATAAATAATGCACGTATCTACCGTATTGTGACAAGATGTTGGTTGCAATTTATGATACCGTTCAAATAATTTAGAAATATAAAATACTGTAAATAAATATATTGCAGAAAACGTGTTAGTCCCTATTCTTTTTATATCTTACCATAACATTGCCTTCGGATTCTATTTTACAGTTTCCACCATGAACATATACATAAACTTTAGCCACATCGCTTTGCCTTACATGTAGTTTAGCCCGATCATATACACTCACAAAAACTTTGGCGCAATCTTCCACTTCAAGAGTCAATTCACTATCATGGCGCAAATGGAGAGTAGCGGCTGTAAATTTACCGAAAGAAAGTTTGCCTGAACATTTACCGTTCAGTACATATACACCATTGTTGCCTCCGGTCACTGGTTCATCAACAAAAATAAGGTTTTGATGAAGCAGACTCCGGTCAAAATTACCTTTTATATATTCCACTGTCGGATAATCGTGTTCAATACAAAAATCAATACCCCGTATATACATTCCGATCAATTCTTGCTGGCTTTTATTATTTTGCCAGTCACCTTGCCATTGTGTGCAGAGGCCATACGATACGGCATGGCCTCTCAATTCACTATTTAATCTGTTCATAATCATACATTAAATTTGTTTACACCGTTTATATTCCTATGCAGTATATCTCTGATTTCTTCCACAAATTCCACATTCTTTGCTGTATTTATCTGTATCATTGTCAGTTGTTGTAATTGCGCTTGTGCTATTACATTATAGGCCGGGAACAATTCTTCAACCAATCTGCGCACATACTCCCGTTTGACACTCACGTCAGCCCGGATTGCATTTATATAAGAAGCCAAAAGGTTAGCGGTATTTTCAGTAACATTCTGTATGCCTTTAGATAAACCACTTCCACTGTCTTCTTCCTCTTCCTTCATGCTGATACCATATTTCTTTTCCATATAGTTATTCAGTTTGTCAAGCATGGAATAGTAATCATCGGTTTTCTCACTGACCCCCATTAGATAGTCCGCAATACTTTCTAACTCCCTTTCGTCAAGAGAGAAATCCTTGCCGAAATAACCACTCATTCCATCCTCACCAAAAAGCATCTTTTGAAGCTGTTGCATGGCCGGTTCCAAAATACTTATTTTGAGAATGGAGTTCATAACATCACCCATAATATCGGCAACCTTATTTTTGAAAGCTTCAGCACCATCTTCGCCTTTCTGCCATGCCTCATACAAGGCATCTCCCAACTGCGAAGCCCAGTCTTTCAAATTAATGCCATAAAGAGATTCAGCCGTTTCTTCGGCAAAATCCTTTATTTGCTGTTTCATCTCCGCAATCTGATTCTCATAATCAGCCACTTTGCTATCATCCGTCTTCTTCTTGTCAATTTCGGCTTGCCGCTGTTTCTCCAACTCTGAAAGTTGTTCTTGCATCAAGGCACGTTGATACCCGTATGCACCGCCTTCATCGTATGCCGAAACACGTTTTTGAAGTTTTTCCGCTTCCTGCTTATATTTCTGCAAAGACATCAAATCGAAGATGTTGATCTTCCCCTTATTGCGTATTGCCTCAATCTGATTATTTAATTGATTCAACCGGGTACGGTCATTTTCTGCATCTACAAGTTTTAGTTCCGTGCCACTGCCCAAGAAACGTTCAAGAATACCGTCAATCTGTTCGTATATATACTGCAACTGTTGAGCACGAAGTTTACTTTTTTCAATAGCCTTATCAAGCTTTTTGTCATGTGCTTGTGCTATCTTCCCAATCCAGTTTACAGCTTCACCGGCAGCGGCAGCAATACCACCAACTATTCCACCTTTGGCGAATCCCTGCCCGATATTGCTTATAGAAGACATGGCATCCTGCACATTACCCATTGTATCGGCCATACCCTCATTGCCCAAAGCATCGAACATGGAAGACATCTGTCCTGCAAAATTGCCGACAAGATCAGCACTTTCAGCGGCACTTTCTCCCAACCGTCCGATTTTCTTTTCCAGTTTGTCGCTGTCTTTTTCAGAAGTAAAAAGTTCTTTTACATTCTTCGCTAAGGTTTTGAATGGATTTACAGCCAACTGTGCATCTTGCAACTGGGGGATGGCTTTTATCAATTTATCCAACAAAGAATAAGCACCCTTAACATTTTCAATACTACCATCATCTTTCGTAAAAAAAGAAGTAAATCCATTGGGCTTTCCATCGCTATCATAGGAAACCTTTGCATTATTCTTGATTTCCCTTGCGATACGTTCAGCCTCTTTCAAATCAGAGAATGAACGTTGCTCTTTATCTCCAAATATTTTCTCCCATTCAGGTAACAATTGTAATAAGGTCGATTTTAATTCAATCAGCTTCTTATTATATTCATCAAGATAAGCCTTCTGAACATTGTTTAGACCTGACGTATCACCAACCAACTCCCCATTTTTTCCGACACTTAATCCAGTCTTTGATGCGTACTGTTCACTTAATATTCGTATCTTTTCTATCGTTGATCTTGCATTGGCAATAACCTTTGTATCATCAAGTGCAATACTTACCTTATCTTTCTCAAATGCCTCTTTAGCATCCTTCCACACCTTAAAAAATTGCTTATATAATGGGCTGTCTTTACCTCCTAATATACTTTCTGCTTCATCGTCACTCAAAGTGAATGGAAGATCAACAGCCTTTTCTTTGAGTTTCTTTTGTACTGTATCTATTAAATATTGCGCTTCATTCTCATAATCAGTCAAAAAACCAAAAGCATAAGTTGAAGCATCCTTCTTACTTGCACCGGCATTGATAAGCTGCTTGTATATATCCCATTTCTTTGAAACATCAGACACGTACCTTTCAAGTTCCTTTGTGGCCTTATCCGAAGCTTCTTTCATAGCGTTGGCATCAATATCCAAAAGCACTTTCCGTATAGAGACTTTCAATTCCCTACGCTCTTTGGTCTTATCGTCAAGCTGGTTAAGGATCTTATTCAATTCATCCCGATAATTTACAATATTCACCGGTTCTTTACCTTTAAATAAGGAATCAAAAATACCCGATTCTTTAACCTTGCTGGCAGCTTCTCCCTTTCCAACAATGTCAGTCCACTTCTTATATTCAGAATATGCCTCCTTTAGTAAGTTTACCCGTTCTTTCAATCTTTCGGCAAAGGCATCCTTTTTGCTCTTATCCTTATTTGGATCAGTGAGAGAAAACCCGATTTCTTTAGCTCCTTTCTCACCGGCTTGCATTGTGTCGAAAACCTTTTTATAATCTGATACAATTTGCTTCTGCCAGTCGGGAAGTTTTGACAAGTCAATAGCTCCAATACCTGACAAATCTATTCCGGCTTTAATCAATACCGGCTTCAATTGATTTGTTGTCTCTTTAGCTTCCTTGTATCCTTTTTGTATTCCTTCAATGATTTTCTCTGAATCTGTGGAAACCTTTATTTGGGCTTCAAATTGCCCATCTGTGGCTTCATTGAACTTTTTCTGCAAATCAGAAAAACTTTGACTGGCTTCTGTATATTCAGCATTAATCTTGATATTGAACTCTTCTTCAAGAGTCTTCTCGTTAAAGAAGTCTCGCATATATTTCGGCATCTTCTCGAACGTATCAAAGAAAGAACTTATATCCAAACCGATAGCTATTTTCTGCGCATCACTCAAATTCTCCAAATCCCAGCCGGCAGCTTTCAGCCTCGACTTGTACCCAGATAGGAAGTCTTTCATATCCGGCAATACATCTTCCATATAAATACGCTTAGAGTTTTTCCACGCTTTCCGCAATTGAAAAATATCATCTCTATATCCTCCAGTGAAAGGCAACTCATTATTCAGGCTGGCCAATGCTTTGGGGTATTCTTTGAGAATGGATAGCTGTTCTTTCAGCGGTTTACCCGAAGCGGCTTTGGCAAAATCACCATGTTTGGCTATAACTTTCTGCATGGCGGTGGAATACTCGATATAGCTGCCTGACATGCGGCCAATAATCTTGTTTACCCGTTCCTCCGCATCAATGTAGTCATTGATATTTTCAAGAAAACTGTCATCAAAATAACCGTCAGTCGCTTCATTGGCATGTTCAGACGTACCTTTTATGGCATTCAACAATCTATAAGCCTCTTTTGTATCATTCAAAGCATTCCGAAGCAATATATATTGTTCTGCAAGGCTTTTAACCGTATTTCCTTCATCATCAGTCTTAAACGTTTCATTAAAAGTGTCTGCCCAAACTGGAGAATAATCCTTTAATGCTGTTTTCATTTCTTCAATAGAAGAAATCAGTGAGGCATCATTCGCCTTAAAAGGATCAACATCAGCAAATTTTTGAGCTTCTTTCGTTAAATTCTTGAAACCGTCTTGTGCTCTTGTTGTCAGCTCGGAAATACGCTCGTTCATTTCGTCAGCCTTTTGCCCGGACTTATACCATAATTCAGTAATGGCAAAAAGTCCAGCGAACAAATACATGTATGGATTGAACAAACCCTTAAAAGCAGTCCAAACTTGTTTGGCTCCATAACTAAGCATTGCCATTGCCACACGAGCTTTTCCAGCTGACATAGCCACTTGAAGTTCAGCTTTTGATATATTAAGTAATTGGGTAATATGTCCTGCCTGACCTGATTTAATTTTCCCAAGTGTTATCAACCTCAACGCTTGTTCTTTGTTCAATGCGCCACTAACAGCCAATGCCCTCCATTCTGCGGTAGTCATAGCATTTCTTGAAGCAATCAATCCTTTTTCAGCGGCAGTTAAAGTGCGGTAATTGGAAGCCATCACTAAATCCGCTGCTGTTTTCTGTTTAGCTGCGAGTGTTCCTTTTATTAATGTAGCATTTGCCACTCCCATGGCACGTGATCCTGCATAAACCGCAACCCGATATGTTCCAAACGCAGCTGTGGCCGCTGTTATAAAAGGTACAACTTCTTTCCAATTTTGAGCAAGGGTGGTAAGGCTTTCGGCAGTCCATTTCAATGTACTACCCATTGACTCCGCAATATCACCAAGCATAATGTCAATCGCATCAGCCAAGTTCTTCCATTTGGATTTGACTGATTCTGAAAGAACTTCCTGCATGTTATGAAACATGCCACCATCATCCGTAAGTTCCCAAAGAACATCTTTTACGTCCTCAAACGTAACTTTCTTTTTCGAGATCATATCAAGCACTTCACCGGCACTGACAATGCGGCCTTCCAACTTACTGAATCGCTCGGCCAGTTTATCCACCATAGGAATGTTCGCTTCCGTCAATTGCCGCAATTCTGTTCCTTTCAAGAATTTAGCAGCCTTTATCTGACCGAAGGCCAATATGATACGCCCCATATCAACACCTACACCGGCTGATATATCAGCCAGCCTTTTCATGGTATCATACAATTCATTGTATGGTATAGAATATGCAGAAAGTTGCTTGGCATACTGATTCAAATCCATAACCCCGAACGGAGAAGCAACAGCCAGTTTCTTAATCTGATTGAATATGGTTGTAGCTTTGCCTTCATCTTGCAGGATAGAGGCCATTGCAATTTTCTGATTCTCCAACTCACCACCAATATCAACCACTGCACGTAAGAAATTTTGTGCCGCATAAATGGAGTATAGCCCCAAAAATTCATTTCTTAATTGTCCGACAATACTCAACTGGCTGTTCATTGCTCCATTCATATTGAGAGTGGCTGTCATGTGCCGCCTTGCTGCATTGGCTGATCTCTCACGGGCATTAGCCAAATCCAGTTCCGCTTTGGCGGCACGGGCGGCTCTTTGTCGCGCAAGCTCACGTGCGGCTGCGGCAGAAGCCTCCGCTTTGGTTTGAATGGCTGCGGCTTTGGCGGCGCGTAAATCACTTGCTGTAAAGTTTGTATTCAACCCGGCGGCTTGCAAGGCGGCACGGACAGCTTGTGTGGTACTGGCCTTATCCACTACCACATTGATCTTAAACTTCTCACTTTGAAGCAAAGTCTTCATATCACCAACCAACTTCTTCTTGTCAAAACCCACATCAAGTTTTGCCTGCAAGTCTTTGGTGATTTCCGCTTTCAATTTTTTACGTTGTTCCGCTGTCTTATCACGGAACAGTATATCAAAATATAAATTACCGAGATCAGCCATATATTATTGTGTTTGTGCTACTTATAATCATTAATGTTAATTGCTGTTTCTCCATTGCCATACTTATTTTTCCAGCGTTTGGCAGCATCCTCTATTTCGCTTACGGAAGGGGATTTGAAGTTCTTCGTATCGTGCTTCTTTTCCTTGTTGTCCTTGTCACAATCTGTAACCACAATAGACACATCCATTGCCAATAGTTCAATTTGTGCATTTGTAAGTACCCAATAAATACCAAACAAGGGCTTGCTTATTGGAATCCCAAATACTCTCAAAGGCTCTGTCAGCCACGGATAGGACTTGCCTATTTCCCACGTTTGTCCGTAGCTGGTTCGTGAAGGATATGCTCTGCTTCCTCTTTTGTCATTGTCATCATCGTGTCCTTCATCGCGGTCAGATATATGGTAGCGGTCAAGTAGTCTTCCACTGGAATTTTTTTTTTGCCGACGGCTATAACCTTCATCAGCTCATGATCTCCATATTGTTTGATATAAAAGAACCATCGCCACAAGAAAGGATAGAAGAACTTGATCTTCCAATATCCGTTCAAAATGATAGCGGCTGCACATTGGCAACTGATCTTATCATCATTTCCCGATTTCTGCATGGTACTGGTGAATTTGCGTATAGTCCCTCTTTTCAGCCATGAAATACCATATTTCTTTCCTCGGACTTCCACATAGTCCACACTGTCTTCCAACACATCATTCAATAGCCTTTCATCCTCCGGTGTAGGAAGTGTTATGTCATTCTTCTTTGTCATATTTTATCGTGTTTTATACGAAAAAAGGTGGTGGCCGGTATCAAGTAGCTCACCACCTTTTCGCTGATATGAATTTTGCAAAGTGTTATATCCTAAGTTTTTTAGTCGGACACTTTTTTACGTAAAATGTAAATAGAGGCACCCTTAGCATCATTCAACGGAGAAACAGATACATTAAAGTACCCCGGCTTATCCTGCTCGCTGACGAAGTTGCTATACCCCTCAACATTCGGTAAGAACAAGGCTGTTTGACGGTCTTCACTACGCATGAAGAGTCCTCCGATTACTTTCTTCGGTTCGATATTGTAACCTTCACCTTCATAAGTCTCACCATCAATGGTAGCAGTCATAGTCACCGTTTCCGCTTTCTTGTTCAGTAACAAGTCATTGATCTTTCCTGCCACGGAAGGTACTTGAAACTGAATATCGGAATCTCCAGCATTAGCAATAGAAGTCCAAGTTGCTCCGGTTGTCAACTTGATCTTGGAAACATCGGCAGCTCCGGTATCAAATGTAACTCCGTCAGAGAGTACCGGCAGCTCCATATCAAAAGCCGCTAAAGTTGCGAGGTCACTATTGACTTTGGACACATAATAAACCTCCTTCATCTGATTAAAGAGCACCTTTAACTCTTCCAGTTTGGTAGTAATAGAAATCTCTGCCATAATCGTATCTTTTTAAGTTTGTGTCATTTGTTTATTATTAGCTTCGCTTGTATTATTAAGGAATGAAAACCGAGTCCGTCATTTCCTCCGGGAAGCAATCGTGGACTTACAGCTGAAAACAATTCCGTCACTATTGGAAATTTTGAAACCACTTCCATTTGCATTTCATCCAAACGGACTGTATTCTCAATACCGTTTGAGCGATCATGCGCAAAAACGTTTATCTGACAGTAAGTGTCTTGGTAGGTACTTCCTTTATCTTGGATAGTTTGTGGCAACCGGATAACAACAAAGTCCTTCATCGCCTTTTGTTCAGCAGCCGGACGATCTGTTATGAAAACCTTTTCACCAATGCCGGTTACTGCATCAGCGATTTGTTTTAATATATCCATACGTCTATAAACTGTCCGTCCCATCATTTCATTGGTTTAAAGTTCTTGAATAATGTATTTTGTGCCCTTTGAAATGTTCCGGTCAGAACATCTGCATTCAACACATTCTCCAAATAGGTTGAATATTCAGTACCCGTGCACATTACTATCTCAAATCCTTTACGTGATTCCGACTTATATCTTTTCAAGAAATCAAAGGAGAATGCTTCGCCATAACCTTTATCAGTTTCTATTGTTCCAGTAAAACGTCTGTTCTGATTATCATAACTGACACCTACAAATGTTTCACCTTTAGTCAGCTTTACTCTCACCGGTTGTTTCATTGAATCTCCACTACAAACGAAATAGGAAAATCTACCGTCCATGAATAATCCGCACGCATAACTGGTTATTGTATTACCCGTAAGATTCCGAAAGCCTGACTTGTTATCAAGTGCATCTTGGATAAGTTCTTCACAGCATTTAGTCAAGACATCAAAGATATATCCTGAAACAAGCTCCTTTGCCTTCCTTATTCCTTCATCAAACAATACTTCATTGCTCCGGTTATCCATGCGTTAATTTTTTGCAAGATTGAAATACACAGTTGTTCCCAAATTTCCGGCATAGCTATCAGTAACCATACATTGAGTGAAAGTGCCTTGTCTGTCCGTGACATCTATCAGATCACCGGCCAATATTCCTTCAACAATTCCGGGAAGGCTCAACAGATAATCGCTCTTTATCACATTATCGGTTTTGAATGTCCGCAAATTTGTACTACCTTCCTTTCGGCATATACCTTCATACAAGATCACCTTCTCACCATCACTGAAAGAATCCTCACCTATAATTCGGTAAACAGTACATTTGTGCGGATGCCGTGGATTATTTACTTTCATACTCAAAAATTGACTATTCTGATTTTAGTGCCCTTTACAACTTCTTCATCCCATTTCTCATACAGTTCTTTCGCCATTTCACGGAGTTGCCGCTTGTCGTATGCACTGGTCTGCCAACCACCTTCCTTATGCTTCCATCCCCCGTCACTGTCTTCGGTATCATTCTTACTGCTTGGAGTGCTTGCACACCACATGTAAATATCGGCAGTGGCAAGATCAAGCTGCCTTTCGGTCAGTTCACTTACCATTGTTCCAAAAGCGATTTTCCGCTTGACAAGAACCCTTTTGAGGGCGTTGTCCGCTATTTCATAAGCAGTTGCGCCACTCAAAAAGTCCTCAATGGTCATATCTTCCGTATGAGAAAGTTCCTCATTCATTCTTGCATGAATTTAAGAATTACACAGTTACAGTAGAGATGAACATATACTGTGGCATTCTCGGCACACACATTTGGGCGGCTTCACTTTCAATATAGATTGAATGTGTTTCAGGATTGGCTCTCTGTGTCAGTTTCAAGCGTCCACCGTCATAAGAAGCAACCTTGTTTGCCTCATATCCCAAAGTCAAAGGCTCCACACCTTGAATAGTACCGATCTGACCTACTGGTATAAAGGCAATATTGGTGGCCTTGAAGTTCTCCACTTGTTCAGTGATAAGATCAGGTTGTCCGTCCGCATCCTTACCGGGCTTGTCAACAAAAGCATAGCTGTCACGTGGCACGATTTCATCCACCTTAACCAGTTTCTTGAAAATGGCTTTCAGGCGGTCTTCATCTTCATTCTGTGCATTGGCAATAACCGTACTATCATCCGTCACAGTCGGATAGAGGGAATGGCCGATACGTTTAAGAACCGTGGTATGAGTCATTAAATCATCCCATAAGTCCTGCGCCAGCTCCATCCTGATCTTGCCCAAATAATGATATTTGCGGCGAATCTCTTTCACTCTGTTCTTTACATCCATAATCGGATCAGAGGCAGAGCCTTGATTTGCCGGAATATGTTCATCCTTAGTCCACCAGCGGCTTGTGCCGGCCAATACTTGATAATGGTTTTCAGGGATATTAAAGTCAATAGTGATACCCTTCAAACCACGTGGGTTGTTATCAGTATCAATAGTGAACTTACCCGTGGAAACAATTCTCATTCGCTGGTGAGTAAGCGCATTGTAGTACGATCCGATAAGACCGTCAGCACTTTCATCAAGCAAGCCCAAGAACACATTCTGCATCTCTTCCGTCAATGCGGACATGCCTACCCGTTGCAACAGCTGCAATTGTTGTCTCACAGTCACACGGTTCAAACGGTAGAACTTCTTTTGAGTCGGGATATTACCCGTCCTTCCTTCGAGTTCTCCCAATGCAGCTTCATAACCCGGACTTTCCGGATCAACGTAAGCTGGCAGCGTTTTCACGCCGAGGCTCGTAATAAGCTGGGAGAAAGTATAATCCAACTTGGTTGCTTCAAATTCAAAACCATCAATTTGAAGTAGGTCATACTTCTCCTTGTAACGGTCAATAAATTCTTGCCAAGTGTCCCCACCAAGCCCATACTCAATAACCTTGTACAAATCAATAGGAAGTGTATTCATACAATTATCGTATTTTAAATGTTGTTTTCAAATTCTTTTACTGCACCCATACAATTTGAGGAAGTGTAGTAATCTTTTGCAGGATAGCGACCACTTCTTCGTCAAACATGCTGTCTCTTATACACATCTGACGCTGC
>ENA-OZGD01000869-OZGD01000869.1-human-gut-metagenome-genome-assembly--contig:-NODE-869-length-11109-cov-6.795821_pt1 | contig 11109 bp, 5 predicted proteins | sample MGYA00244653_ERZ653652 | MGnify/ENA primary metagenome ERZ653652 (study PRJEB26926, sample SAMN06164983) | human gut metagenome | biome: ENVO:00009003; feature: ENVO:2100002; material: ENVO:00002003... | reverse complement strand
GGAGATGTGTATAAGAGACAGCCGTAAGGGTGTCGAGTTTAAAGGGGCCAATTTATGGATTCTGATATTTGCCATCTTTATGGCTTCACTCGGTCTGAATGTCAATTCTACCGCTGTAATTATCGGTGCGATGCTTATCTCGCCGTTGATGGGACCTATCATGGGAGTGGGGCTTTCAGTGGGTCTGAACGATTTCGAGCTGATGAAGCGCTCGTTGAAAAGTTTCCTGATAACTACGCTGTTCAGTGTCACCACGGCTACCGTCTTCTTCCTGGTAAGCCCGGTTGCCGAGGGGCAGTCGGAGTTGCTGGCGCGTACCTCACCGACGATTTATGACGTATTCATCGCACTGATGGGCGGTCTTGCGGGAGTAGTGGCACTCTCCACGAAGGAGAAAGGCAATGTGATTCCGGGTGTCGCCATTGCCACGGCATTGATGCCGCCGCTGTGTACGGCAGGTTATGGACTGGCAACGGGAAACCTGATTTATTTCCTCGGTGCATTCTACCTTTATTTCATAAACTCCGTATTCATCAGTCTGGCTACTTTTATCGGTGTACGGGTAATGCACTTCCAGCGCAAGGAGTTTGTGGATAAGAACCGTGAAAAGAAGGTGCGGAAGTATATCGTGCTGATAGCTGTCCTTACGATGTGTCCGGCGGTGTATCTCACAGTGGGAATTATTCAGGATACCTTCTTTGAAAGTGCGGCCAACCGCTTTGTAAACGAGCAGCTTGCCTTTGAGAATACGCAGGTATTGGATAAGAAAATCCACCATGAGGGCAAGCACCATGAGATACGGGTAGTCCTGATAGGTCAGGAAGTGCCGGAAGCCTCTATTGCCATTGCCCGCAGTAAAATGAAAGATTATAAACTGGACAATACGAAGCTGGTTGTGCTCCAGGGAATGAATAACGAGTCGCTGGATATGTCGTCTATCCGCGCCATGGTTATGGAAGATTTCTACAAGAACAGCGAACAGCGTCTGGTGGAGCAGAAGCAGCAGATTTCTTCTTTGGAAAAGGATTTGGAACAGTACCGTAAATACGATGAATTGGGCAAAAAGATTATCCCTGAGCTGAAGGTGCTTTATCCCTCCGTCAAGTCGGTTTCCATTTCGCACGCGCTTGAGCTGACGGTCGATTCGGTACGGATAGATACCGTTACGCTTGCCGTCCTGAAGTTCGGCAAGCACCCGGATGCCCGTGAAAGGGAGAAAATAACCGAATGGCTGAGAGCGCGTACGGGTTCCGAAAAGCTGAGGCTGATTGCGGAGTGATGTCCGGATGCGGTGAAAGAGAAGTGTCCGGCCGCACAGGCTGTCGGTGTGGGAGTACAAAACGGGCAGGCAAACTTATATAAAGTTAAGTAGAGAACGATATGGTTTTGAGATTTGTAGCAGTGGTTGTTTGCTGCCTTTCTGCGTGGGTGGTGCAGGCGGATGAGGGCATGTGGATGCTGGGTAATCTGAATAAACAGACGCGCCGGGCAATGAAAGAGCTCGGTTTGCAAATGCCGGCAGACAAGCTATACAGTGCCAGACGTCCCTCATTGAAAGATGCCGTAGTGAGTTTCGGCGGTTTCTGTTCGGGGGTGGTCGTGTCGGAAGACGGACTGGTATTTACGAATCACCATTGCGGTTTCAGCAGCGTCCAGCAGCATTCTTCCGTGGAGCATGACTATCTGAAAGACGGCTTTGTGGCACGTAACCGCAGCGAGGAACTGCCGAATCCGGAGCTTTATGTCCGCTTTCTGCTGCGGACGGAGAATGTAACGAAACGGGTGCTTGGTGCGGTAAAGCCGGAGATGACCGAGCCGGAGCGTTCCGGTGCGGTGGATTCGGTGATGTTTGCCATCAGTGAGGAAGTGGCGCGTAAGGACTCTACTTTGGTGGGAATTGTAGATGCGTACTATGGCGGCAATGAGTTTTGGCTGTCTGTTTACCGCGACTATAACGATGTCCGGCTGGTATTTGCACCGCCTTCCTCGGTAGGCAAGTTCGGTTGGGATACGGACAATTGGGTGTGGCCGCGTCATACGGGCGATTTCTGCGTATTTCGCATCTATGCCGGTAAGAACAACCGCCCGGCGGATTATTCGCCGGAAAACGTCCCTTATCGTCCCGAATACGTAGCGCCGATTTCTCTGGACGGGTATAAAGAGGGTTCTTTCTGCATGACATTGGGCTATCCGGGCAGCACGGAGCGTTACCTCTCTTCGTTTGGCATCGAAGAGATGATGAACAACGGCAATCAGGCACAAATAGATGTCCGGGGCATCAAGCAGGCTATCTGGAAGCGCGAAATGGACAGGTGGGACAGTATCCGCATAAAGTATGCTTCCAAATACGATGAAAGCTCCAATTACTGGAAGAACAGCATCGGGGTGAACCGGGCTATCCGGAAATTGCATGTCTTGGAAAAGAAGCGTGCCATGGAGCGGGAGCTTCGCCGCTGGATACAACAGACACCCGGAGAACGTGAGAAGCTATTGCGGCTGTTTCCCGATTTGGAACTGGACTATAAAAATACCCGTGAAGCCAACCGTGCTCTGGCCTATTTTGCCGAATCTTTCCTGAACGGTCCCGAACTGATACAATTGGCATTGTCCATTTTGAATTTTGATTTTGAAGGGGAACGGAAAACGGTTGAGGCCAATCTGAAAGCAATTGTAGAAAAGTACGCCAATCTGGATTTGGAAATCGACAAGGAAGTCTTTACCGCCATGGTGAAAGAATATCGTTCCAAGGTCGATTCTACCTATTTACCGGAGTTTTATGGTACGATTGCCACCCGGTACGGCGGTAACGACAAGGCCTATGCGGATAGTTTGTATGCCGCTTCGGAACTGACTACCCCTCGCGGATTAAAACGTTTTCTGGAGCGGGACACTACCTATAACATCTATGACGACCCTGCCATAAACCTGGGCATAGACCTGATTGGCAAGATGTTTGAAATCAATATGCAGACGAGAGAGTCCGCCATGAATATCGCCCGTAATGAGCGCTTGCTGAATGCTGCCGTACGCAGGATGTATTCATCGCGTAATTTCTATCCGGACGCCAATTCCACCATGCGCTTGAGCTTCGGTACGGTATGCGGATACACCCCGTTTGACGGTGCTGAATACGATTATTATACCACGACCAAAGGTATTCTTGAAAAGGTAAAGACCCATGCAGGCGATGTGGATTTTGAGGTGCAGTCGGAACTTCTTTCTTTGTTCTCCAACCGCGACTTTGGCAGATATGCCGGTGAAAAGGGAGAAATGAACGTTTGCTTTATCTCCAATAACGATATAACCGGCGGCAATTCGGGAAGCGCCATGTTCAATGCCAGAGGCGAACTTCTGGGACTGGCTTTTGACGGCAATTGGGAAGCGATGAGCAGCGATATACTCTATGAACCGAAGATGCAGCGCTGCATCGGAGTCGATGTGCGCTACATCCTGTTCATGATAGAGAAGTACGGCAAAGCCGGAGATTTGATACGGGAACTGAAAATCGTTTCCGGAAAATAGCCGGTTATGCGATTCCCCTGATGCGGTCGTCGAAAGCGGACAATGCCGCTTTGGCCCCTTCACCCATAGCTATGACAATCTGTTTGTAGGGTACGTCGGACACGTCTCCGGCTGCATAAACACCCGGAAGCGTGGTGCGGCAGAATGCGTCTGTCTTGATTTCACCGGTCGGTGTCGTTTCCAATGCGTCCCGGAAAGGTGCGCTGTTGGCTGCCAGACCGATTTGTATGAAGATACCGTCCAAAGGATAGTCGCGCTCCTCGTTGGTGATGCGGTCTTTGATGCGGATACCGGTTACTTTCTCTCCGTCGCCCGTCACTCGGGTGGTTTGTGAAGAAGTGAATATCTCCACGTTGGGAAGGCTTCCGGCTTTTTCCTGCAATACCTGGTCGGCTTTTAGCGTATCGGCAAACTCGAAGACGGTAACTTTCCTGCAGATTCCCGCCAGGTCGATGGCCGCTTCTATGCCGGAGTTCCCGCCGCCGATGACGGCTACATGCTTGCCTTGGTAGAAGGGGCCGTCACAATGCGGGCAGAAGGCTACACCGCGTCCGAGGTATTCGGCTTCTCCCTCTACGTTCAGTTTACGCCAGCTTGCGCCTGTGGCGATGATTACCGCAGGGGCTGTAAACGTTTCTCCGCCACCGGAGAAAACCTTTTTCTCTTTGCCCTGAAGCTCTGCTCTTTCAATCTTCCGGTCTTCAAAAATCTCTATCGGGTAATGTTCTATGTGCGTCCTGAGTGCATCGGCAAGCTGTGAACCTGTTGTCCGGGGTACAGAGATGAGGTTCTCGATGCCTACGGTTTCTTTTACCTGTCCGCCTATTCGTTCGGCAATAATGGCTACGCGCAATCCTTTGCGGGCGGAATAAACGGCTGCCGAAGCCCCGGCAGGACCCCCGCCCAGGACCAGCACGTCGAACTCCCTTAAGACGGGTGCTGCATTCTCTTGCGGCAGGCTGCCGAAGGTATCTTCCAGTTTTTTCAGGAGTTCCCCTAAAGAACCGCGTCCCACATGAAGTTGCTTCCCATTGGCGTAAACGGACGGTACGGCTTGTATTTTCAGCGCATCCGCTTCTTCCTGAAAGACGGCTCCGTCTATTGTGTCGTGGGTGATATGGGGATGCAGCAGTGCTACGGTATTGAGCGCCTGCACAATGTCCGGGCAGTTGGTACAGGCCAGCGACACATAGGTTTGCAGATGGATTGGGCCTTGCAATGCCTTGATGCGGCGGCCGGTACCCTCGTCCGGGAGATTTTTGCCCTTTCCATCGGCGTTTAGCACGGCAAGAAGCAGCGAACTGAATTCATGTCCGCCCGGAATGGCACGGAATTTTATTCCGGTTTCTTTCCCTTCTTTCAGGAGCGTAAACTCCAGTTTGGGCTCATTGGTTTCGGTCACCTGGCAGGACAGTTTGTCGGAACAGCTCGCTATGTCATTCAGAAAATCAATCATCTCACCGGCCTGTTCATGTTCCGGATTGCAGGTGATGTGAAAGGTATAGCGGGCTTCCAATGGTTGGAATATGCTCCGCACTTGGTCTAATATAGTTGCTTCTAACATGATGATGCAGGTTTTTAAATGTTGGAGTATAAAAAAAGACTATCTCATTTCTTGTACTCTTGCAAGGAAGAAATGGAGATAGTCTTTACATAGTAATGTCTATCGTATGGGGGTACGATTAAATCTTGCCGACTAAATCGATGCTCGGCTTCAACGTTGCACCGCCTTTCTTCCATTTGGCGGGACAGACTTCACCGTCGTGAGTGGCTACGAATTGCGCAGCTTCCACCTTACGGAGCAGTTCGTCCGCATTGCGTCCGATGTTGTTGTCCTGAATCTCGGCAATCTTGATTTTTCCTTCAGGATTTACAAGGAATGTACCGCGATAAGCCATACCTTCTTCTTCGATCATCACACCGAATGCACGGCTCAATGTTCCTGTCGGGTCTGCCAACATCGGGTATTTAATCTTGCGGATGCTTTCGGAAGCATCGTGCCACGCTTTATGTACAAAGTGGGAGTCTGTACTTACGGAATAGACCTCTACGCCCATGGCTTGGAACTGGTCGTATTTTTCTGCAATATCCACCAGTTCGGTAGGACATACAAACGTAAAATCTGCCGGATAGAAGAAGAAAATGGCCCATTTGCCTTTTATATCTTCGTTAGTTACTGTTTTGAAACTTCCGTTTTGGAAAGCCTGAACTTTGAATTCAGGGAGTTGAGAGTTGATAATCGGTTCCATAATTATACTTTTTAAAAGGTTTGGTTTTTGTTTTACCGGTGCAAAGATTGTGCAGACCGAATGCAGAAGCAGGCTTGCCTGATTATGCCGAGGTGCAGCCTTTTATTGTAATGAAATTAAAAATACCTGCTGCCCCGATGATGGCGGCAGGTATTTTTTCCGGTGAGAAAATCCACAAAAATGGGTGGAGAATTTGCGAATACGCCGAAAGCTTACTATTTTTACAGCCCGGACGGAGTGAATCCGTTATTTGGGTATATTGTTGATTGTTTATGGAAAATTTTATTGTTTCGGCGCGAAAATACAGGCCTGCAAGTTTCGATACGGTGGTGGGGCAGTTGGCTATTACTTCCACTTTGCGGAATGCCATTGTGAACCATCAGTTGGCTCAGGCCTATCTGTTTACCGGTCCCAGAGGGGTCGGTAAGACGACTTGTGCCCGTATTTTTGCGAAAACGATCAATTGCCTGAATCTGCAGCCCAATGCAGAGCCTTGTAACGAATGCGAATCCTGTAAGGCTTTCAATGCCGGGCGTTCGTTGAATATTCACGAATTGGATGCCGCTTCCAATAACAGCGTGGACGATATCCGCGGTGCACTGCTGCTCCATGTGGAGGGCTACGGCGACGTGCGCCTTTCCGATGTGGCAGACGTGGAGATCATCGACAACGCCGCCGACAGCTACACCCGCCTGAACGGCGAGCAGGCTTCGGTGCTGAAAATTTACAAGGACGACAGTTCCAGCGCAGGTGACGTATCTGCCAACTGTCTGGACGCTTTCAAGGAGCTGGAAGCCCAGTACGAGGGTCTGCACGTTGTGGTGCTGTCCAATCAGGGCAACTACATCAGCATCCTCATCAAGAGCATCCTCACCAGTATGCTGGTGGGTGCCGCACTGGCCATCGTCGTGCTGGCCATCTTCCTGAAGGACGTCAAGCCCACGCTGGTGGTCGGCGTCAGTATCCCCCTGTCGGTGCTGTTTGCCGTGGTGCTGATGTACTTCACGGGTCTGGACCTGAACGTCATGACGCTGGCCGGCCTGTCGCTGGGCATCGGTATGCTGGTGGATAACTCCATCGTCGTCATTGAAAACATCTACCGTCTGCGCAGCCGCGGCGTGCCCGCCGCCCGCGCGGCCGTGCAGGGCACAAAGCAGGTGGGCATGTCCATCGTGGCATCCACCCTCACTTCAGTCTGCGTCTTCCTGCCAGTCGTCTTCTCGTCCAGCCTCGTCAAGAGCCTGATGCAGCCCATGTCCCTGTGCATCGGCTACTGCCTGATGGCCTCTCTCCTCGTGGCCGTCACCGTTGTCCCGGCGGCTGCCTCCACCGTTCTGAAAAAGGCGGAGCCGAAGCAGCTCAAGTGGTTCGACAAGATCCAGAACAAGTACGCCAAGAGCTTGGAGTGGTGTTTTCAGCACCGCGCTCTGCCGCTGGTGGCAGCAGTGGCTTTGCTGGTCTTCTGCGGCTGGCGGGTCGTCTCCATGGGTGTGGAGCTGCTGCCCACCATCACCAGCAATGAGGCCATCGTCACCCTGAAAACCACCAAGGACCTCAGCAAGGAGGACTCCTACGCCATTGCCGAAAAGGCCATCGACGCCATGCTGAGCGTGGACAACGTGGAGGAAGTGGGCATCACCACCGACACCCGTGTGGCCGGCATGGATGTGGGCCAGTTGGGTCTGCCCAGCGCCATCACCGACCTGCTGAACGCCGCCAACAGCTACGGCACCTATCAGGTCAACGTCATGCTGAACGAGTCCCTCTCCTCCACCCAGATCGAAACGGCCCGTCAGGCGCTGGAAGATGCCCTCTCCGGCATTGAGGACTGCACCGCCACCGTCGAGATCAGCGGGATGCAGGAGCTGACCAGCCAGTTGGCCAGCGGGCTGAGCGTCAAGATCTACGGTGCGGATCCCGATACCATGACCCAGCTCTCCGAGAAGGTCGTGGAGATCGTCAACGACACCGAGGGCTTTGCCAACGCCACCAACGGTCTGGGCAGCGGCGATGCCACCATCAATCTGCAGATCGACCGCGACAAGGTCCGCTCCTACGGCCTGACCGTTGCGCAGGTCTACCAGCAGATCGCCGCCAAGCTGGCCACCACCACCACGGCGCAGACCCCGGTCTCTGTGGACGGCAGAACCATGAGCGTGGAGATCAGCGACAACCTCGACCCCGTGACCAAGGAAAACATGATGGATATCACCTTTGAGACCTCCGTCATGTCCGCCGACGGCACCACCACCACCGGCACCTGTAAGCTGAGCGACATCGCAACGTGGGTCACCGGCAGTGCACCCAACTCCATTACCAGCCAGAACCAGACCCAGTACGTCACCGTTACAGCCAACACGCTGGACGGCTACAACACCACGGTTCAGGCCCGTGAGCTGGAAAAGAAGCTGGATGCCTTCGCCCTCTCCGACGAGATGCCGGAGGGCTGCTCCTTCTCCATGGGCGGCGAGTCCGACAGCGTCAACTACATGGTCAAGGAGATGGTGCAGTGGATGGGGCTGGCTCTGCCCTTCGTCTACCTCGTCATGGTGGCCCAGTTCCAGAGTCTGCTCTCCCCCTTCATCGTCCTGTTCACCGTGCCGCTGGCCTTCACCGGCGGTCTGCTGGGTCTGCTCCTCACCGGCCAGCAGCTGACCATGATCTCCCTGATGGGCTTCATCGTCCTGATGGGTACCGTCGTCAACAACGGCATCGTCTTCGTGGACTACACCAACCAGCTCCGAATGGGCGGCATGGAGCGCCGCGCGGCCCTCATCGCCACCGGCAAGACCCGTATGCGCCCCATCCTGATGACCACCCTGACCACTGTTCTGGCCATGCTGCAGCTCGTCTTCAGCAACGATATGGCCAGCCAGCTCATGAGCGGCATGGCCATCGTCATCATCTGCGGCCTGACCTATGCGACCATCATGACGCTGTATGTCGTGCCGCTGCTGTATGATCTGCTGTTCAAGAAGCCGCCGCTGAACATCGACGTGGGCAGCGATGACCTCGACGATATCCCCGACGATGCCGCCGAGTATATCGCCCAGTCCCACGCACAGCCGGAAGCATAAACCTGATTTTATAAAGGGGCTGCTGCAACTCCCTCCGTCATCGCTGACGCGATGCCACCTCCCTCAATGAGGGAGGCTTTCACAGCTTACCGTTACGCCAAGGCTCCCTCCGAGAGGGAGCTGGCACGGCGAAGCCGTGACTGAGGGAGTTGCAACGGCCCTTTTTGTTTGCAAAATGCCCAAAAAATATCTCGAAATATTGGCTGATAAATCTAAAAAGATGTCCACACAGGAGACGTAAACTGTGATATAATCATAATTATAAAGGATATAACCGAGAGTGTGGTATCCAATCATTTCGAAAAAGGAGGCGAAGCCCTATGGCACAGTTTCGCTCCAAGCCCTTTGGTGTGACCAAGAATGGCGAAAAGGTCAACGAGTACATCATGTCGAACCCCGGCGGGCTGGCGGTCAGTGTGCTGAATTATGGCTGCGTGATCAAAAACATCTTTGTTCCCACAAAACATGGGCCGGTGGATGTCGTGGTGGGCCACGATACCTTTGCCGACTATGAAAATGACTTCAATTCCTCCAGCAGTACCTGCTGCGGCGCATTTGTGGGGCGGTACGCCAACCGCATCGAGAACGCCGAGTTCAGCGTGGGCGGCAAAAAGTACCAGCTGGAACCGAACAACGGCAAAAACCACTTGCACGGCACCTTCCCCCGCAAAATTTACGACGTCAAGGCCTTCGGCGATACCCTGCTGCTGGAGACCGAGAGCCCGGCGGGCGAGGATGGTTTCCCCGGAAATCTGAAGATCTCGGTGCGCTACATCCTCACCGAGGACAACGCCCTGCGGATGGATTACCGCGTCTCCTCCGACGCCGACACCATCCTGAACCTGACGAATCACACCTACTTCAACCTCGACGGCGGCGGCGATGTGCTGAACCAGAAGCTGCGCATCTACGCTTCCCGCTATCTGGAGGGCAACAATGAGACCTGCCCCACCGGCAACATCCTGCCCGTGGACAACACGCCGATGGATTTCCGGGCGGGCAAGGTCATCGGGCGGGACATCGATACCGGCTTTGCCCAGACCACCATGGTGGGCGGCGGCTATGACCACTGCTTCGTCATCGACCGGGGCCGCGGTGCCAGCCAGAGCCTCTGCGCGTGGGCGTCCAGCGATAAGACCGGCATCAGCATGAAGGTCTACACCACCCAGCCCGGCGTCCAGCTCTACACCGCCAACTTTTTGCAGGACTGCCCCTCTCCCGGCAAGGGCGGCGTCCCGATGCAGAAATATGGCGGCTTTGCGTTGGAGACCCAGCACTTCCCCTGCAGCCCTTCCCACCCGGAGTTCCCCTCCACGGTGCTGCGGGCCGGCAAGGTCTTCCGCGCCAACACCACCCTGCGCTTCTTCACGGGCAAGCAGTGCGGGAAATTATGAGCTTTGAGGGAGCTGCCGTTGCGGCTCCCTTTCCCTTTTCTCCCATTTGCACAAAGGGCCGCTTCTCTCCATGTAAAATCGGAGAAAAATCTTCTTAAATCAAAAAGTTGAATTTCAAAAAACAACAAAAATCCATCTTAATAAAATTCCAGATACTTGATTCTGCATCCAAAACGCGGTATTCTTTAGGCAGAGCGCGGGGCACGCCCGCATCGGTATTTTGGTGATAAGCGAGGTACTTTGCTATGGCAATTCTGGTTTCCGGCGGTGCCGGTTATATTGGCAGCCACACCTGCATCGAGCTGCTGAATGCGGGCTACGATGTCGTGGTGGCAGATAACTATTACAATGCTTCTCCGGTGGTGCTTGACCGTGTCAAGCAGATCACCGGCAAGGACTTCCGCTTCTACAACGCGGACATGACCAAGCATGAGGACGTGGAGAAGATCTTCGCCGAGTGCCCGGACATCGACGCCGTTATCCAGTTCGCTGCCTATAAGGCTGTGGGCGAGAGCGTCTCCAAGCCCATCGAGTACTATTACAATAACCTGAACTGCACCCTCGTCATTCTGGATGTGATGCGCCGCCACAACTGCCACAACTTCGTGTTCAGCTCCTCGGCCACCGTCTACGGCGACCCGGCCTCCGTGCCCATCACCGAGGACTTCCCTGTGGGCAAGACCACCAACCCCTACGGCACCACCAAGGCCTTCACCGAGCGCATTCTGGAGGATGTCTGCAAGGCGGACCCGGAGCTGAACGTCGCCCTGCTGCGCTACTTCAACCCCATCGGTGCCCACAAGTCCGGCCTCATCGGCGAGGACCCCAACGGCATCCCCAACAACCTGATGCCCTACATCGCCAAGG
>ENA-OZGD01000857-OZGD01000857.1-human-gut-metagenome-genome-assembly--contig:-NODE-857-length-11231-cov-6.505906_pt1 | contig 11231 bp, 7 predicted proteins | sample MGYA00244653_ERZ653652 | MGnify/ENA primary metagenome ERZ653652 (study PRJEB26926, sample SAMN06164983) | human gut metagenome | biome: ENVO:00009003; feature: ENVO:2100002; material: ENVO:00002003... | reverse complement strand
GTCGGCAGCGTCAGATGTGTATAAGAGACAGCATTAACACATGCCATTGAGGCGTATACCTCGAAACAGGCACAGCCGCTGACCGATGCATTGGCAATATCTGCGGCAAAGTGTGTTTTCCGTTATTTACCATTGGCATATCAGGATGGAAAAAATCGAGAAGCACGAGAAGAAATGGCGGCAGCGGCACTAGAGGCGGGCATTTGCATCAACAATTCCAGTGTTACCATTGTGCATGGCATGAGCAGACCCATCGGAGCACTGTTTCATGTGCCGCACGGCTTGTCCAACGCGATGCTGTTGGAAAAGTGCCTGCAATTCGCGTTGCCGGGCTGTTATGAACGCTTCGGGTTGCTGGGACGTGCTATTGGTGCAGCATCGGCGGACAGTACTGATTCGGAAGCAGCAGATGCATTGCTGCAAGCTGTCAAGCTGTTGTGTTACACTTGTGAAGTGCCGACACTAGAGCAATATGGCATTGCCAAAACGACATTTTTCAATGCAGTGGAAAAAATGGCAGCAGATGCCATCGCCAGCGGCAGCCCCGGAAATACCCGACGCGAAGTGACCGCAGAGGACTGTGCTGCAATTTATTACAGTCTTTGGGAAAACTGACACTTTCGGATCCATAACCTTTTTGAAACAGTGCACAGAGCTTTTGCTTTGTGCACTGTTTCTGCTTTATGGGATTTGTTTGACATAGCTGGGATATGACTTCGGAGATGCTTCAGCTAGTGCCGTGCCAGTTGGCTCAATGGACGGTCGGCAGCATTTTTACTCTCTGAGATTTTCTTTCAGTTTTACTTTTCGATATTCTTTTGGTGACATACCAATGTATTTATGAAACAGTCTGCTGAAATAAAGCGAATTGGTGTATCCAACCATATTTGCAATTTCAGTAATGGTGTAGTCTGTATTTTCTAACAAATTTTGTGCGTTGGAGATTCGCAGCTTTAAGATATATTGCAGCGGACTGGAACCTGTGATTTCTTTAAAGCACTGAATAAACCAACAGTTGCTAAGCCCTCTGGATTCGGAGTACTCCTCAATGCTGATTTCTGTGTTGTAATTCTTACGAAAATAGTGCATCGCAAAAGCAACTTCTTTTTCACTGGTGCTGCTGAATTTCTTTGCACTCATGATTGCACGGCTTATCAAAACAAAAATATTTCGCAGCTGCAAAGAAATCAATTCATCATACCGTGGTCTGCAAAGCTGCAATTCCTGGATCATCTGACCAAATAACCACTGATAATCGGGAGATGTTCCAATATAGAGAATATTATTTTGCAGGTTGATATTGTAATACTTTAAAATTTCTTCTACTTCATTTCCGGTAAAATGCACCCAATAAACATCGGTTTGATCTGCACGATAATAAACATATTCCTGTGGTTGATCCGGCAAATATATAATAATATTTCCGGCTGAAACCGTTTTTTCTTCTCCGTGAATGAAAAAATGTCCTTTTCCGGAGGCAATATATAAAAGCTGATAATCTTTTCTTCCCTTCGGACGATGTGTTACTACTTCAGAACGATTTTTCACACGATAATTTCCACAGCTTGTTACAATCAAAGGTTTCGTATTATCCACTACAGTAGATGTAGAGTTGTTCAAATAGGCAACATTCATAAACATAAAAAGCACCTCCTTGCTTCTATAACTATAGTATATCACACCTGAGCACTGATTACAAGAAAAATCCTAAACTTTGTGCATATATTTTATAACTTTGTGTATTTTTTAAGCCGCTTTGTGTGGTATAATGGAGTTAAGAAATGAGAGGAAAGAATTAAAAAAGACGTCTTTCATTGTAATTCCATGTTGAATTCAGTAAAAATTCTTTATGCTCAAAAAAATAATCATCTATTCTGACGATGGCATTATTTCGTTTTTGCAAGATGAAAAGCAGTTCGTATCATTCGTTATGGGAAAATTCTGTCCATGTGGGCATACAAACAATGAAAGGAGCTCTATTATGAGCAAAGAAAAAACATACTTAAAGTGGTATAACAAAGTCGGTTATGGTTCCGGCGATGTTGCAGGAAACGTTGTCTATGCATTGCTGACATCATTCGTAATGATCTATCTTACCGACACGATTGGATTAAACGCAGGTGTTATTGGCGTTCTCATTGCTGTATCGAAGATTTTTGATGGAATAACAGACATCATTTTTGGTACGTTGATTGATAAGACACATACGAAAATGGGCAAGGCAAAACCGTGGATGCTTTATGGTTTTATCGGCTGTGCAATTACCTTGATTGGTGTATTTGCAATCCCGATGAACATGGATAATTTTGCTCAGTACGCATGGTTCTTTATCTGCTACACACTTCTTAACAGTGTATTTTATACGGCAAACAACATCGCATATTCTGCTCTGACCGCTCTTGTTACAAAGAACAGCAAGGAAAGAGTTCAGATGGGTTCGTATCGCTTTATCTTCGCATTTGGAACAAGCCTCCTGATTCAGGCTGTTACATTCCAATTTGTTGAAGCAATGGGCGGCGGTGCAAATGGCTGGAGAACAGTCGCAATTATTTATGCGGTTATCGGTCTTATTGTAAATACAATTTCAGCTCTTTCTGTAAAGGAACTTTCTGATGAGGAACTTGCAGACAGTGAAACAAAAATAGAAGAAACCAAATACAGTTTTGGCGAAGCATTCAAAATTCTCGTACACAACAAATATTATGTGATGATCACAGTAACCTACATTTTGCAGCAGTTCTATGGTGCAATGATCGGTGTTGGAACATACTATGCAAAATATATTCTCGCAGATGAGAATATGTTCGGCACATTTGCGTGGTTTATCAATATTCCTTTGATTATCGCCTTGATCTTCACTCCTACCATCGTACAAAAATGGAACGGAATGTATAAGCTGAACAAATACAGCTACATGGTAGCAACAGTTGGCAGACTTCTGGTAGCAGTTGCCGGATACATGGGAAACATTCCGCTGATGCTTGCATTTACAGCACTTGCAGCACTCGGTCAAGGTCCATGGCAAGGTGATATGAATGCAGTCATCGCATCATGCTCTGAATATAGCTGGCTTACCAAACACAAGCACGTTGATGGAATCATGTACTCCTGCACATCACTTGGTGTAAAAATTGGTGGTGGACTTGGAACAGCAATTGTCGGTCTTTTGCTCGACTTTAGCGGATTCAAGGGCACTTTGACATTACAGCCTGATTCTGCTATCAATATGCTTCACATTATGTATCTGATCGTTCCGTTTGCACTGGATCTGATCATCACATTTATTCTTTCTAAGATGAATGTTGAAAAGGCAAATGCGGAAATCAAAGAAAAACTTGGAATATCCGAAAATGAAGTTGTGATGGAATCACAGAACTAAAATGGAGGAAACAATATGAAATATACACTCGACTGGCTGACCGATCCGGAAGTGTTTGCAGTCAACAAAATCGCAGCACATTCCGACCACAGAATCTATGCAAACCATTTGGAAGCCGATGCAGACAATTCCTCTCTGATTCAGAATCTGAACGGCACCTGGAAATTTGCGTGGGCAAAGAATCCGTCTGAATGGCAGCAAAAGTTCTATGAAGAAAGCGACAGCACTGACAATTTTGACAACATTCAGGTTCCGGGACACATGGAATTGCAGGGATACGGCAAACCGCAGTACGTCAACACCATTTATCCTTGGGAGGGACAGGAGCATCTCCGTCCGCCGTTTATCTCTGAAAAGGACAACCCTGTCGGCAGCTACGTCAGATATTTTGACTTGAACGATGCTCTGAAAAACAAGCGTGTATTTATTTCTTTTCAGGGTGTGGAAACTGCTATGTATGTCTGGCTGAACGGCGAATTTATCGGCTACAGCGAAGATTCTTTTACACCGTCTGAATTTGAACTGACACCATATATCCGTGAAAAGGACAACAAACTTGCTGTTGCAGTGTTCAAAAGAAGTTCTGCAAGCTGGCTGGAAGATCAGGATTTCTGGAGATTCTCCGGCATTTTCCGTGACGTATTCCTTTATGCGGCACCGTCTGCCCATGTTCGTGATATGAGAGTGATTGCAGATTATGACGGTACAAATGGTATCTTCTCTGCAACGCTGGATATTGCGGGCAAGTGTTCTGTGAAATCGATCCTGACAGATGAAAATGGAACGGTCATTGCAGAATCCAATGAAAAGGAATCCGTAAACTGGACAATTGAAAATAGCAAGCCTTGGAGTGCTGAAATACCGAATCTCTATACGTTTACAGTGATTCTGACAGACGAAGACGGAAATGAAATCGAGGTCAGCAGAACCAAAGTCGGATTCCGTCGATTTGAACTGAAAAACGGGATCATGTGTTTAAACGGAAAACGTATCATTTTCAAGGGCATCAATCGACACGAATTTGATGCGAAAACAGGCAGAGCAATCACAAAGGAAGATATGCTGTTTGATATCCAGTTCATGAAGAAAAACAATATCAATGCAGTTCGTACATGTCATTATCCGAACAATTCTCTTTGGTATCAGCTTTGTGATGCATACGGCATTTATCTGATTGATGAAACCAATCTGGAAACACACGGTACATGGCAGAAGCTTGGTGCAACAGATCCGTCTTGGAATGTACCTGGTTCACTTCCGGAATGGAAAGAAGCTGTACTGGACAGAGCAAAATCAATGTATGAACGTGACAAGAATCACGCAAGTGTTCTCATCTGGTCTTGCGGAAACGAATCCTACTGCGGAGAAGGTATTGCTGCAATGTCGGAATATTTCAGAAGCGTAGACCCGACAAGACTGGTGCACTATGAGGGCGTTACAAGAGTTCCGAATCATCAGTATGATTCTATCACGGATATGGAAAGTCGTATGTACGCAAAACCGCAGGAAGTGGAAGAATACCTGAAACAGAACAGTGGCAGACCATATATCAGTTGTGAGTATATGCACGCTATGGGCAATTCCCTTGGCGGTTTGAGCCTTTACACTGACCTTGAGGACAAATATGAGGCTTATCAGGGTGGTTTCATCTGGGACTACATCGATCAGGCAATCGAAACCAAAAATGACGACGGGAAAACAGTTCTGGCTTATGGCGGAGATTTTGAGGACAGACCAAGCGATTATGGATTCTGCACCAACGGTGTGATCTATGCTGACAGAACCTACTCTCCAAAGGTTCAGGAAATGAAGGCTCTTTACTCAAATATCAGAATGTCCATTCAAAACGGAATGCTTACCGTAGAAAACCGAAATCTCTTTGCAGATACAAACAACTTGTCATTTGTTGTACGATTGGAAAAGAATGGCGTTGTTCTGAAATCCGATACATTTTCTCTGAATGTTCCTGCCGGAGAAAGCAAGACAATGAAACTGACACTTCACAAAATAGACAGTGCAGGAGAATATGTTTATCATGTTTCCGCCGTTACCGCAGATCAGACACTATGGGCAGATGCAGGACACGAAATTGCCTTTGCACAGGAAGTGTTTGAAGTGAAAGATAATCAGATTCCGGAAACCACATTGCAAAAGCCAATAATTGTATACGGCGATGTTATCATTGGTGTTCACGGAGAAAACTTCTCCATGATGTTCGACAAAAAAGAGGGCGGCATCAGTTCTCTGAAATACAATGGTTTTGAATATATCACACGCACACCAAAGGTCAGCTTCTGGAGAGCGATGACGGACAATGACACCGGTGCTTCCGAGCCGTACAATCTTGCACAGTGGTATTCCGCAGGCAAATTTGCAAAGTATAAAACCGTTTCATGGCTGGAACAGGAAGATGCTCTGAAAATCACATTCACATATCAGGCTGCCTGCATTCCGACTTTTGAGTTTACTGTAACCTATACCTCACACTTTGACGGAAAGCTGGGCGTAAGTGTAAATTATGCAGGAGTAAGCGGTATGTCTGATATGCCGGTTCTTGCATTGGATTTCAAGATGAAAAAACAGCTTTGCAATTTCCAGTATTACGGACTCGGCCCTGATGAAAATTACAGCGACCGATGCAAAGGAGCAAGACTGGGATTGTGGAAATCTACGGCAAAAGAAAATCTTTCCGGTTATCTCAATCCGCAGGAATGCGGCAATCGTACCGGTGTAAGAACGCTCTCAATCCATGATGATATGCAGCATGGTCTGACGTTCCAAAAGGCATCTGCTCCGTTTGAAATGAGCGTACTGCCATACAGTGCCTATGAACTCGAAAACGCAATGCATCTGGATGAACTTCCAAGTTTTCGCTACACATGGGTCAGAATTGCTGCAAAGCAAATGGGTGTCGGCGGCGATGATTCCTGGGGTGCACCGGTGCATGAGGAGTACAGGATCCATGCAGATCAGCCGATGAAATTGGAATTTATAATTATGCCCTTAAGATCGTAAGAAGAAAGGGAAGCAATGAAAATACAGGATTTTCAAGACAATGTTACTTGTGGTGGATTTGATAATATCTTCGCAAATATTTATAAGCCACAGGATATAGAAAGTCAGAAATCACGATATATGAGTGCTGTGGAGAAATTCACAGCACTGTATCCGAATAGAAATGATATACACGTTTATTCTGCTCCGGGTAGAACAGAAATCGGCGGTAATCATACCGATCATCAACATGGCTGTGTCATTGCAGGAGCAGTTGACTTAGATGTTATCGGTGTTGCAGCATTTCATGACGAAAACATCATCAGAATTAAATCAGAGGGATACGATGAATTTGCAGTTTCACTGGACGATTTGGATGTTCATATCGGTGAAAAAGGTTCTTCTGAAATTGTCAGAGGGATTGCAGCTCGCTTTAAGGATTTAGGCGTAGAAATTTCCGGATTTGATATGTATACAACTTCAAATGTACTTGGTGGAAGCGGTATTTCTTCTTCTGCTGCATTTGAAACATTGATTGCAACGGCAATTGACAGCTATTACAATAACAATCAGATTGGTGCGGTTGAAATCGCAAAAATCGGACAATATGCAGAAAATTTTTATTTTGGCAAGAAAAGCGGATTGATGGATCAGATGGTTTGCTCCGTTGGTGGATTTGTTTTTCTTGATTTTCAAAACATTCAAAATCCAAGTATCCAAAAAATTGATTTTGACCTTTCAAAAACCGGTTATGCATTGATCATCACAGACACCAAAGGAGATCATTCTGATTTGACAGATGATTATGTAGCCGTTCGTACAGAAATGGACGAAGTTGCAGAATATTTCGGCAAAAAGGTTCTTCGTGAAGTTGATGAAAATCAATTTTGGGATAATCTTCCTGATATTAAAAAGAAGATTTCTGACAGAGCTGTCTTGCGTGCAATTCACTTTTTTGGCGACAATTATCGTGCAAAGGCAGAAACGGAAGCTCTCAAAAACAACAGATTTGAGGATTTTCTCACGCTTGTAAACGAATCGGGAGATTCCTCCATGAACTATCTGCAAAATTTATACTCATGCAGAAAGCCAACGGAACAAGGTATTCCACTTGCAATTATGGCGGGAAAACGAATATTAAAAGGCAATGGTGCTGTAAGAGTTCACGGTGGTGGTTTCGCAGGGACAGTTCAGGCATTTGTACCAAATGATCTTGTCAATGCATATAGATCGGAAATGGACAGAATATTTGGACAAAATTCTTGCTACATTATGACAATCAGACCGTTTGGCGGTATTGAAATCAAATAATAGGAGGGAAAAATAATGAGTATACTTGTTTTAGGCGGTGCAGGATATATCGGTTCTCACACAGCTTTAGAGTTGATTCGTACCGGAGAAAGCGTTATTATTGCAGACAATCTTGCAACCGGACACATCGAAGCTGTTCCGAAAGATGCGAAATTTTATCTGGGTGATTTGCATGACAAGGCGTTTCTTGATAATATTTTTGAAAACGAACAGATAGATGCGGTGATTCACTTTGCAGCATATTCTCTTGTTGGAGAAAGCGTTGTCAATCCACTAAAGTATTACGATAATAATCTCTGCGGGACAAAAATTCTTTTGGATTCCATGGTTGAACACCATATTGATAAAATTGTATTTTCCTCAACCGCTGCCACCTATGGTGAACCGGAAAATATTCCGATTCTTGAAACAGACAGGACACAGCCAACCAATCCATATGGTGAAACCAAACTTGCTATGGAGAAGATGTTCTATTGGACTTCAAAAGCTCATGGTCTAAGATACGTTTCTCTCCGCTATTTCAATGCTTGCGGAGCAGACAAATCAGGTAAAATCGGCGAGGCTCATAATCCGGAAAGTCATTTGATTCCTTTGATTCTTCAAGTCCCAAATGGAAAGAGAGAAAGTATCTCCATCTATGGAACAGATTATGATACTCCTGATGGAACTTGTATCAGAGACTACATCCATGTTACCGATTTGGCTTAGGCACATATTCTCGCTGTAAAGTACTTAAAAAACGGAAACGAAAGCAATATTTTCAATCTTGGGAATGGTGTCGGCTATTCCGTAAAAGAAGTAATTGATAAAGCAAGAAAAGTGACAGGACACCCGATTCCGGCAATTGAAACGCCAAAACGTGCCGGAGATCCTGCACGACTGGTGGCTTCCAGTGAAAAGGCAAGAAAAATTCTTGGCTGGAATCCTGTACACGATAGCCTTGAAGAAATTATATCTGACGCATGGAATTGGCATAAGAATCATCCAGATGGTTTTTTAAAAGAGGTGTTATCATGATATACAGGGCAATAAACGGATTAATCCGTCATGCAATAGAAGCTGATTTGATTACAAATGACGATATTTTCGTTGTTAGAAATCAGCTCATGGATATACTAAAACTGACTGACTGGAATGATAAAGAACCACTCACGGGAAATATTGAAGAACTTCTTGAACCCCTGATCGACTATGCAGTAAAGGCAGGAATCATTGAAGACACTGCTGTACAACGTGATCTATTCGATACAAGAGTTATGGGTGTTTTCACACCTATGCCGAGAGAAGTTAATGCCACATTTCAAAGAAAATATTCTGCTTCGCCATCAGCAGCTACAGAATGGTATTATGCTTTTAGTAGAAGCCTGAATTATGTTCGTGCTGAAAGAATTGCGAAAGATTTAAAGTGGACATATGAATCAGAATATGGAACACTTGATATTACTATAAACCGTTCTAAGCCAGAGAAAGATCCTCGTGATATTGCTGCTGCTAAATTGCAAAAAAAATCAACCTATCCTCAATGTCAGCTTTGTGTTGAAAATATGGGATTCGCAGGTCACCAGACACACCCTGCAAGACAAAATCTTCGTCCGGTAAAGTTGAATATCAACAGCCAAGATTGGTTCATGCAGTATTCTCCTTATGGATATTATAATGAACACTGCATCGTCTTTAATAAACAGCATATTCCTATGACAATCAATGCACAGGTATTCAATAAACTGTTTGATTTTGTTGAGCAATTTCCACACTATTTTATCGGTTCAAATGCAGACCTTCCTATTGTAGGCGGCTCCATTCTAACGCATGAGCACTTTCAAGGCGGCAATTATAATTTTGCAATGGCAAAAGCACCGATTGAAAGAACATTTCTTTTGAAAAATTATATGAATGTTAGTGCCGGCATTGTAAAATGGCCGATGTCTGTGATACGTCTTTCTTCAAAAAATAGGACGGCTTTGGCAGCTGCATGTGCTGATATTTTATCAAAATGGAGAACATATACGGATGAAGTGGTTGGAATTTTTGCAGAAACAGACGGAATTCTGCATAATACAATTAATCCTATTGCAAGAGCAACTTCTTCTGGATTTGAATGCGATTTGGTATTGAGAAACAATATTACAACGAAAGAAAGACCGTTAGGTGTGTTCCATCCGAATCCTACCTTACATCATATCAAAAAAGAAAACATCGGATTGATTGAAGTGATGGGACTTGCTGTTCTTCCGGCGCGTTTAGCAGATGAACTGACACTTTTAAAAGATGCAATGCTGTCCGGCAAAGAGATTGCTACAGATGATAAAATTGCATCTCATGCAATTTGGGCAAGTGAAATTCTAAAAAAATATTCTGATTTTAACGCTGATAATGCAATGGATATTATTCGTTATGAAGTCGGCAGAGTTTTTGAACAGGTACTTGAAGATGCCGGAGTATTTAAGAGAGATAAACAAGGAAAAGAAGCATTTGCAAGATTTGTAGAACAATTAGGTTGATTTGGAATATACGAAAATGAGCTATTGCATTATGTGCAGTAGCTCATTTTTTAATTTAATTCAATTATTCAAGGCTGAAAATTTATTTCAGCACATCATCCAGTGGAATCCGATTATCTCCTGACATATCTTCAGTGTAGATTGTATTATTAATGTACAATTCCTCATCAATGTCACGCACAAAGCCCCAATGAAGGTTGTACTTCTTGGCGTATTCCTTAAATGCATTAAACTTATTTTCGACCTGACGGTCAATGTTTTTGGTGTGACCAGCCTGCATACCACCTTTAGTTTCGATAATCCAAATATTTCTGTCAGTAGTCTTAATGATGTAATCAGGATAAAAGAGCCACTGCTTTCTGATACCATTCACATAGACGATAGAAAGATACTGTTGACCTGAGTTACCATTTTTGTAAACCTATTCTACACTATCAAAGGATATGTGCGTTATCTGAATTTTGTTGACTTTTTATATTTGTATGCTATAATATAATTACTGCCTAATTTAAAATGCACTGATGAGTAGTGTTATTATCTTAAATTTGAGGTTTGAGAGTAGTGTAATTTTATATGGTAGTAGAACTTCCAGGACAGGATATTGTTCTTGCACCAAAAACCGAAAATAGATTATTTTTTTGTGGATGAAAGATATGAGCAGTGATTTCCGTTGGATGAGAATGAATCGTTCTACATTGGAAAGTCGATAGCCGGATTGAAATTGAATCAGTCGGCACAGAATCCGATTATATATCTGTATCCACTGGAGAAAGATAAAATTCATATTTAATGAAATTGACAAATCGGAATTTGAGAAGGTAAGTGAATGGGATACCACGATACAAGATACCAAAGATACCATGGAGGAATACGATAATGTCGAAAGATGAGTATTTGATAACCGATACGCCCTTCAAAGCGTTGACGGTTTTTGCAATGCCAATGATTATTGGAAGTTTCTTTCAGCAAATATACAATATGGCCGACTCTGTTATTGTCGGCCAGTTTGTTGGTTCTTCCGCACTTGCAGCTGTCGGTGCATGTGC
>ENA-OZGD01000855-OZGD01000855.1-human-gut-metagenome-genome-assembly--contig:-NODE-855-length-11249-cov-10.751742_pt1 | contig 11249 bp, 8 predicted proteins | sample MGYA00244653_ERZ653652 | MGnify/ENA primary metagenome ERZ653652 (study PRJEB26926, sample SAMN06164983) | human gut metagenome | biome: ENVO:00009003; feature: ENVO:2100002; material: ENVO:00002003... | reverse complement strand
GACGAAAAATCCCTCGCTGTTGGTCATATTTCCGGTTTTCAGATAGACCCTAAAAACGAGTATCAGATGTAGGAGGAAAAGAGAGATGAAAAAGGGAATTGCACTGATCGCGGCGCTTGTCCTCAGCGTTTTGCTGCTGGGATGTGAGGAAGCGGTGACCTATGCCACCGCCGACGATGCCAAGGCGGCGCTGAATGGACAGGGCGTTATCACCATCGACGGTGATTTTTCGGAACCCAATCAGGCCAGCGACATCCGCGTGAACAACGGTTTTGCCGGATTTATGCGGGAGACGGGGCTTATCAACGGCAAATGGACGATTTCGGCGAACTACGAGGAATGGTTCTACGCCAAGTACGTCACCGGCGAACCGGTGAACCACCAGGAGGGCGTCAATTCCGGCTCCACGCTGGGCTTTTATGACATGGATGGCAACTGCCTTGGCTATGCGCAGGAGCGGGTGGACGCGAACTGGGACAACGCCTATATCGTCTATTTCCTCGACCCGGATTTTACACCCACCGGGCTGTACGCTTCGGAGGACTGCAAGACGCTGTGGGACGACAGCGATACCGTGCTGGCCGAGGGCGATATCGATTGGAGCTATTCCAGCGATATGTGTACCATCACCATCACGCCAACCGGCGGCAAGGATGTTCCCATCTTTGCGAAAATTGCCATGTATGTCAAATTGTACTATGAAGCGAACATGTTGAAAATGTGATACTAGTTTTCAATAAAACGGTTAAAAACCGTTTTATTCGGCTGCTGTTTCAGCAGCCAGCGGCGTAGCCGCAAAAAACGTAAGTCCATACATTTCTCGCCGCCACCGGCGGCCTGCGAAGGATTCGCAGGATAAAATGGTGTTAACCATTTTATCGAGAAATAGTATGATTCCATGACAAATGCCCCCAATATGCACAGTAAGCGTGCATATTGGGGGCATTGTGATATTTTCCTAGACGCGGGTGAACTCGTAATTTTCGAATTTCAGCTGATCGCCTACATCCACGCCAAAGGGCAGCAGTGCGATGGCGACCTCGGAGACAACGCCGGTATCATCGTACCTGACGTAAGCGTAATCGCCGCGAATGTCCGTGACGGTGCAGAGCATAGTGACCCCCTTTACCGGATGAAGTGGGTGGGGGTAACCGGGTCAAGCTCCGGAAGACCGAATTTCTCCTTGCCAAGGGCGATGGACTTCATCAGAAAGGTCATGTTCTTGGCAAGATTCCGGACGGTGGCGATGCCCTCCAAGTCCTGCGCCGCCTCGCCGGGGGCGCGGCCGTGGACGCTGTTCCAGTAATGGCTGGACGCGACGGGCATTCCGCTGATGGTGAAATACTTGTTCAGCTCGTCAAAGGTGGCAGAGCAGCCGCCCCGGCGGGCGACCACCACGGACGCGCCGACCTTCATCCGCTTGTCAAAGCCGGTGCTGTAGAACAGCCGATCCAGAAACGCCACCAGCGTAGCATTTGCGGAAGCATAATAGACCGGGCTGGCGGCCACCAGACCATCGGCCTGACGAAACGCTTCCGCCGCCTGATTGACCGCGTCGTCAAAAACGCACTTGCCGGTCTTCCGGCAGCTTCCGCAGGCGATGCAGCCACGGATGGGCTGATCGCCCACGTGGAGAATTTCCGTTTCGACGCCCTCGGCGGTGAAGACTTCCGCCATCTGGGAAAGGGCATAGGCCGTATTTCCGTTTGCTTTGGGGCTTCCGTTGAGCAGCAGTACCTTCATATCATTCCTCCAGAAAAGTTTGGAAAACCCGCCCCCGTTACCGGGGACGGGCTTTTTTGTCAGTGCAGGATCGGAAGTACGGGAGATTAGTCCTTGTACATCTCGACCAGCTTGTTCAGGTGCTCCCAGCGCTCCTTGGCGGCAGCCTCGTTCTTGGCGAACAGATCGGTTGCACGCTCGGGGAACTCGCGGGTCAGACGGCTGTAACGAGCCTCGTTCATCAGGAACTCCTGATAGCCGTCCTTCGGAGCCTTGCTGTCCAGCTGGAACTTGCCGGTCTCCTTGGAAGGATCGAAGCGGAACAGGTTCCAGTAGCCGCACTCAACGGCCTTCTTCATCTCGGCCTGGCAGTTGGTCATGCCGCCCTTGATGGAGTGCATCTCACAGGGAGCGTAGCCGATGATGAGGGACGGGCCATGGTAAGCCTCGGCTTCGGTGATGGCCTTGATGGTCTGAGCGGGGTTGGCGCCCATAGCGACCTGAGCGACGTAAACGTAGCCGTAGCTCATCGCAATCTCAGACAGGGACTTCTTCTTGGTCTCCTTACCGGCAGCCGCGAACTGAGCGACCTGACCGATGTTGGAAGCCTTGGAGGCCTGTCCGCCGGTGTTGGAGTAAACCTCGGTGTCGAAGACGAAGACGTTGACGTCCTTGTTCTGTGCCAGCACATGGTCAACACCGCCGAAGCCGATGTCGTATGCCCAGCCGTCGCCGCCGAAGATCCACACGGACTTCTTGGACAGATATTCCTTCTTGGACAGGATGTCCTTCACGGTGTCGCAGCAGACCTTGGCTTCCAGATTCTCGATCAGAGCCTTGGTAGCAGCCTTGTTGGCCTCGCCGTCGTTGTAGGTGTCCAGCCAAGCCTGGCAAGCGGCCTTGCGCTCGTCGCAGGTGGTCTTCTCCATGACTTCCTTGACCTTGTTAGCCAGAGACTCACGGATGACGGCCTGTGCGGTGTACATACCCAGACCATGCTCGGCGTTGTCCTCGAACAGGGAGTTCGCCCATGCGGGACCACGGCCTTCAGCGGTCACGGTGTAGGGAGAGGTAGCGGCGGGACCGCCCCAGATGGAGGAGCAGCCAGTGGCGTTGGAAATGTACATCCGATCGCCGAACAGCTGGGTCACCAGACGGGCGTAGCTGGTCTCGGCGCAGCCGGCGCAGGAGCCGGAGAACTCCAGCAGAGGCTTGCGGAACTGAGAACCCTTGACGGTGTTGTCCTGCATGTCCTTCTTCTCGCTGACCTTGGAGACCATGTAGTTGAAGACTTCCTGCTCAGGCAGCTCGTTCTCCTGAGGAACCATGGTGATGGCCTTGGTGGGGCAGACGCCGACGCAGACGCCGCAGCCCATGCAGTCCAGAGGAGACACGGCCATGATGTACTTGTAGACGCCCTTGCCCTTGCCGGCCTTGACATCCACCAGACGGGCGTTCGCGGGAGCGGCAGCGGCCTCTTCAGCGGTCAGCGCGTAGGGACGGATGGTAGCATGGGGGCAGACGTAAGCACAGTTGTTGCACTGGATGCACTTGGTCTCGTCCCAGTGAGGAACGGTAACGGCAACGCCGCGCTTCTCATAAGCGGAAGCACCCAGGGGGAACTGGCCGTCGGGCAGATCGGCGAAGGCGGAAACAGGCAGGCTGTAGCCGTCCATTCTGCCGATGGGGTTCAGGATGGTCTTGACGACCTTGACGGTGTCGGGACGGCCTTCCAGAACGGTTTCGGGCTTGTTGTCCTCAGCGGTAGCCCAGGAAGCGGGAACATCGACCTTGTGGTAAGCGGTAGCGCCCACATCGATGGCGTTCCAGTTCTTCTCGACGACGTCGCGGCCCTTCTTCAGGTAGGAGTGCTCGGCAGCGTCCTTCATGTACTTGATGGCATCCTCAGCGGGCATGACCTTCGCCAGAGAGAAGAAAGCGGACTGCAGGATGGTGTTGGTACGCTTGCCCATGCCGACCTTGATGGCCAGATCGATAGCGTCGATGGTGTACAGCTGAATGTTGTTGTTGGCGATGTAGCGCTTGGAAGCGGCATCCAGATGATGCTCCAGCTCCTCCAGATTCCACTGGCAGTTGATCAGGAACACGCCGCCGGGCTTGACGTCCTGAACGATCTTGAAGCCCTTGGTGATGTAGGAGGGATTGTGGCAGGCAACGAAGTCGGCCTTGTTGATGTAGTAGGGGGACTTGATGGCCTTGTCGCCGAAACGCAGGTGGGAAACGGTGACGCCGCCGGTCTTCTTGGAGTCGTACTGGAAGTAAGCCTGTACGTACTTGTCGGTGTGGTCGCCGATGATCTTGATGGAGTTCTTGTTGGCGCCGACGGTGCCGTCGCCGCCCAGACCCCAGAACTTGCACTCGATGGTGCCTTCCGCGGCGGTGTTGGGGGAGACCTTCTCGTCCAGAGACAGGTGGGTCACATCGTCCACGATGCCGATGGTGAACTCGTTCTTGGGGGCGTCCTTAGCCAGCTCTTCGTAGACGGCAAAGACGGAAGCGGGGTGAGTATCCTTGGAACCCAGACCGTAACGGCCGCCGATGACGGTGACGTCGTTCCGGCCGGCCTTGGCCAGAGCCATGACCACGTCCTGATACAGAGGCTCGCCCTGAGAGCCGGGCTCCTTGGTGCGGTCCAGAACGGCAATCTTCTTGGCGGTGGCGGGGATGGCCTCCAGCAGCTTCTCAGCGCAGAAGGGACGGAACAGGCGGACCTTGACAACGCCGACCTTCTCACCGTGGGCGTTCAGGTAGTCGATGACTTCCTCGGCCACGTCGTTGATGGAGCCCATGGCGACGATGATGCGGTCAGCATCGGGAGCGCCGTAGTAGTTGAACAGCTTGTAGTCGGTGCCCAGCTTCTCGTTGACCTTGTTCATGTACTTCTCGACGACTGCGGGCAGTGCCTGATAGTACTTGTTGCAGGCCTCACGATGCTGGAAGAAGATATCGTCGTTCTCGTGGGAGCCGCGCATTGCGGGACGCTCGGGGTTCAGGGAGTGCTTGCGGAACGCCTCAACGGCATCCATGTTGCACATTTCCTTCAGATCCTCGTAATCCCAGATAGCGACCTTCTGGATCTCGTGGGAGGTACGGAAGCCGTCGAAGAAGTTGATGAAGGGAACGCGGCCTTCGATGGCGGACAGGTGAGCGACAGCGCCCAGATCCATGACTTCCTGCACGTTGGTCTCGCACAGCATGGCAAAACCGGTCTGACGGCAGGCGTAGACGTCGGAGTGGTCACCGAAGATGTTCAGAGACTGAGTAGCGACGGTACGGGCGGAGACGTGGAAAACTGCGGGCAGCAGCTCACCGGCGATCTTGTACATATTGGGGATCATCAGCAGCAGACCCTGGGAGGCGGTGTAAGTGGTGGTCAGAGCACCGGCAGCCAGAGAGCCGTGGACAGTACCGGCGGCACCGGCCTCGGACTGCATCTCGACGACCTTGACGGTGTTGCCGAAGATGTTCTTCCGACCGGCGGCAGACCACTGATCCACGTTGTCAGCCATGGGGCTGGACGGGGTGATGGGGTAGATGCCAGCGACCTCGGTAAAGGCATAGCTGACGTGGGCGGCAGCGGTATTGCCGTCCATGGTTTTGAATTTTCTAGCCAAAATGAATACCTCCTAAAGTATTTCTAATTTTGTCGACCCTATTGTACCACTTTTCATGCAATTTGTAAAGCCATCAAACGACACTCATACAAAAAATTCACGCTTTTCCACGGGAAAGATATGGAAAAGCTGTAAAGTCCGCAGCCGGGGAAACCAAAAAGGGATTGCCTTTTCCCGAAGAATGGAGTATGATGAAAAACAAGAGAGAAAAGGGGGACGGAAACATGATCTGCAGCGTCCGAACGCTGGGTATCTCCGGGATACAGGGCAGCGCCGTCACGGCGGAATGCTACATTTCTCAGGGACTTCCCGGCTTTGATATCGTGGGACTGCCTGACGCGGCGGTGAAGGAAGCGCGGGACCGGGTGCGGGCAGCGGCGAAGAGCAGCGGACTGTCCTTTCCCGTGAGCCGCATTACGGTGAACCTGGCGCCCGCAAGCCAGAAAAAGGCGGGAACGCACTACGATCTTCCTATTTTATTGAGTATTCTCGCGGCCAGCGGAAGCGTCCGGCGGCCGAAATCCACCAGCGCTTTCCTTGGGGAGCTGAGTCTGGACGGCACCATCCGTCCCATTTCCGGCGTGCTGCCCATGGCGCTTGCCGCCAAGCGGGAGGGGATACAGGCGCTGTTCGTCCCGGCGGAGAACGCCCCGGAGGCGACGCTTGCCCGGGGGCCTGCGGTGTATCCCATCCATACGGTGGCGCAGCTGGCGGCAGGACTGAACGGGGAGACGACGCTGGAAGAAGAACCGCTGTGGGTGCCCTCCTGGGAGGACACCATCATGCCGGATTTCAAGGACGTGCTGGGGCAGGAAAACGTAAAGCGGGCGCTGGAGGTCGCGGCGGCGGGCAGCCACAATGTGCTGCTCATTGGCCCTCCCGGCTCCGGCAAAAGTATGCTCAGCAAGCGCCTGCCCTCCATTCTCCCGGACATGACCTGGGAGGAATCGCTGGAGGTCAGTCAGGTGTATTCCGTCGTGGGAATGCTGACGCCCCGGAATCCCCTTGTGACCCAGCGGCCGTTCCGTTCGCCCCATCACACGGTGTCCAATGCCGGACTCGCTGGCGGCGGCTCCAACCCAAGGCCGGGTGAAATCTCCCTCGCCCATAAGGGCGTGCTGTTTCTGGACGAGATGCCGGAATTCCGGAAGGATACGCTTGACTTGATGCGCCAGCCGTTGGAGGACGGAAAGGTCACCATCTCCCGGGTTTCCGGGGCAGTGACATACCCGGCGGAATTTATGCTGGTGTGCGCCATGAATCCCTGCAAATGCGGCTGGTACGGCGACCCCTCCGGGCGATGCCGCTGCTCCCAGCGGGACGTGGACAACTACCGCAGCCGCATTTCCGGGCCGCTTCTGGACAGAATTGACATTGTGGTGGAGGTTCCCTCCGTCCATTTTGAGGATTTGCGGGAGCGGGCGGAGGCGGAACCGTCGGCGTCGGTAAAGCAACGGGTCAACGCCGCCCGGGACATCCAGAACCGGCGCTTCGGCTCCGGCGGAATGTGCAATGCCCGGATGGGGCCGGAGGAAATGCGCCGCTATTGCCATCTCAGCGAGGAATGCGCCGAGCTGATGAAGGGCGCGTTTGAAACCATGGGCTTAACGGCGAGAAGCTACGACCGCATCCTAAGAGTCGCCAGAACCGTAGCAGACATGGACGGAAGCGAAGACATTCAACCCCAGCACATCGCCGAAGCGATTCAGTACCGGGCGGTCAATTTGGGAAACCGATAAACAGGAGAACAAAAATGAAGGAAATTTTTCTACTAAAGCTGGGCGAGATCGTCCTGAAGGGCGCGAATAAGCGCCAGTTTGAGAACAAACTGCGGCAGAACGTCCGCCGCCGTATGAAGAAGTACGGCAATTTTGACGTGTATATTCTCCAATCCACGGTGTACGTGGAGCCGATGGACGAGGAAGCGGACGTGGACGGGGCATGGGAAGCCTGCCGCTCCATTTTCGGCGTGGTGAGCCTGTGCCGCTGCCGCCCCTGCGAGAAGGATTTGGACGCGATCTTTGCCGCCATCGAAAATTATTTGGGGGACGATCTGGACTGTGCCAAGTCCTTCAAGGTGGAGTCCAAACGCTCGGACAAGCGCTTCCCCCTGACCTCCATCCAGCTGTCCCAGGAGATCGGCGGACGGCTGGCGGAAGCCCACCCCGGGGTGGAGGTGGACGTCCATCACCCGGAGTACACCGTGTACGTGGAGGTGCGGGACTTGTCCGCCTATGTCCACGGCCCCGCCGAGCCGGGAGCGGGCGGCCTGCCCACCGGCGTTGGCGGACGGGCGATGGTGCTGCTCTCCGGCGGCATCGATTCCCCGGTGGCGGCCTATATGATGGCGAAGCGGGGCGTGGAGGTGGAAGCCGTTCACTTCTTCTCCTATCCCTACACCTCTCAGCTGGCCAAGGACAAGGTCATCGAGCTTGCCCGGCTGGTGACCAAGTATTCCGGGCGGATGACCGTGAATGTGGTATCCTTCACGGAGATTCAGGAAGCCATCCGGGACAACTGCCCCGAGGAATTCTTTACCCTCATCATGCGCCGGTTCATGATGGAAATTGCCAAGCGCATTGCAAAGAATGATGGCTGCGGCGCGCTGATCACCGGCGAAAACCTGGGTCAGGTGGCGTCCCAGACCATGGAGGCCATGACCGTCACCGGCGCCGTTGTGGACATCCCCATTTTCATGCCTTTGGTCGGCATGGACAAGAAGGACATCATTTCCATTGCCCGGGAAATCGGGACACTGGACACGTCGATTCTGCCCTATGAGGACTGCTGCACCGTCTTTACGCCGAAGCATCCCAAGACAAAACCTACCCTGGGACAGGTGGAGAACGCGGAAAAGAAGCTGGACAGGGAAGCGCTGATTGCCCGGGCACTGGAAAATGTGGAAAAGATCAAGGTGACGTATCATGACGAGCCTTTGCTGTGACGTTCTGAAAACGCTGCGGGGAAAGACGCTGGTCACCGCCGAAAGCCTCACCGGCGGCGGCATCGGCGCGGCGCTGACACAGGTTCCCGGCAGCAGCGAGGTCTACAAGGGCGGCGTCATCTGCTATACCAACTGGGTCAAGGAGAACATTCTGGGCGTGCCGGGAGAAATACTGGCACGTGACGGCGCGGTGTCCCGCCCGACGGCGGAGCATCTGGCCTCCGGCGTCCGGGCACTGCTGAAGGCGGATGTTGCAGTGGCGGTCACGGGTCTGGCCGGCCCCGGCGGGGACGAATTCGGACACGACGTGGGGACGGTCTTCATCGGCTATCAGGACGCGGCGCATTCCGACGCAAGGGAGTATCACTTTACCGGCGACCGGGAAGCGGTGCGGAACCAGACGATTGAAGCCGCGCTGAAATTGGTTCTGGAATATCAAAAGGAATAATTATGCCCGCTGCTTTGAACAGAGAATGAAGCGTATCGGTACGGATACGCTTCATTTCTTGCGCCAACATATGCAGCCCCTTGGCTCTCCCCCTGGGAGAGCTGTCACCGAAGGTGACTGAGAGGGCTTTCCATCCTAGGGCAGCACTGCACAATTGCGTCTTCGAGTCTCAGCCGCCTTTTTGCCCCACTTCCGCAGTTCCGAACATGGGAAATACATACAGTATTCCACCATTTTTGGAACTTTGAATTGGGGCAAAAATTCTGGCTGATACTTCTCGCCGAATTGTGCGGTGTTGCCCTAGTTTACCCTCTCCGTCCTCACTTCGCCCGGCCACCTATCCCAAAGGGAGAGGCGAGAGAAGTGCGGTGCATCATAGATAAAAATTATGCCCGCTGCTTTCAAAGCAGCGGGCATTTGCTATGCTCAGGTCGGGTCGTAGTTGACGATGATGTCGTGCTCTCTCAGGGCAGCAACGTCGGAAACGGGGTTGCCGAACACATTCACCTGTACCAGGCAGTAGCAGTCGGCAAGGGAATCAATGTTGCTGATCTGGTTGTAATCCATATAGATATAGGTCAGGGATCCCATTTTGCTCAGATTGTCCAGACTGGTCACCGCATTGTAGGCACCGTCGATGACCTGGAGCTTGCAGTCCTCCGGCCATTCGGGCAGCGCCGTGACCTGGTTGGAGGAGAAGACGAACCGCTCCAGATTGACCAGGGTGGAAAGGGCGGAGATATCCGTCAGGGTGTTGTTGGAAATGTCCAGCTCGGTCAGGGCCGTGCAGACGGCCAGGGGAGAGACATCCGTCAGCGTGTTGTGGTTCACGGACAGCCGGGTCAGCATTTGCAGGCCGCTCACGCCGTCCAGACTGGTGAGCTGGTTGTTGTCTGCCAGCAGGGTCGTCAGCCGGACGCAGCTGGCCACGGGGGCAAGAGTGGCCAGGGCGTTGTAGGAAACGTCCAGGGTTTGCAGGTTGGACAGACCTGCCAGCGCGTCGAGATTGGTCACGGCATTGTGCTGGAGGTTCAGCTCGGTCAGGGTGGTCATGGAGGACAGCACGTCCAGATTCCGGATGGTGTTTTCCCCCAGATTCAGATAGGTAAGGCTCTTGGCGCCGGACAGCTTTTCAATGGTACTCAGGCCGCATTCCACCATGGTCAGCTCGGTCAGAGAGGGAAGTCCTGCAATGACGGACAGCTCGTCCGGGCTGAACCGGCTGCCGCTGAGGTCAAGGGACGTGAGCTTGGTCAGAGAGGACAGGCTTTCCAGAGAATCGATGTCCTGATTGTTGATGACCAGCGTTTCGAGATAGGGCATGAACGTCAGGTCGGTGTAGACCTTCGTGTCCTCGGGAACGGTGAACTCCGTGATCTGCCACAGCTGGCTGGTGTAGACGCTGTCGCCGTCTCTGGTGCCGGTCACCTGCCGCAGAGCCGCTTCCATGGCCGGGTCGGCAAACTTAACCTCTTCGATGACGCCGGTCACGGTGTAGCCCAGAACCGTCAGGGGGCTGACGAGGCCGTTGTCGTCCACGGCGATGGCATAAACGGTCGTCTCACCGGCGGGGAGGGTAATGGGGCTTTCGTAAACGGGGTTCTGCACGGAGGGGTATTCGCCGTCGGTGGTGTAGTAGAGCTTTCCGGCGGCGTACAGGGTGACGTCGATATACTGGCTGTAGTAGCCCGGCGCGTAGTTGCTGATGGGGGCGTCAGGCCGCTGCGCCTCGATCTCGGCCTTGATTTCCGGGTTCGTGATCTTGTCCAGCAGAGAGACGGCGTCCAGCAGCTTGTCCTGCTCCACATAGGTCTTGCAAAGAGCGGTGAACAGCTCGGCGCTGGGGTCGGAATTGATGGCGTTGGTCAGGGTGTACTCGGCCTTGGTGTAGTTGCCGTCGGCCTTATACAGGTTTGCCAACTCAATGGCCACATTCTCGTCGTGATTGGAGAAGTTGTAGGCAAGGTCGTAGAACCAGGAGGACAGGCGGGAATTGCCGTGAAGGTCATTGTATCGAGCCTGGGTCAGCAGAAAATCCCGGGTGAACCCTCGGTCATAGGTAAACAGATACCAGCCGATGCTGGCAATGATCAGCACCGCCAGCAGGAGCGGCACCAGAACGCGGATAAACTTCTTCATAAAATTGCTCCATTCCAATGGAATTTCAAGAAATTATACAACAAAACGGCGATAAAGTCAAGCATACGGGGAAAAGTTGCGGTTTTACGGAACTTTCGGGCATATTGAAGCTGAAAATGGACGGCGCGGGACGCTTGACAGGGATGACGGAATATGCTATAGTAGCATGAAGTAATACTTATTGAGCGACGATAAAGCAGAACACGACCATCCGCCTGGTTGACAGACCGGAATATAATACTATTTCTTAATAAAATGATGAAATCATTTAATGCTTATCGACTTAACTCAGCACGCTACAAGATATAGCGACAGCTCTGGTCAAGCGCAGGAATATCTGATTGCCCGTCATGCGGCGGTT
>ENA-OZGD01000847-OZGD01000847.1-human-gut-metagenome-genome-assembly--contig:-NODE-847-length-11320-cov-3.369019_pt1 | contig 11320 bp, 7 predicted proteins | sample MGYA00244653_ERZ653652 | MGnify/ENA primary metagenome ERZ653652 (study PRJEB26926, sample SAMN06164983) | human gut metagenome | biome: ENVO:00009003; feature: ENVO:2100002; material: ENVO:00002003... | reverse complement strand
GATAAGTGCCTATAAATAAGCAGCTTACTACCATTGTTCTCCCATGCTAATTTTGTACAAATAAGTTTCATTTTGCTTATTATAGTGATTCCGTTGGGGTTCGAACCCAAGACCCACAGCTTAGAAGGCTGTTGCTCTAATCCAACTGAGCTACGGAACCAACACTTTTAAATCGCAAACCAGCTAACCAATAACGCAATCAGCCACTTTTCTTATTTGCGGCTGCAAAGGTACATATATTTTTTGAATACACCAAACTTTTTCTCACTTTTTTCTTTTTTTATGCTTAAATATCGCAAAAAATAACTACCTTTGCATCCGTTAGGAGCAAGAAACTGCATTCTGACCCCGAAAGAGAAGAGATTTTTATAACGCATATTCAAACATAAAACATACGCAAATGAAAAAGTTAATCTTTTCAGTAGCCCTGCTCTCAGCAGCACTCTCTGCCAGCGCAGAAGAACATCCGCTCTGGATGCGCTACCCAGCCATCTCGCCCGATGGCACTACCATCGCCTTCGCTTATAAAGGCGACCTCTACAGTGTTTCTGTCAACGGCGGTGAAGCACGACAGCTCACAACCCATGCAGCCTTCGATTCGCATCCTGTATGGAGCCCTGACAGCAAGAAAATTGCCTTTCAGTCTAACCGCGAAGGAAGTCTCGACATCTTCGTAATCGATGCAAAAGGCGGTGCTCCTACCCGACTCACCACCAACAGCGGCAGCGAAACACCTATCGCCTTTGCAGACAACGACCATGTGCTCTACTCTGCCAGTCTGCAGCCTACAGCCCAGAGCATCATCTTCGGCGACAACACATTTCCACAAGTATATAAGGTAAGCACCAAGGGCGGAAGACCGGAACTCTTCTCTACCCTCACCATGGAGAATATCAGCATCGCCAAGAACGGCGACATTCTCTACCACGACAAAAAGGGATATGAAGACCCTTGGCGCAAACACCAGAAATCACCTATCGCACGCGACATCTGGCTGAAGAGTAACGGAAAGTTTACCAAGCAGACTACCTTTGCCGGCGAAGACCGCTCGCCAGTATGGACATCAGACGAGAAATCATTCTTCTATCTGAGCGAGCAGGACGGCACATTCAATATCTACCGCCGCAGCCTCAACAGTTCAAGCGACAAGCAGATTACCCACCACAAAGGCAATCCGGTAAGATTCCTCACCGCATCCAGCGCCGACCTGCTCTGCTACGGATATGATGGAGAAATCTACACCGTGAAAGAAGGTGGAGAGCCTCAGAAGGTGAACATCTCCATTACAACAGATAATGACGCTCCAAGCCTCGTACGTCAGATTAAAAGCTGGGGAGCTACAGAGATTTCCGTTTCGCCAGACGCCAAGGAAGTGGCTTTCGTGATGCATGGCGACGTATACGTAACTTCTGTAGAATACACCACTACCAAGCGCATTACCGACACACCGCAGCAGGAGCGCGACCTGAGTTTCTCGCCAGACGGCAGAGCCCTGGTCTATGCAGCCGAGCGTAACGGCGTATGGCAGATTTACCAGTCTAAGATCAAGAACGAGAAAGAGAAGAACTTCACCTACGCTACCGACATCGAGGAAGAGCAGTTGGTGAAAACAGGCGTTACATCACAATATCCACAATACTCTCCTGACGGCAAGGAAGTGGCTTTCTTCGAAGACCGCGCTGCACTTCGCATCATCAATCTGAAATCGAAGGAAATCCGCACCGTGCTCGATGGCAAATACGTCTACTCTTACAGCGATGGAGACATCGCTTTCGAATGGTCACCAGACAGCAAATGGCTCCTTTCAACCTATATCGGCAACGGCGGCTGGAACAACCAGGATATTGCACTGGTAAAGGCTGACGGCAAGGAGGTTCACAACCTGACCAATTCCGGCTACAGCGACAGCAACGGCAAATGGGTGCTCGACGGCAAGGCAATGCTCTTCCAGAGCGACAGAGCCGGCTACCGCAGTCATGGAAGCTGGGGAGCAGAAGACGATGCCTACATCATGTTCTTCGACCTGGATGCCTACAACCGCTTCAACATGAGCAAGGAAGAAATAGAACTGGCTGACGCCAACAAGGACGAAAAGGAGAAGAAGGAAGACGAGAAGAAGGAAGAGGCTAAAAAGAAGGCTGACGAAAAGCAGAAGAAGACCGGAAAGATAGAGGTGGAAAAAGTGAAGCCACTGGAGCTGGACATCGAAAACTGCCGCGACAGAATCGTACGCCTCACCGCAAACTCTTCGCACATGGGCGATGCTGTGCTCTCTAAAGACGGCGACAAGCTCTACTACCAGGCAGCCTTCGAGGATGATTACGACCTCTGGCAGCACGACCTGAAGGACGGCTCTACCAAGCTCGTGATGAAGGGCGTAGGCCAGGGCAACCTGCAGACCGACAAGGATGTGAAGAACCTCTTCATCTGCAACGGAAGCAGCATCAAGAAGGTGGATCTGAGCGGATTCAGCACCAAGGACATCAGCTTTGAGGCTAACTTCAACTATAAGCCAGCCGAGGAGCGCCAGTATCTCTTCGACCACATATGGCGACAGGTGAAAGACAAGTTCTACGACCCTAAGATTCATGGTGTTGACTGGGAAGGTTACCGCAAGACCTATGAGAAGTTCCTGCCTTACATCAACAACAATTTCGACTTCCAGGAGATGTTGAGCGAAATGCTTGGCGAGCTGAACGCTTCGCATACAGGAGCCCGCTACTACGCTTCGAACAGCGCGCTTACCACCGCCAATCTGGGAGTATTCTTCGATCCTCAGTATCAGGGCGACGGCCTGAAGATTCAGGAGATTATCAAGCGTGGTCCTTTCGATGTGAAGAATACGGGCGTTACAGCCGGCAGCATCATCGAGAGCATCGACGGCGAGGAGATTAAAGCCGGAATGGACTACTTCCCATTGCTCGACGGAAAGGTTGGCAAGAATGTACGCCTCGTCATCAGAAACGCCAAGGGTAAGAAGATGGAGGTTACAGTGAAGGCTATCTCTCAGGGCAAACTCAACAACCTGCTCTACAAGCGATGGGTAGACCGCAACCGCGCTTTCGTTGACAGTATTTCGGGCGGACGCATCGCTTATGTTCACGTTAAGGCGATGGATTCGGAGAGTTTCCGCACCGTTTACAGCGAACTGCTGAGCGACAAGAACCGAAACAGAGACGCTGTAATCGTAGACGAGCGCCATAATGGTGGCGGCTGGTTGCACGATGATCTCTGCACCCTGCTCAACGGCAAGCAGTATCAGGAGTTTGTACCTCACGGTAAGGTAGTTGGCCGCGATCCATTCAACAAATGGGTGAAGCCATCTTGCGTCATGATCTGCGAGAACGATTACAGCAACGGTCACGGTTTCCCATGGGTTTACAAGGAACTCGGAATCGGTAAGCTGATCGGTGCTCCTGTAGCAGGAACCATGACAGCCGTATGGTGGGAAACGCTGATGGACAACACGCTAGTATTCGGTATTCCTCAGGTAGGCTGCCGCGACATGCGTGGCGTGTTCGGCGAGAACACCCAGCTGAACCCAGACATCGAGGTTTACAACAGTCCGGAAGATTTCATCAATGGCCATGATACCCAGCTCGAAAGAGCCGTAAAGGAAATGATGAAGAAATAAACAGAACGCCCTGCAGGGGGTCCAAAAGCCAAACCGCTTTTGTCCTTTGCAGGACGATTTGTTTTTATATCTGACAACATTATTTATTAAACCTTATTAACCCACATTATCGGTAAAAAACCTTCTGTCATGACATAAAACCCTCTAAATCTTTACTTTTTTTCTTGAAAAGGGCGAAAAAGCAAGTGAAAAAGCCATAAAATAAAAAAAAATGAGTATCTTTGCAGAAAATAAAAACAAGATTATGGGATTATTCGGATTATTCAGCAACAAAAAGAAGGAAACTCTCGATAAGGGACTTGAAAAAACCAAGGAGAGTGTGTTTGGCAAACTGGCGCGCGCCGTTGCCGGAAAGTCTACCGTCGATGATGATGTGCTCGACGATCTCGAAGAGGTACTCATCACTTCAGACGTAGGTGTAGAAACCACGGTCAAGATTATCCGCCGCATCGAAGAACGTGTGGCCCGCGATAAATATGTTTCAACCAGCGAGCTCAACCGCATTCTGCGCGAGGAAATCGCCATTCTCCTCTCCGAGAATCACAGCGATGACCTGGCAGACTGGGAACTTCCTGCCGACCATAAGCCTTACGTTATCCTCGTAGTAGGCGTAAACGGCGTGGGCAAGACAACCACCATCGGCAAGCTGGCTTACCAGTTTAAGAAGGCTGGCAAGAAGGTTGTTCTGGGAGCTGCCGACACCTTCCGTGCCGCTGCCGTAGAGCAGATTTGCATCTGGGGCGAGCGCGTGGGTGTGCCTGTAGTGAAACAGCAGATGGGAAGCGACCCGGCAAGCGTGGCGTTCGACACCCTGCAGAGCGCCAAGGCAAACGGCGCCGACGTGGTGCTCATCGATACGGCAGGCCGACTGCACAACAAGGTAAACCTGATGAATGAGCTCAAGAAAATAAAGGAAGTGATGAAGAAGGTAATGCCTGAAGCACCAGACGAGGTAATGCTCGTGCTCGACGGAAGTACCGGACAGAATGCATTCGAGCAGGCTAAGCAGTTCTCTGCCGTTACCAACATCTCCTCGCTCGCCATCACCAAGCTCGACGGAACCGCTAAGGGCGGAGTTGTCATCGGCATCAGCGACCAGCTCAAGGTGCCTGTAAAATACATCGGACTGGGCGAAGGAATGGAAGATCTGCAGCTCTTCAACAAGACAGAATTCGTAGACTCTCTCTTTAAAAATTAGAAAATGAAGAAAAATCAGATAGATATTATTACCCTGGGCTGCTCGAAGAATCTCGTAGACAGCGAGTTGCTGATGAAGCAGTTTGAGGCAAACGGCTACCATTGCATTCACGATTCAAAGCGCCCTCAGGGCGAGATTGCCGTTATCAACACATGCGGTTTCATCGAGGATGCAAAGCAGGAAAGCATCGACACCATCCTGGAGTTTATCCAGGCTAAAGAAGAAGGCCGACTCAGAAAGCTCTACGTAATGGGCTGCCTCTCGCAGCGCTACCAGAAGGAACTGGAAGAAGAAATGCCCGAAGTGGATAAGTTCTACGGCAAATTCAACTACAAGCAGCTTCTGCAGGAACTCGGCAAGGCGGAAGTTTCATCCTGCAACGGCCAGCGTCATCTCACCACTCCGCGCCATTATGCCTACATCAAGATAGCTGAGGGCTGCAACCGCCACTGTGCCTACTGCGCCATTCCTATCATCACCGGCAAGCACGTTTCCCGTCCGAAGGAAGAGATTCTGCAGGAGGTGCGCGAACTGGTGGCAGAAGGCGTGAAGGAGTTTCAGATTATCGCTCAGGAACTCACCTACTATGGCGTAGATATTGACGGCAAGCATCATATTACCGAACTCATCAGCGAGATGGCTGATATTCCGGGCGTGAAATGGATTCGCCTGCATTACGCTTATCCAAACCAGTTCCCTATGGATCTTCTGGACGTGATGCGCGAGAAGCCAAACGTATGCAAATATCTCGACATTGCCCTCCAGCACATCAGCGACCACATGCTCACCAGCATGCATCGCCACGTAACGAAGCAGGAAACCATCAATCTGCTGAAGGCCATCCGCGAACGCGTGCCAGGCATTCACATCCGCACTACGCTGATGGTTGGTTTTCCAGGCGAGACAGATGAGGATTTCCACGAACTCCTCGACTTCGTACGCGAACAGAGATTTGAGCGCATGGGCGCCTTTGCCTACTCTGAGGAAGAAGGAACCTACAGCGCCACCCACTACGAAGACAACGTGCCTGCCGAGGTAAAGCAGCGCCGGCTGGACGAACTGATGATTCTGCAGCAAGACATCAGCTCTGAGGTTGAGGCTGATAAGGTGGGCAAAACCATGACCGTTATCATCGACCGCAAGGAAGGCGATTACTACATCGGACGAACAGAGTTCTGCTCTCCGGAAGTAGACCCTGAGGTTCTGATCCGTGCCGATGAGAAGCGTCTGCGCGTGGGTAGTTTCTATCAGGTAGAAATTACTGCAAGCGAGGAATTTGACCTCTATGGCAAGGTGGTGAAATAATCATTCTCTCCCCCATAGCCTGGAGTTTTAGAAATTTTGACTACATATTAAATAAATATGAACAATAAGGAATACATCGCTGAACTGGCTCAGCAAACCGGCTATTCGCAGGAAGACACCCAGAAGTTGGTGCGCAAGGCGATAGACGCTATGATTGCCGAGTTTGAGGATGGAGAAGCTGTCTCTATCCCCAATTTTGGCACCTTCGAAGTGAAGAAGCGCATGGAGCGAGTGGTGGTTAATCCTACTACCAAGAAGCGTCAGCTGGTGCCGCCTAAGTTGGTGTTGGGTTTCCGACCGGTAGCTTCGGTCAAGGAAAAACTAAAGAATGGAGGGGATGAGCAATGAGCAAATTCAGTTTAAATACACTCGGAAAACTGCTTGCAGATAAGAGCGGGCTGAGCCAGGTGGAAGCAGAACTCTTCATCCGGAAAATGTTTGATGTGTGCAACCAGGGACTCGATGCCGACAAGCAGGTGAAGATAAAATGGCTGGGCACCTTTAAGGTACAGGCCACGAAAGACCGTGAAAGCATCAATGTGAACACGGGCGAGCGCTTCACCATTGAAGGCAGAGACAAACTCACCTTCACGCCTGACAACATCCTGAAAGAAATCGTGAACAAGCCATTCGCCCAATTTGAAACGGTGGTGGTAAATGACGGCGTAGATTTCGATGAAATAGATGAGAAGTTTGGAGAAGAACAGACAGAAGATGCTCCTGAACAAGTAATCGATTTTCTGGACGAAGAAAAAACTGCAACTCCAAATCCGGAGGTTGTCGTAATTGAATCTGAAAAGGAAAAAGAAGACGAACAGGCAAAGCAAATTGCTATTGAACAAGCTAAACTGGAAAGATTAAAACAAGCCCAACTGGAGCAGGAAAGAATACAGAAAGAAAAGCAAGAGCAGGAAAGACTGGAGCAGGAAAGACTGGAGCAAGAGAAGCTTGAATTAGCCCAGCAACAGCAAGCCCTGAAAGCAGTTGTTGAACCAGCAGTACCTGCATCAGATGAATCTGAAGAAGAAGAGAAGGAAGAAGAAGAAGAATCTTCCAATTCTCATCATATTGTTATTCCTCGCTATCTGGTCGTTGCAGTCTGTCTCATCGTAGTAGCTTTGATTGGCGGAATGGGATGGTTTGCCTTCAACTATGGTCAGATGACTGCCCAGCGCGATCATCTAGCCATGCAGCTAAACCAGTATCATCAGGCTCCAGCCAAGAAAGTCCCAGCCAAACCAGCTGCCGCCCCACTCTCTCAGGAACAGAAACTCCGCCAGAAAGCGATGGAAGACTGCATCCGTATGGCTAAAACTGCAGAAGCAGTAAAACTGGCTGAAAATTCGGATGAGGAAAGTGCTAACGCAGAAAAGGCTAAGCAGGCTGAAGCAAAGGCTAAGGCAGAAGCTAAAGATAAAGCCGAAGAAAAGGCTGCTTCGAAAATAGCATCATCCCAGTATGATAAGGACGCTCGCGTACGCACGGGAGCTTACCGAATCATAGGAGTTGCCCAGACCGTTACGGTTGGCGCCGGTCAGACCCTCGAACAGATTAGTACCCGCTATTTAGGTTCCGGCATGGAATGCTACGTAGAAGCCCTGAATGGTACAAGCACCGTAAAAGCCGGACAGAAAATCAAGATTCCGAAACTGGAATTGAAAAAGAAAAAGAAGTAAAGTACTGAACAAACAAAAATCGCCCTGTAAGAGCAAATATAATTTTGCACTTACAGGGCGACATTGTTTTATGTTAACATTACTTGCCCAACACTTCATCAAGCAATGTGTAGAAAGCAGGATCCTCACCAACAATAGTCTTGATAATCTTACCGTTAGCATCAATCACAATCTTTGTAGGGAAACCCTGAACAGCATAGTCGCTGAGAACCTTGCTGTCCTTCGGATTGTAAACATGAATCCATGGCAACTGGTGCTTCTCAACAGCAGCCTTCCACTTAGCCTCTGTATCATTACAATCTACACCAAGAATTTCAAACTTACCCTTGTACTTCTCGTAATACTCCTTCATCTTAGGCATTCCCTTGATGCACCATCCGCACCATGAACCCCAGAAATCGAGTACGACAATCTTGCCGCGAAGGCTGGAAAGCTTAAAATCATTTCCCTTAATATCCTTCAGCGTAAAGTCAGGAGCCTCAACACCGGCAGCCTGCACCTTCTTAGCCTTCTCCTCAGTCTCAGCACGTTTCTTAGCCATATCAATCATTGGCTGGTAGAAAGCCTTCATTCTGCCGTTCTTCACATTCTCAGAGAGCAAGCCCAGCAGTTTCTCCATCTTGCTGACATCATCAAACTGCTCGAAGATAGTAGCACAAGACTCATAATCAGGATGCTGTTTTACGAAATTGAAAATCTTATCGTCCTTTGCCTTTTGCAGGGCAGGAGCCTTCTGCTCATACTCTGCCATGATGGTCTGCTGGGTCTCACCATTCTTGATTCTCTGGTTCAGGGAAGCTTCGTAATCTCTCAACTCCTTATTAGCATTCTCCAGCAGAACATCTACTTCATGATACTGCTGATAGAACTTAGAACCCGAAATATCGAAGCGGGTCTTTGCATCGCCCTTAACTTCAGCCTTCTCGCCAGGAACACAAGGCAGGTTGAACATAAACTGACCTGCACCACGATAAGCTTCAGGTGAGAGGAAAACGTATCCGGCTGCCTTATCAAGGTTTGCAGAATAGGTAAACTTGCCATTCTTCACCAAAACCGTATCCATCTTAACATTTCTGCCCTTGTAAACAAGTACAGAATCGGAATTGAAATTCTTCAAATCCACCTTCAACTGGAAGTTGCTCTTCTGAGCCATTGCAGCGGTTGATGCAAGCATCAGAGCCGCAGATAAAATCGCTGTTTTCATTTTTCTTTTATTATATTTATTCTGATTACACCTTATTATATATAGGGAACGAAGAACGCCTGGTTCGTCGTCATCCTTATTCTTCATACTCGGTAGTATCCTCAATACCCGCCTCGGCCAAAGCCTCCTTGCGCTCAACGCAGGTTCCGCATTTGCCACAATGCTTCTCACCGCCCTTATAGCAGCTCCAGGTTTCAGCATAGTCAATGCCCAACTTCTTGCCTATCTCCGCAATCTGCCCTTTGGTAATATTCGTATAAGGAGCCACCACGCGCACATCAACGAACGTTCCTGCTTCAGCAGCCTCATCTATCGCCTTGATAAACTCCGGACGACAGTCTGGGTAAATCGTATGATCGCCACCATGGTTAGCGATGAAAACTTTCTTCAGATTATTACTCTCAGCAATGCCGATGGCAATGCTCAGCATGATTCCATTACGGAAAGGAACCACCGTACTCTTCATATTATCATCAGCATAATGACCCTCAGGAATTGCATCGGCACCTTCAAGAAGAGAGCTCTTGAAATACTGATGCATGAAACCCAAATCTATCGTAATATGCTTGATTCCCAAACGCTCACAATGCATCTTGGCGAAGGGAATTTCACGCTCGTTATGATTACTTCCATAGTTAAAACTAATGCCGAGTGCAATCTCGTCTTTCTTATCGTAGAGCAGCGTGATGCTATCCATGCCACCGCTCACAATGATTACTGAATCCTTCATTTTACTTTGAATTTTGAAATTTGAAATTTGAACTGTTTGATTACTTTTACTTCACCCGAACAGGCAGCGGAATGCTTCTTCCACCTTCCTTACGGGATGAATTTCTATCTTATATTTCTTATGGTCGAAACCATGATTGTTGTATTTCGGGATGATAATGTGCTGGAATCCCAGTTTTTCTGCCTCAGCAATACGCTGCTCGATGCGGCTCACCGGACGGACTTCACCGCTCAGACCTACCTCGCCTGCCATACACCAACCTTGCTCGATAGGCGTGTCAACATTGCTGCTCAATACGGCTGCCAACACACTCAAGTCCATGGCAGGATCGGTTACTCTCAATCCACCGGCAATATTCAGGAACACGTCCTTCTGCATCAGCTTGAACCCCACACGTTTCTCTAGAACCGCCAGGAGCATGTTCAAACGGCGCTGGTCAAACCCCGTTGCCGAACGCTGCGGAGTTCCATAGGCAGCTGTTGAAACCAAAGCCTGCGTCTCTACCAGGAACGGGCGGACACCCTCAATGGCTGCGCTGATGGCAACACCCGAAAGCCCGTCATGATCTTCAGTAAGCAGCAACTCTGAAGGATTGCTCACCTGTCGGAGTCCGCCTTGCATCATCTCGTAGATTCCCAACTCAGAAGTACTTCCGAATCGGTTTTTGATGCTTCTCAAGATGCGGTACATGTAATGCTGGTCGCCCTCAAACTGAATTACCGTATCTACGATGTGCTCCAAAATCTTTGGTCCGGCAAGCGTTCCCTCCTTATTAATATGACCTATCAGAATGACCGGAATGCCACTCGTCTTGGCAAAACGGAGCAGGGAGGCTGCACACTCGCGAACTTGGGAAACAGAACCTGGCGAGCTGTCAACCTCTTCTGTAGAGATAGTTTGGATAGAATCTATAACTATCAGCTGAGGAGCCACTTCCTGAATATGGCTGAAGATTTTCTCCAACTGCGTTTCACAGAGAACCGTAATATGATCAAAGGCTCCTTCTGATGAAAGAGAAGCCGTTTTCAGAGTGTCCGCAGAAGAGCCATCTCTGAGCATCGCCTGTCCTTTAGCCAACCGGTCGGCACGGAGTTTAATCTGATGGGCACTTTCCTCTCCGCTCACATACAGGATGCGGCGGTCAGTCATGTTCAGAATAGTCTGCAAGGTGAGCGTACTCTTACCGATTCCCGGTTCACCGCCCAGGAGCGTAATGCTGCCAGGGACCATTCCGCCACCCAGCACACGGTTCAGCTCCTCGTCCCTCATATCGATGCGCGGTTCATCAATCGCAGAAATATCGCGAAGTTTCATCGGCGCAGCGTCATGCTCGCTGTGCTGCCCGCCAAACATCGTGGCAACCCCACCATGACGCATGGTCATTCCGGCATTCTTCGCAGCCTGCGATCCGGAATCAGCAGCAATACGAATTTCCTTAAATGTATTCCATTGTCCGCAGCTAGGACATTTGCCCATCCATTTGGCACTTTCCTGTCCGCAATTGCTGCACACAAAAGCAATCTTATCTTTCGCCATTTTATCTCTGTCTCTTATACACATCTGACGCTGCCGA
>ENA-OZGD01000836-OZGD01000836.1-human-gut-metagenome-genome-assembly--contig:-NODE-836-length-11478-cov-16.642651_pt1 | contig 11478 bp, 12 predicted proteins | sample MGYA00244653_ERZ653652 | MGnify/ENA primary metagenome ERZ653652 (study PRJEB26926, sample SAMN06164983) | human gut metagenome | biome: ENVO:00009003; feature: ENVO:2100002; material: ENVO:00002003... | reverse complement strand
GCAGCGTCAGATGTGTATAAGAGACAGCATGAAGAATATAGATATACTAATTTTAAAGATGCAATTTTAAATATTGAGGAAAATGGAATAAAGGGAGAAATAGTTTTAGTAATTTCAGGAGTAAGTGAAGATAAAATAAATGAAGAAAAAAATAAACAAATAGAACAAATAAACTCATTAGAATTAGTAAAAGAGTATATGAAGAATGGTGATACAAAAAAAGATGCTATAAAAAAAGTTGCAAAATTAAAAGGTGTAAATAAAGATGTAATATATAAGGAGTGTTTGAATATATAAAGAGGTAAAAGATATGAATGAAAAAGAAATAACAAGACTTGATAATATGCTTAAAATTGAGCATGAATTAAATAAAAAGGGATATGAACTTGTGTGTGGCGTGGATGAAGCAGGAAGAGGACCATTATGTGGGCCTGTGGTTGCAGCAGCTGTAATTCTTCCAAAAGATGCTCATATCGAAGGCGTAAATGATTCAAAAAAACTAACAGAAAAAAAGCGTGAAAAATTATATGATGATATTATGCAAAATGCTGTATCAGTAGGCGTAGGCATTTCTGATGTTGATGTCATAGAAGAAGTAAATATACTTAATGCAACTAAAATTGCAATGCTACAGGCTATTTCTAATTTAAAAGTAAATCCAGAATATGTGCTTGTTGACGGTAATCAAAAAATTGCCACAGATATTCCACTTGAAACTGTAGTAAAAGGAGATTCTAAATCTGAGTCTATTGCAGCAGCATCAATTATTGCCAAAGTTACAAGGGATAGATTACTTATAGAATATGATAAAAAATATCCAGAATATGGATTTGCAAAGCATAAAGGTTATGGAACTAAAGCTCATATTGAAGCTATAAAAAAATATGGACTTACACCAATACATAGACCAAGTTTTTGCAAAAAGTTTGTGTAAGGTATATAATAAGGAGGATTTATGAAATTTATTTCGTGGAACGTAAATGGATTAAGAGCTTGCGTTACAAAAGGATTCGCTGATTTTTTTAAAGAATGTGATGCTGATATTTTTTGTATTCAAGAAACTAAAATGCAGGAAGAACAACTTGATTTAATCACCAAAAGCATTTTTGAAGGATATAACATATTCTTTAATAGTGCCATAAAAAAAGGGTATTCTGGAACAGCGGTGTTTTCAAAAGAAAAACCTTTAAATGTGACGTATGGAATTGGAATAGATGAGCATGATAATGAGGGAAGAGTTATTACGTTAGAATATGATAACTTTTTCTTTGTAGACTGTTATACTCCAAACGTAAAAAGAGATTTATCAAGGCTTGAGTATAGAATGAAATGGGAAGATGATTTTAGAGATTATCTATTAAATTTAAATAAAACAAAACCAGTAATTTTATGTGGTGACTTAAATGTTGCACATAATGAAATTGATATAAAAAATGCAAAATCTAATGTTGGAAATGCAGGCTTTACTAATGAAGAAAGAGGTAAAATGACAGAGTTATTATCTTCTGGATTTGTTGATAGTTTTAGATATGTCTATCCAGATAAAACGAATGTATATTCTTGGTGGTCATACATGAGGAATGCGAGAGAAAAGAATATTGGTTGGAGAATTGACTATTTTATTACATCAGAAGATATAAAAGATAAAATAAAAGATGCAAAAATTCATAGTGAAATTTTTGGAAGTGACCATTGTCCTGTAGAACTAGATATTGAATTTTAAAAAATGTATTGAAATTAGTTTGTTGATGTAGTAATATATACATAGGAGTTGATGTAATGAAATTTAGTAATAATGAGAAAAATGAAATAATAAATAATCTAAATAAAATAATAAAAAAGACATATATGGTGAAAACTGGAGATGCTAAAATTGATAATCAGTATTTAAATATGAAAGATGTACTTGATTATTATAACAGGACAAATAATATAGATTTTCAAAAGACAACTCTTCAAAATTTATCTGAATCTTCCTTTAAATCGTTATCATTTGAATCGTTATTAAATGATGATAGAAATGGTGATAAGCAAAAAGATAAAGATAAAGACCATGATAGAAATGATGATAAACAAAAAGATGAGGGTGAAGACATTAATTTAGAAAAATCAGTTAATGAACAAATAGATAAAAGTATAATGCCTTCAGATAAAATTGATAAAGAAGGAATTATGCAAGAACTAGCAGAAATGACTGAAGAAGAAAAAGATATTACAAGTAAAGATGTTAAAAGTATAGTTAAAGCTGCAACAATAAAAGCAATATATAAAGCTACTTTAGAAAAATATGAAAAAAATAGAAAAGCAATTATGAAGCACGCAGATATTGTAAGAAAAAGAGATGGAGATTTTGCTTTGGAGGATAGACTTGCCGCAGAAAATAGAATGTATGAGGTTTATCTTCAAAAGTTAGGTAAGCAATATTCTTCTATTTTACCTAGCCATAAAGCTATAGAAAATGATGAGAAAATTGCAGCTAAACAAAAAGATATTAAAGATGAACATAATAAAGAGGAGGAGGCAAAAGAGAAAAAAAGAGAGGAAGATATATCAAGAATTGTATTACTTTATAATAAAAAATCTGAAATAGAAGAAAAAATGGCTCATATGGCCCTTAATCCAGCGACTTTTGATAAAGAAGCATTTCAAACGCTTCAAAATAAATTATATGAAAAGGATAAAGAGCTAGCCAGTATGAAATCTAGCCCAGATGTTTTAATTGAAAATATAAATAGGGATGATAGGCAAGAAGAGATTGATGGTAAAGGATTTGGAATAAGTAAGGAAACATCTAATACTCCTATTGCAAAAACTAGTACAGAAAATGAACAAAAAGAAGAAGAAAACAACGATAGAATAAAAACTGAAACAAGTAATTCTTTAGAAGTAGACTCTTATGAAATTGAAAGGCTAAAAGAAGCATATTTGGAATACAAAAGTAGAGGAGAGTATAAAGAGGCAGAACAAGTGATAGAGACAATAGAATCTATCTGTGGCTCTAAAGAAATTTTAGAAAACTCAATTAATGACTTAAATGAAGATGGAAAAAGGGAATATCGTACAAATGATGAAAAAGATAATGAAATGAAGAAAAGTCTTGGTATTGATGAGAGTAATGTAAATAATGAGGTAACTGGTTTCGATGTACTTGATGCTAGATTACGTTATTGTTATGAAAAAATACGGAGTTAAAAATCCAGAAATGTATAAACCAAATAAAAAAGAGGTTAGTCAAGAAGAACCTAAACAGCACACGCTAGGTGGAAATAAAAGACCATGGTAATAGAAAATATTTTTAAGTAATATATAGTATTTTTTGAAAGGGGTAATAAATATGGGACTTGTAACAACAAAGGAAATGTTTGAAAAGGCATACAATGGAGGATATGCAATAGGAGCTTTTAATGTAAATAATATGGAAATAGTACAAGGAATAATGGAGGCAGCAACAAAAAATAATGCACCAGTTATTTTGCAAGTATCAGCTGGAGCAAGAAAATATGCTAATCCGGTTTATCTAAAAAAATTAGTAGAATCTGCAATTGAATGTAATAAGAAGAACGGAACTGATATTCCAGTTGTACTTCATTTGGATCATGGACCTGATTTTGAAACTTGTAAGGATTGTATTGATAGTGGTTTTACATCAGTTATGATTGACGGTTCTAAATATGATTTTGAAACAAACGTAGCACTTACAAAAAAAGTAGTTGAATACGCACATCCAAGAGGAGTTGTTGTTGAAGCTGAAATCGGTAAACTTGCTGGAATTGAAGATGATGTAAATGTCAAAGAAGATGATGCAATGTACACAAATCCTGAAGAAGCAGAGGAATTTGTAAAAAGAACTGGCTGTGATTCTCTTGCAATCGCTATTGGAACAAGCCATGGTGCATACAAATTTAAGGGAGAACCAAGACTTAGATATGATATCTTAGAAGAAGTATCAAAAAGACTTCCAGGATTTCCTATTGTATTACATGGAGCATCATCAGTACCACAAGAGTTTGTAAAAATGTGTAATGAATATGGTGGTAATATTCCTGGAGCTAAAGGGGTACCTGAAGAAATGTTAAGAAAAGCAGCAAGTATGGCAGTATGTAAAATTAATATAGACAGTGATATAAGACTTGCAATGACTGCAAATATTAGAAAATGTTTTGTAGAAACACCAGAAGTGTTTGACCCAAGAACATATCTTGGTGCAGCAAGAAAGGCTGTTGAAGAAATGGTTTCTCATAAGATTGTTGATGTACTTGGTTGCAATAATAAAGCATAGTAGGTGATTTTTAATGGAATTTAGTTATAAACCAGAAGGTGTATGTTCTTCTAAATATATTATAAGCATAAATGATGAAACAAAAGTAATTAACTGGGTTAAAATAGTAGGTGGATGTGCAGGAAATACAAAGGGAATTTGTAACTTAGTTAAAGGTATGAAAATTGAAGATGTTATAGAAAAATTAAAGGGAATTGAATGTGGAATGAAAGGAACATCTTGCCCTGATCAACTTGCAAAGGCTTTAGAAGAATATTTAAAGAGTGTAAATAAAAAATAAATAAAAATACTAAAATAAATGTGTAAACTATAAAAAAATAGACACTATAATAAATATAGTGCCTATTTTTATTTTTACCAACTGGCCATGATGTTTTCTTTTATACACATAAGATGTTGCCATCTTTCATAGTCAATTTCTTTTTCAAATTCATATATACATTCGCTAAGCGGTACAACAAAGGATTTACATTTAAGACCTGATGTCAGCAAAAGATACTCTTTTATTATACCTTTTGGAAGTACATAGAGCTTTTTATTTAATATTACGGCCATTACTTCATTGTTAGTGTTATAACATCCTTCATATTTAGAAATTTTTTTAATTTCTAGTTGAATAGGTTTAAAAGGGGAATTAACTTCTGTTTTTTTCCTAACTTTTATTCCACCCTTAATCGAAAATGTTTCCAATAGTCTTTCTAGTTCAAGTTTTGTCATAAAAAATCCTCCTTAAGTATATTAATAATTGGAATATTTAAACCTATATATTAAATAGGTTTTACATCATATTAGATAGATAAGAAGTATATCACACCTTATTAAATAAATCAATGTTTTAACCAATTTTTTTAAATTTAATTAGCTTTTATTTTAATTTTATAATGGTAACTCCATAACTTCCTTCATAATAATTGCCAAGTCTAAAATTATCGACATTTTTATTATGTTTTAAATATTCATGAACGGCTCTCCTAAGTATACCACCGTTTCTTCCATGTATAATTTTAACATCTTTAACTCCCTCAAAAATAGCATTTTCAATAAAATTTTCGACATTATACATTGCTATATCAAGAGTTTGGTGCCTTATTGTAATTTCAGGTATAAACTTATTATTGTATTCAAATGAATACTTAGGCAAGGTAGAAGTATTTTTACTAATTTTTTCGCTAATTTTCTCAATATGCTCTGAATCTAATATCACGTTTTTTTGATTTATTTGTACATTATATATTTTCTTACTATTTTTAATAATTATCTTTTTTATAATCCCCTCTAGGTTAGTATTTAAAATTTTTACATGATCACCAACATTTAACATATATAGCTTCCTCCAAATATGCAAAATTATATCACACATTAAAAAAAATGTACAGAAATATATTGACATGTTATAAATTAATATAAAGACGTCAATTGAAAAAGTAAATTCCACCCGACCGATAGGTCGATATAATTTAGTTATACATTAACTCCTAATGTAAGACTTGTTTCTCTTTGATATAATTTTAATGTAGGTATTTCTAAGTTGAAAGGAGTCTTTATGGATAATTTATATAATAATAAACATCTATCTTTAGATGATAGATTTAAAATTGAAGAAGGTATTGTTAAAGGTCTTCGTAAATTCCAAATTGCTCAATCTATTAACAAGAGCCCTTCTACTGTTGCTAAAGAAATTAAAAGAAATAGAAAACTTAAACCTAGAAACTCTTTTAATGATTATTCTAACAATTGTATTCACTTTAATCAGTGTAAAATTTGTTCCTTTAAGTGCAAAGATTACGAAGAACTTCCTTGTTTTAGAAGGGACCGTTTTGTTGGTGCTTGTAACAATTGTCCTCAATTATATAAATGTAAGTTGGACAAGTATTTCTACAAAGCTAAACTTGCTCATGGTAATTATCTCTATACTTTAAAAGATTCTCGTCAAGGTGTTAATTTGACTACTTCTGAGCTTTTTAACATCGCTCATATTATTAAACCTTTAATTGAGCAAGGGCAATCTTTGTATACTATTTTAGAAAATCACAAAGAAATTAATTTATGTACTAAGACTTTATATACATATATTGAAATGGGATTATTTAATGACTGGGGGATTAACAATCTATCTTTAAAAAGAAAAGTTAAGAGAAAAATTAAAAGTAAGAAATTAAAAAAAAGAGCTGAAACTGCTGATTATACTGGTAGAAAATATGAGAATTATTTAGAATTCATTAAACAACATCCGAATATCCCTACTACCGAGATGGATACTGTGTATAATAGTCACTCTGGTCCTTTTATTCAAACTTTCATTTTTGAAAATACTGGACTTATGATTGGTAGATTACACTCTTCTAAATCTGCTTCTTCAATGGCGAGTTCTCTTGATTTTTTTCAAGATATTTTAGAAGATGATTTTAAAAAACTTTTCTCTCTTTTACTCACTGATAGAGGGACTGAGTTTGCTAAACCTGAACTATTTGAAACTAACATGGAAACTGGTGAATTAAGATCTAATATATTTTATTGTGATCCTCAATCACCTAGTCAAAAACCTCATGTTGAAAACAATCATAATTTTGTTAGAGAGATTCTTCCTAACGGAATTGATTGGCATCACTTAACTCAAGATAAAATAGATTTAATGTTTTCTCACATAAATTCTATTCCTAGAAAGTCTTTAGGCGGGAAAACTCCATATGAAGCGTTTTCTTTCTTTTATGATGAAAACATTCTTAAAAAATTGAATATACAAAAGATACAAAAAGATAAGGTTACCTTGAAACCTTACCTTTTAAAAAACAATTAAACACAAATTTAAATCTCTAGAAACACCTACATATTAAAAATTAATATCCTTTTTCTCGAATAGAAATTAACCTTACACAAAATTTTGAGGAATTTCTATTTGAGCCTTTGTCATGCAGTTTTTTCTATCAATATACTCTAATTTTACACTACTTTTTACAAAAAAGCAACCTCTTGATACAAATTGTTTGCCTTTATCTAGCTTTTTATTTGTAACTAGAAGTTACTTTTTCTAAATGGATTTTATTTTTTCAATTGACCAAAAAAACATTGGTGTAAAAAATTACACCAATGTTTATAACTTAATCTTTTTTTATGCTTTCATTTTCATTCCTCTCAAAAGCTTCAGTTATCTCCTGAACTGATATTATGCCTTTCTTCATAAGAAGATTTACAATGATATCAAGCTTATCCTTATTCTTAGTAAGGAATTTCTTTGTATCATCATAGACTTTTTTCATGATAACACTTATTCTATCATTTACTTTATCAACAGCTGCAGGACTCATATTATGTCCATTAGAGTTATAATCATAAAGACTGATATTAGTATAGATATCACCATCCATACCCATTTCAATTATCATACTACGTATAATTGAAGTGGCACTTTCCAGATCTGAAGAAGCACCAAAATCCCAATCTTTAGAAACAAACTCCTGAGACACACGACCTGCTAAGCTCATAGAAGCTTTTTCCATAACTGCTTTTCTTGTAACAGGTGCAAAGCAATCATTTGGCTCCGATATTGTCACACCAAGATAGTCAGATGTTGGAATGATAGATACAATTTTTAAATCATCCCTTAAATTGTGCTTTGACATCAACTTATATAAAGCGTGACCAGCTTCATGATATGCTATTGATAACTTATCTTTACGCTTCATGCTTTTAAACATGTCATAATTTGTTTTGAAAACTTTATCAACATCAACACGCTTAACAACTTTTCTTCTTGCAAGTTTTGCCATAGCAGAAGCTCTATCTACAAGATCAATAGTTAGATCAGGGTTATTACCATAATAATTCATTGCCTTTGCAGTTATTATTGCATAATTTAATACATCATCATCCATGGATACCTTATGGTATTCCGTAATGGATTTTACCCTTAATTCCACCATATCTTTGACTTCTGAAAGTTTTGGTTCTTTTACTGATATTTTTTCAAATCTTCGTTTAAAAGCAGGATCAACAGCAAAATACCTTTCATATTCAATATTTGTTGTTGAACCAATGAATACAACATCATCACGAGCCAAAATAGGTTTTAGGGAACCACTTAAATCAGGTCCGCTGTTTTCTGCACTACCAGCACCAAGTATTTGATGAATTTCATCGATGAATACTATAATATTACTTGTTTTCTTTAAAAATTGAATGAGTTGTTGAATCTTAAGTTCAAACTCTCCCCTGTACTTTGTACCAGCAACCATACCAGTCAAGTTTAATGACACAACTTTATAGTTTTTAAACTCTCTTGGGCATTTTTCATTTACAATTTGAATTGTAATTGCTTCAACAATTGCTGTTTTTCCGACACCAGCATCACCAACCAATATCGCATTTCTCTTTGTCTTCTTAGAAAAGATGTTCCAGACCTGACTAATCTCTTTGTCACGGCCAAGAATTTGACATTTTTCACCTTTAGAGTATTGATCATTTAATATTTCACAACAACTCTTAAGTGATTCTGGAATACAAACAATATTCTTTTTATTAAATTTATAAATAGTTGCATTCATAGCTAACATATTTACAAGCTCCAAAATATCAAATTCAAATTTTTCTAAAAGGCGTTTAAAACTGCAATCCTCTACGTTTAAAATTGAATAAAGAAGATTTTCTTCATCGATAAAATCCTGCCCGTTTGAAAAGCATCTTTGATATGCATCCTCAAATACATTTTCAAGATTTGAAGAATATGGAATATTTTCATAGCTTACATTATCTTGTATAAATGCAGATTTATCAACAAGATAAATTATCTGTTTTTGAATTTGTGTATCACCCTTTTCAGGATCAGCTGAATTTGTCTCCTCTACTCCAACTTCATTTTGAGTTTCTTCTGTATTAATTTCTTCTTCATTAGAAGGAAATTTTTTACCAGTTACATACTCATAAAGTTCATCATTTCCGATGGTCTCATATATCATTTTTTCACATAATACTTCATATCCTAATTCAAGGTGTACCTTCTGCAAACAGCATGACCTATCCATAAGGATTGAAAGACCCATATGAACTGTACACACTTCATCACTTCTGAAGTCTTCAGTTAAATATATAGCCCGCTCAATAGCCTGACTTAATTTTCCTGACACATTATACATTTTACTCATAATAATGCCTCCTTATTAATTACTTAAATTTAGTTAAATTTAAATATCATTTTGAACAAAATAATTGAACAAAGACATGATATTTATGTAACTATTATACATTGTTTTTATTAAAATGTCAATTATGACAATATCAAATAAAAAAAAGAGAGCTAATCTCACTCTCTTACCTCTTATATCACGCCTTCTTAAATTACAATCTCGTATATTTTGGTGTAGAAAAGTCATAATTTGTTAAAGCTTCTCCACTAGGCAAACTTAACTCTAAGTTATTTGTTACCAAATCTGCATAGCTATAAGATAATTTACTTGAAGTATCATTTTCTTTAAAAACAAATAAATTTGGATAAGTACTATCTATTACACCCTTACGACAAACACACTTATTTCTACCTATATTAGCCTTAATAAGAATTTCTTGACCAACATAGCTTTCAACATCTTGCTTAACTTTAAGTAATGAATCTTTTGAAACCATAGTTCTATCACCCATATATCCTTTTGAAAGTATTATAGCATTTTAATCTAATTTTGTCAAAATATAAAAAAAAAGAAAAAAGACTAAAATTACATGAATATGTCAACTTTATTTTGTAATTTTAGTCATTTCCTTTTATTTTTTTAAAAAGCATTTGCTTTTTTTACATTTACATTACATTTTTTCTCTTAAGTACTCAAGTGCTTTTTTTAGCTGTGTATCTTTGTCTCTTGGAACATTATTTGATTTTTCATATTCTTTTGGCAATTCTACGGTAATATTTGGTTCGATTCCATTCTTATGTATTTCAACCCCGCTTGCTGTATAATATTTTGCCACTGTAATAGAAAGTGCTCCTTTTCCATCTAATTGCTGTACTTCTTGTACAATTCCTTTACCATATGTCTTTGTACCTATCAAAACTCCTATCTGTGAATCCTTTATCGCACTTGCAAGAATTTCAGAAGCACTTGCACTTGATGAATTCACAAGGACCGCAACAGGTATATTGATTTTATTTTTACCATCACACTTGTATACCCTTTCACTTTCGTCTTTATACACAAGTTTTACAATATCACATTTTGGTAACATTTCTTTTAATATAGAAACTGTATCTGTAACTAATCCACCTGGATTATTTCTTACATCAATAATAAGTCCTGAAATATTTTTAGCCATTAACTTATCATATTCTGTTTTAAATTGTTTATATACATTATTATCAAAAGACCAAATACGTATATATCCTATATTATTATCCATTACCTCAGACTCAACATTATTTGGAGTTATTTCTTCACGTTTTACAGTTTTTTCAAAAGTTTCATTTTCCCTTTTTATTATTAGCTTTACCTCAGTTCCTGCATCTCCTTTTAATTTATCAACACACTCGTAATATGTCTTAGAACTAACGACTGTCCCTTCTACACTTATTATAATATCTCCAATTTTTAAGTCAGCATCTATAGCTGGTGCGTTTGGCATTATACCCAGAATAACAATTCCCTCTGTTTCAGTATCAAAAGAAATGTGTATCCCTAATCCACCATATTTTTCATTGCCACTATTTAGCATTTGATTATATTCTTCTTCATCCATATACCTAGTATAAGGATCACCCGTTGCATCAGCAATTCCAGAAACGGCACCATCAACTAATTTTTCAGTATCAACATCCTCTATATACTTACTCTTTACCATTTTTATTGCATCTTCTATCCTTGTCATATAACCGGATAAATCTTCACCATTTGAATATTTTGTACTATTTAATATTGAAATAGCAACAAGCATCATAGCACCAACTACGGCTATAGACAATATAACAACTATAGAGATTATGACAGCTTTATTTATAAATCTCTTTCGTTCATTTCTATATTCATCTTCCATTTTATCTACCCTCTTTAACATTATAATTATATATTAATTATATTATTTAGTCAATTAAATTATAATTTTTTTTGAGCTTTTAAGCTACTTTTTTATTTTTTTCTTATGTTTACTTGACATACGTACTAATCTATTGTATAATTTAATAGCTGTCTCTTATACACATCTGACGCTGCCGACGATAAGGC
>ENA-OZGD01000828-OZGD01000828.1-human-gut-metagenome-genome-assembly--contig:-NODE-828-length-11567-cov-7.484017_pt1 | contig 11567 bp, 9 predicted proteins | sample MGYA00244653_ERZ653652 | MGnify/ENA primary metagenome ERZ653652 (study PRJEB26926, sample SAMN06164983) | human gut metagenome | biome: ENVO:00009003; feature: ENVO:2100002; material: ENVO:00002003... | reverse complement strand
GAGCCTTATCGTCGGCAGCGTCAGATGTGTATAAGAGACAGCTTTATCTTTATTAAACCTATTCTTGAAAAATTATTTTTGTATCTGTCAGTTGATAGATTTAAATAGAACTGTAATATTGGCGTAACAAAATTTGCGCCATTTTTTGATACAATTAAAAGGTCTTATCGAAAAGGAGTAGTATTTTATATTATGAAAAAACGTATTCTTTCAGCAGTGTTGGTAAGTGGTGTAACCTTATCAGCAGCTGCATCAGTACATGCAGAGGATTATGATTCGCAAATCGCTGCTGCAGATAACGCAATTAGTAACCTTGCTTCTCAACAAGAGACTGCACAAGCGCAAGTTGCTACAATCCAATCTCAAGTATCTACACTTAGAACACAAAAATCAGAATTGGAAACTAAAAATGCTGAACTTGAAAAAGTATCAGCAGATTTGGAATCTGAAATTCAAGAATTATCAAGTAAAATTGTAGCTCGTCAAGATTCTTTGGCGAAACAAGCTCGTAGTGCTCAACAAAATAATACTGCGACTAGCTACATCAACTCTATCTTGAACTCTAAGTCAATCTCTGAAGCTATTACTCGTATCACAGCTATTTCAAAAGTTGTTACAGCTAATAATGACATGTTGACAAAACAAGAGTCTGATCAAAAAGAGCTTGCTGCAAAACAAGAACAAAACCAAGCTGCTATTAATGAGATTGCAACTAATAAAGCAGAACTTGAAACTACAGAAGCTGGTTTGACAACTCAACAAGCAGAACTAGAAGCAGCACAAGTTGCTTTGGCTGCAGAATTGGCTACAGCTCAAGATGAAAAAACATCACTTGTTTCTGCTAAATCAACTGCAGAATCAGTGGCAGCTTCAACTGCAGCATCAGTTGCTCAATCTCAAGCAATTGCAGAATCAGAGGCAGCAGCACAAGCAGTAGCTTCTTCAGAAGCAGCAGCATTTGTAGCTCAATCAGAAGCGGCAGCAACTTCAGAAGCTACTGTTTCAGAAACAGCAACATCTGAAGTAGCACAAGAACCTGTTTCATCAGAAACTTCAGAAACTACTCAAGCGCCTGCTGCTCCAGCAACATCTGAAGCACAGCCAGAATCAGCTGCTCCAGCAGCTTCAGAAGCACCAGCTCCTGCTAGCGAAGCACCTGCAGCTTCAGAAGCACCAGCTCCAGCAGCTGAAACACCTAAAGTATCAGCTGCCTCAACTCCTAATACATATCCTGTTGGTCAATGTACTTGGGGTGCTAAATCATTAGCTTCATGGGTTGGTAATTACTGGGGTAATGCTAAAAACTGGATTGCTAGCGCACAAGCAGCTGGCCACTCAGTTGGTACAACTCCTGTAGCCGGAGCAATTGCGGTTTGGCCAAATGATGGTGGTGGTTATGGTCACGTAGCTTACGTAACATCAGCATCAGGTGCAAATTCAATTCAAGTTATGGAATCAAACTATGCTGGTAACATGTCAATCGGTAACTACCGTGGTACATTTGATCCAACATCTTCAGCTCATGGTGGTTCTGTATACTATATTTACCCATAATGACTACAAGAAGGCGATTCGAATTTTCTCGAATCGTTTTTATTTTATAGCAAAATGTCTTTACTTTCTGGAATTACTTTTAGACGGGAAAATGTCGAGGTTAAGGTTAAATCTTTTTAGTCTTGTTAAGTTACTGTGACACCATTTATTTTGCATTGAAAATCAATCTAAAAAAAGGTAGAATGGTTTAGTAGATATTTTGGAGGAAATCATGTCTTATACGAATTTGAAGTTGTTTGCTTTATCGTCTAACCAGGAATTAGCAGCAAAAGTTGCTGATAAAATGGGTATTGAACTCGGAAAATCAAGTGTTCGTGAATTTTCAGATGGTGAGATTCAAGTTAATATTGAAGAATCTATCCGTGGTCATCACGTTTTTATTCTTCAATCTACAAGCTCTCCTGTAAATGATAACTTGATGGAAATTTTGATTATGGTTGATGCGCTAAAACGTGCAAGTGCAGAAACGATCAGTGTTGTTATGCCTTATTATGGTTATGCACGTCAAGACCGTAAGGCACGTTCACGTGAGCCAATCACATCTAAATTGGTTGCTAATATGCTTGAGGTTGCAGGTGTTGATCGACTTTTGACAGTTGACCTCCATGCTTCTCAAATTCAAGGATTCTTTGATATTCCTGTAGACCATTTGATGGGTGCTCCACTTATCGCAGATTACTTTGATCGTGCTGGTCTTACTGGAGATGATGTTGTTGTTGTTTCTCCAGACCATGGTGGTGTGACTCGTGCACGAAAACTTGCTCAATGTTTGAAAACACCAATCGCAATCATTGATAAACGTCGTAGTGTTGATAAAATGAACACTTCTGAGGTTATGAATATCATTGGTAACGTTGAAGGTAAAACATGTATCTTGATTGATGATATGATTGATACTGCGGGTACCATCTGTCATGCGGCGGATGCGCTTGCTGAAGCTGGTGCAACTCATGTCTATGCCTCATGTACTCACCCTGTATTGTCAGGTCCAGCACTTGATAATATTCAAAAATCTGCTATTGAGAAGCTTGTTGTATTGGACACGATTTATCTTCCAGAAGAACGTTTGATTGATAAGATTGAACAAATTTCAATTGCTGATTTGATTTCAGAGGCAATTATTCGTATTCATGAAAAACGTCCATTGTCACCTTTGTTTGAAATGGGCCATAAATAGACTAAAGCTAGCTTGGGCTAGCTTTTTTTGGTGTTTAAATGCGTTTGAGTTTTTGATATAATGTAAGGCATAATTGCAAAGAGGTGACAGTGATGGATTTAACACAACGTTTTAATAAAAATTTAGATAAGATTGAAGTTTCGATGATTCGTCAGTTTGACCAATCAATTTCAGATGTACCAGGTATCAAAAAGTTGACACTTGGTGAACCTGATTTTACGACTCCAGATCATGTGAAAGAAGCAGCTAAAGCTGCTATCGATGCTAACCAGTCTCACTATACAGGTATGGCAGGACTTCCTGCTTTGCGTCAAGCTGCGGCAGATTTTGTTAAGGAAAAATATAATCTTACTTATAACCCAGATAATGAAATATTGGTGACTATTGGAGCTACAGAAGCCCTTTCTGCAACATTGACTGCTATTTTGGAGCCAGGAGATACGATTCTTTTACCTGCACCAGCCTATCCTGGATATGAGCCGATTGCAAATTTAGTTGGTGCTGAAATTGTTGAAATTGATACAACAGCTAATGATTTTGTTTTGACTCCGGAGATGTTAGAAAAGGCAATTTTGGAGCAGGGAGATAAGCTTAAAGCTGTTTTGCTTAACTACCCAACTAACCCAACAGGTGTGACTTACTCACGTCAACAGATTAAAGATTTGGCTGAAGTTCTGAAAAAATACGATATTTTTGTTGTTAGCGATGAAGTTTACTCTGAGCTAACTTATGTGGACCAACATGTATCTATTGCTGAGTATTTGCCAGAACAAACGATTTTGATTAATGGTTTGTCTAAATCTCATGCGATGACGGGCTGGCGTATTGGTTTGATTTTTGCACCTGCAGTCTTGACGGCTCAGTTGATTAAGAGTCACCAGTATTTGGTAACAGCTGCAGCTACTATGGCACAATTTGCAGCTATTGAAGCCTTATCTGCTGGTAAAGATGATGCCCAACCAATGAAAGTTGAGTATTTGAAGCGTCGTGATTATATTCTTGAAAAAATGACTGAACTTGGTTTCAAAATTATTAAACCTGATGGTGCTTTCTACATCTTTGCTAAGATTCCAGAAGGCTATACTCAAGATTCCTTTAAGTTCTGTCAAGACTTTGCTCGTGAAAAAGCTATTGCGATTATCCCAGGGGTTGCTTTTGGGAAGTATGGCGAAGGCTATGTTCGTTTGTCGTATGCAGCTAGCATGGATACTATTGAAACAGCTATGACTCGTTTGAAAGAGTTTATGGAAGAGCATGCAGAAGCTTGAGAGTAGAGGGCTTGTCCTCTTCAATCGTAATTATCGTGAGAATGATAAGCTAGTTAAGATTTTTACCGAGCAAGCTGGGAAACGGATGTTTTTTGTTAGAGGTGGTGGGTCAGGTAAATTAAGTGCTGTGATTCAACCTTTAACCATCGCTGAATTCATGATGACTGTAAATGATGAGGGCTTATCTTTCATAGAGGATTATAGCCAAGCAGAATCCTTTAAGGAAATTACAAGCGATATTTTCAAGCTGTCTTATGCGACTTATTTAGCTGCTCTGACGGATGCTGCTATTGCTGACGGTGTGGCAGATGCGCAATTATTTGCATTCTTGGAGAAGACGCTTGAATTAATGGAAGAAGGCTTGGATTATGAAATCTTGACTAATATCTTTGAGATTCAGGTTTTAGACCGTTTCGGTGTACGATTGAATTTTCACGAGTGTGTCTTTTGCCATCGTGTAGGCCTTCCTTTTGATTTTTCGTATAAGTTCTCGGGGCTACTTTGTCCAAATCACTATGCAGAGGATGAAAGGCGTAGTCACTTGGATCCTAATGTACCTTATCTTTTAGATCGTTTTCAGGGGCTTTCTTTTGAGGAATTGAGAAGCATATCTGTTAAGGATGACATGAAACGAAAGCTACGACATTTTATTGATGACCTCTATGATAATTATGTTGGAATACATCTTAAAAGTAAGAAGTTTATTGATAATCTAAATTCTTGGGGTCATATTATGAATAAAGAAGATAGTGCTGACTAGACATTATCTTCTTTTTGTTTCACGTGAAACAGGAAAGTAATGGTTTTCAGTCTCAGGGGTTAAAATGCAAGTCAGTTCGTGCTATAATAAGAAGATAATAAGCTGAAAGACTCTGCTAGAAACAGTGAACTACTCTATTTTAGTTACATAATATTTTATTGATAGAAATCTGAGTTTATGTTTTATGGCAGAGGACGAGAGGGAGAATGCTATGCATGTAATTGCAGTAGATGCTATGGGTGGCGATAATGCGCCACAAGCAATTGTAGAGGGTGTCAACCAAGCTATAGCAGATTTCAAAGATATTGAAATCCAGCTTTATGGTGATGAAGCTAAAATCAAGACTTATTTGACAGCGAATGAACGTGTGAGCATTGTGCATACTGATGAAAAGATAAATTCGGATGATGAGCCAGCTAAAGCCATTCGTAAGAAGAAAAAAGCTTCAATGGTCTTAGGTGCACAGGCTGTTAAGGAGAAAAAAGCAAGTGCCGTGATTTCTGCGGGAAATACAGGTGCCCTTCTGGCTGTAGGTCTCTTCGTGGTCGGACGTATTAAGGGAGTTGAGCGTCCAGGTCTTATGTCAACAATGCCAAGTTTTACTGGTCAACCCTTTGATATGCTTGATTTGGGTGCTAATGCGGAAAATACATCTAGTCATTTGCATCAATATGCTATTTTAGGATCTTTCTATGCTAAAAATGTGCGTGGAATTGCCAACCCTCGTGTAGGTCTCCTTAATAATGGGACTGAGGAAACAAAGGGGGATAGTCTTCGTAAGGAGGCTTTTGAGCTCTTATCTAAGGAGCCAAGTATTAACTTTGTTGGTAATGTTGAGGCGCGTGAAATTATGTCTGGAGCTGCTGATGTGGTAGTTGCTGATGGTTTCACAGGAAATGCAGTTCTCAAGGCAATCGAGGGAACGGGACTTGGTGCCATGAAGACTCTTAAGTCAGCTATCATGAATGGTGGTCTTAAAGCTAAGTTAGGTGCCTTCCTATTGAAAGACAGCCTAAAAGGTATGAAAGAGACTATGGATTACTCTAGCGCTGGAGGTGCGGTTCTCTTTGGTCTTAAAGCTCCTGTAGTAAAATGTCATGGATCTAGTGATGCTAAGGCGGTTTACTACACCATTAAGCAGGTTCGTACGATGCTTGATACTAAGGTTGTTGAGCAGCTAGTTGAAGCCTTTAGTCCGAAAGAGGAGGCTAACTGATGAGTAGAGTAGAAATTCTTCAGAAAATGCAGCTCGTTATTCAAGAGCAGATGGGTAAAGAGGACATTGTTTTAACCGAAGCTACCAAATTAGATGACTTGGGTGTGGATTCAATAGAGCTTATGGAATTCATTATTAATTTGGAGGATGAGTTCGACCTTGAGATTTCCGATGATACTATTGACCATATGGTTAAGGTAGCTGATTTGTTGGACTATTTGTCTGAGGAATTGAATAAAGAATAAGAAAGCTAGACGTAATAATATAATCGTTGTGTACTATACGATTGTTATTTTGTTGGAGTGAGGCAAGAAACTAAATGTTATATGGATTTAGTTCTGTCACACTCCTTTTTTCTATACATTATTTATTAAGAAACTCTAAAAAAGAACTAAAACACGAACGTTGTTTTTTTACCCAAGTAATAAAGTTTGCTATATGTTGGTTTTTGGATTCTGGTGTGGTATAATTAAGACGAATAAACTTGAAAGGCGAACAATTCCATGTCAAACCAACTGATTTATACTGGGAAAGCTAAAGATATTTATAGTACAGAAGACGAAAATGTGATTAAGTCGGTCTATAAGGACCAGGCAACCATGCTTAATGGTGCTCGTAAGGAGACTATTAAAGGAAAAGGTGTGCTAAATAATCAGATTTCGTCTCTTATTTTTGAAAAATTGAATGCTGCGGGTGTAGCTACTCACTTTATCGAACGTATTTCTGATACCGAACAACTTAACAAGAAAGTTACTATCATTCCTTTGGAGGTTGTTCTTCGTAATGTGACTGCGGGTTCTTTCTCTAAACGTTTTGGCGTTGAAGAAGGTTTGGACTTGAAAACTCCAATCGTTGAATTTTACTACAAGAACGATGATTTGGATGACCCATTCATCAATGATGAGCATGTGAAGTTCTTGGATATTGCCAATGATGAACAAATTGCTTATATCAAGGAAGAAACGCGTCGTATCAATGAATTACTAAAAGATTGGTTTGCACAAATTGGTCTTCGCTTGATTGACTTTAAATTGGAATTTGGTTTTGATAAGGATGGCAAGATTATCTTGGCAGATGAATTCTCACCAGATAACTGCCGCCTTTGGGATGCTGAAGGGCACCATATGGACAAGGATGTTTTCCGTCGTGATCTTGGTAGCTTGACAGATGTTTATGAAGTTGTATTGGAAAAATTGCAAGGATTGAAGTAGCCTTTTACAAATAGAATACTTGGTCTTCACTACAATCTTTAAGTAGAAATAGATAAAGGAAATAAAATGGATAAACGTATTTTCGTTGAGAAAAAAGCTGATTTTCGTGTGAAATCTCAGTCTTTAGTAAAAGAATTAAAGCATAATCTTCAGTTGAAAACTTTGAATGATCTTCGTATTGTTCAGGTTTACGATGTCTTTAATTTGGCAGAGGACTTGTTTGCGCGTGCGGAAAAACACATCTTCTCTGAGCAAGTGACTGATACTGTTTTGGACGAGGCTGCGGTTAAGGCTGATCTTGAGAAGTATGCTTTCTTTGCTATCGAAAGTTTGCCTGGTCAATTTGACCAACGTGCGGCATCTTCACAAGAAGCTTTGCTGTTGCTTGGTAGTTCAAATGACGTAACAGTGAACACAGCGCAATTGTACTTGGTTAACAAGGATATTGATGCGAATGAGTTGGAAGCTGTCAAAAACTACCTTTTGAACCCAGTGGATTCTCGTTTCAAAGATATCACTGTTGGCATTGCTAAACAGGATTTCTCTGAGTCTGACAAGACCATTCCAAGCTTGGATTTCTTTGAAACTTATACGGCAGAAGATTTTGCTAAGTATAAGGCTGAGCAAGGATTGGCAATGGAAGTGGATGACCTTCTCTTCATTCAAGATTACTTCAAATCCATTGGACGTGTACCAACTGAGACTGAGTTGAAGGTTTTGGATACTTACTGGTCTGACCACTGTCGTCACACGACTTTCGAAACTGAGTTGAAAAACATCGACTTCTCAGCTTCTAAATTTGAAAAACAATTGCAAGCGACTTATGACAAGTATATTGCCATGCGTGATGAGTTGGGACGTACAGAAAAACCTCAAACCTTGATGGATATGGCGACTATTTTTGGTCGTTATGAGCGTGCTAATGGTCGTTTGGATGATATGGAAGTGTCTGATGAAATTAATGCCTGCTCAGTTGAAATTGAAGTGGATGTCAATGGTGTGAAAGAACCATGGCTTCTCATGTTCAAGAATGAAACCCACAACCACCCAACTGAAATCGAACCATTTGGTGGAGCGGCTACTTGTATCGGTGGTGCCATTCGTGACCCATTGTCAGGTCGTTCATACGTTTACCAAGCTATGCGTATCTCAGGTGCTGGTGATATTACAACACCAATTGCTGAAACTCGTGCTGGTAAATTGCCACAACAAGTGATTTCTAAAACAGCGGCACACGGTTATTCTTCATACGGTAACCAAATTGGTTTGGCAACAACTTATGTTCGTGAATACTTCCACCCAGGTTTCGTTGCTAAGCGTATGGAGCTAGGTGCAGTTGTCGGTGCGGCTCCTAAAGAAAATGTTGTCCGTGAAAAACCTGAAGCAGGTGATGTGATTATCTTGCTTGGTGGTAAGACTGGACGTGACGGTGTCGGTGGTGCGACAGGTTCTTCTAAAGTTCAAACGGTTGAATCTGTTGAAACAGCTGGTGCTGAAGTTCAAAAAGGGAATGCCATCGAAGAACGTAAGATTCAACGTCTTTTCCGTAATGGGGATGTGACACGTCTTATCAAGAAATCAAATGACTTTGGTGCTGGTGGTGTATGTGTGGCTATTGGTGAATTGGCAGATGGTCTTGAAATTGATCTAGACAAAGTGCCATTGAAATACCAAGGCTTGAACGGTACAGAAATTGCCATCTCGGAATCTCAGGAACGTATGGCTGTAGTGGTTCGTCCAGAAGATGTAGATGCCTTCGTTGCTGAATGTAATAAAGAAAATATTGATGCTGTTGTCGTTGCGACAGTAACTGAAAAACCAAATCTTGTCATGCACTGGAATGGTGAAACAATCGTTGATTTGGAACGTCGTTTCCTTGATACAAACGGTGTACGTGTGGTTGTAGATGCTAAGGTGGTTGACAAGGATGTCAAGCTTCCAGAAGAACGTCAAACATCTGCTGAAACCCTTGAAGCTGATACTCTTGAAGTCTTGGCTGACCTTAACCATGCCAGTCAAAAAGGTTTACAAACCATCTTTGATAGTTCAGTTGGTCGTTCAACAGTCAATCATCCACTCGGTGGTCGCTACCAAATCACACCAACGGAAGCTTCTGTACAGAAATTGCCAGTCCAACATGGCGTTACAACAACTGCTTCTGTTATGGCGCAAGGATTCAACCCTTATGTAGCAGAATGGTCTCCATATCATGGCGCTGCCTATGCAGTAATCGAAGCAACAGCTCGTTTGGTTGCTGCTGGTGCAAATTGGTCTAAGGCTCGTTTCTCTTATCAAGAATATTTCGAGCGTATGGATAAACAAGCAGAGCGTTTTGGTCAACCAGTATCAGCTCTCCTTGGATCAATCGAAGCTCAGATTCAACTTGGTTTGCCATCTATCGGTGGTAAAGACTCTATGTCTGGTACCTTTGAAGAATTGACAGTACCACCAACCTTGGTTGCTTTTGGGGTAACAACTGCAGATAGCCGTAAGGTTCTTTCTCCAGAATTCAAAGCTACTGGTGAAAATATTTACTACATTCCTGGTCAAGCTTTGGCACAAGAAATTGACTTCGATCTTATCAAGTCTAACTTTGCTAAGTTTGAAGCCATCCAAGCTGACTATAAAGTCAGATCTGCATCAGCTGTCAAATATGGTGGTGTGGTTGAAGCTCTTGCCCTTGCAACATTTGGTAACCATATTGGTGCCACTGTAACCCTTGAAAATCTTGAGACTGCCTTGACAGCTCAATTGGGTGGATTCGTCTTCACATCTCCGGAAGAGATTTCAGGTGTTGCCAAGATTGGACAAACAGCAGCTGACTTTACACTTACTGTCAATGGTGTAACGCTTGATGGACACAAACTTGACAGTGCCTTCCAAGGTAAATTGGAAGAGGTTTACCCAACGGAATTTGCACAAGCAACTGAGTTGGAAGAAGTACCAGCTGTGGCATCAGATGCTGTGATCAAAGCTAAAGAAACAGTTGAGATACCAGTGGTTTACATCCCAGTATTCCCAGGTACTAACTCTGAGTACGATTCAGCTAAGGCCTTTGAAAAAGAAGGTGCAAAAGTTAACTTGGTACCATTTGTAACACTTAATGAGGAAGCTATTGTCAAGTCTGTTGACACCATGGTTGACAATATCGAAAAAGCTAACATTATCTTCTTTGCAGGTGGCTTCTCAGCAGCGGATGAACCAGATGGATCAGCTAAATTTATCGTTAACATCTTGCTCAATGAAAAAGTACGTGCAGCCATTGATAGCTTCATCGAACGTGGTGGTTTGATTATTGGTATCTGTAACGGATTCCAAGCCCTTGTTAAATCAGGTCTTCTTCCATACGGTAACTTTGAAGATGCAAGCAGCACTAGTCCAACCCTCTTCTACAATGATGCCAACCAACACGTGGCTAAGATGGTTGAAACACGTATTGCCAACACGAACTCACCATGGCTTGCTGGAGTAAAAGTTGGTGACATCCATGCCATCCCAGTATCACACGGTGAAGGTAAATTTGTCGTGACAGCTGAGGAATTCGCAGAGCTTCGTGACAATGGTCAAATCTTTACCCAATATGTTGACTTTGAAGGTAAACCAAGCATGGATTCTAAATACAATCCTAACGGATCTGTAAATGCTATCGAAGGTATCACAAGTAAGAACGGTCAAATTATTGGTAAGATGGGTCACTCAGAACGTTTTGAAGACGGTCTCTTCCAAAATATTCCAGGAAATAAAGACCAACACCTCTTTGCGTCAGCGGTTAAATACTTTACTGGAAAATAGGACTGGAGTGACTAGGACGATTGGTGTGTTTTGAGAAGTAAAAGAAGGCTTGTGAAGTATTTGAATAAATTAATTGATATACCTGATGTTGAAAAAAAGATTCAATTGAAAAAAATATTATCTAGAGAGATGAAAGTAATGAAGGAGGAATTAAAGCCAAGAAAGTGTTTGCTTTGTGATAAAGATACTACAAGTTTTTGTAACTCTCACACCATTCCACGGTTATCGTTAAAAAATATTTCTGAGACTGGTAAGTTGACTCAAGCAGGTTATTTAATAGGGAGCGATCTGTCAGATAATGATAAGGGAGTGAGTAATTCGGGAACAATACAAATTATCTGTCGTAAATGCGATTCATTTTATTTTCAGGAATATGAAAATGAAATGAATCTCATGTCTTATCCTAGCGATAAAATGTTATCACAACTTGCGTTGAAAAATTTCCTTTTGGAATTAGTTAGAAGAAGAGAGGAAAAATATTTTTTTGAAAAATCAATGTCTGATAATACGATTAAGAAAGCTTTATACATAAGGATACCGGCTGTCTCTTATACACATCTCCGAGCCCACGAGACTGCAGCTAATCTCG
>ENA-OZGD01000779-OZGD01000779.1-human-gut-metagenome-genome-assembly--contig:-NODE-779-length-12159-cov-10.821794_pt1 | contig 12159 bp, 8 predicted proteins | sample MGYA00244653_ERZ653652 | MGnify/ENA primary metagenome ERZ653652 (study PRJEB26926, sample SAMN06164983) | human gut metagenome | biome: ENVO:00009003; feature: ENVO:2100002; material: ENVO:00002003... | reverse complement strand
TAGGAACGGCAAAATTTTTTACACTTCTATTACTTCTTTATCACACATCAGTAAAGAGCCAGGGCATGAAGCAGCTTATGGCCGGCGGTGGTGTGGCCCTGATCGGCATTACTCTGGTGCCGCTGCTGTCCGGCCTGTTCTCTGCATGACAACCGGCTCCCGCCTCCTTTGAGGTGGGAGCAATCCCATTTTCAAGGAAGGAGAAAACACTATGAAGCACTTTCGGAGCGTCATATCGCTCCTGTTGGTATTTGTGCTGTGCTTTGGGATGATTCCCTGCGCCTTTGCGGAAGAAATTACGTCCCCTGATGCAGCAGAAGATACCACACCTACGGAAGCACCGCCCGGAGAATCCACAGAAGCGCCAACTGAGAGCGCTACCGTGCCTCCCGCAGAAGAAACCACATTGCCGGAAGAATCGGAAGATGTGGATTCAGATGATCGCGTTCTGGATGTGAACACCTACGCTTCCACCCAGAACAGCATTATGCTGTTCGATTATGCCGACAACGGCGACTACACCACCCGGCTGAATTATCAGGTGTCTTGCACCTATAAGCCCAACGGCAGCGGCACAACCCGGACGGCCTATGTCAAGAACATGGGCTGGCATTTTGCCCGGTATGGCGGCGTTGCCTATGCGGATGAACCGCTGTACTGCATTGAGCCATGGCGAAATTACGGTGCCAGCACATCCGGAAATTCTGTTGACCGGGATGTGACCCTGAACGGCAGCGGCAGTACCACCGGCAGCAACGTGTGGTATGCGCTGCCTGCTGCACGGCGGGAAGCCATTGGGCTTATTCTTTTGTACAGCAATCAGCAATGGAACCATTCCATCAGCGTTACCACCACGAAAAAGGACAGTAACCCCAATGTGCCGCTGCGGGTAGCAACGCAGATATTGATTTATGAAATCGTCTGCGGCCTGCGTGACCCCAGCAGTTTTAACCGGAACAGCTCCAACGAATGCGGCACCGCCGGTGATGTGTTCTATAACGCAGCTGCCGCCTCTGTGTCCGGGTTCACCTCCTGCTACAACAGCCTGGTATCCGCAATCCAGTCCGCAAAGAATATTCCCAGCTTTTGCGGCAGTTCCAGCAGCAATGCGCCCACAATTCAGCTTTCCGGGGATACCGGCAGCGCCTATGATTCCAACGGGGTTCTGCCCAATTTCAGCTTTTCCAACGGAAACGGAGCCAGCTTTTCCAAGAGCGGCAACACCCTGAATATTACAAGAACTGGAGATATTTCTGAATCCACGGTGTTCACCGCAACCCGGTATCTGCCCTCGGCAGCCAGCTCCAGTTACAATATTTGGTACATGTCCGGTTCCAGTTACCAAACGACCATTTCTTTGTACAATGCAGGAAGCAGTGGATTGAATGCCTATTTCAAGATAAAGGCACCGTCTCTGGGGAATATCAGCCTGACAAAAACCACGGAGGACGGTCAAAACCTGTCTGGCTGGAAGTTCGGGATTTACAGCGATGCCGCCTGCACCAATCTGGTATCCGGGCCGTATACCACCAATTCCAGCGGCAAGCTGTCCATAGCGGGGCTGACCGCAGGCACATACTACGTCAAGGAATTGGGGAACACAGATTCCAGTCTGGACGCTCTGTACAGCTGCACCAGTACCAATCCCCAGAAGGTCACGATTTCCTCCGGGCAGACAGCCTCGGTGAGTTTTCACAACAAGTGCAATACCGGAAGTGTTATGCTCGTGAAGGAAACCAACACAGGCGAGAATCTGGGTGGCTGGAAAATCGGCCTGTATTATGACGCCGACTGCACAAATCCCATACAAGATTCTCCGTTTGTGACTGGGGCAGATGGCACCATAACCGTTACGGGTTTGCAGCCCGGAACGCTGTATGCCAGAGAAATCCCTACAGACGATCCTTATTGGGAGTTCGACACAGAAGTAAAGGCTGTGACGATTCAGGTAAACCAGACCGCCAGCGTCACCTTTACAAACACGCAGTATGGCCGTATCCAGATTGTGAAAACAACCAACACCGGCAACCATCTGGGCGGCTGGACATTTCAGGTCAGGGATTCCAGCGGAAAAACTGTCGGCGAATTTACCACAGATGAAAACGGCTATGCCATTACCGGGAATCTTCCCCTGGGACGCTACACCGTGATGGAACTTCCCACAGAGGACGTCTACTGGATCGGAGAGCTGGGCTTCCACACGGTGCTTGTCACAGGCGGCAAGGATACCGTAGACACCTGGCTGAACCGCGAACAGGGTATCGGCTGGTTCTACAAGAAAACCAATACCGGCGAAAATGTGGAAGGCTGGAAAATCACCATCTATTCTGACCCGGCGTGTACGCAAGAGGTGGGAACCATCACCACCAATGAAGAAGGCCGGGGCGGCTATTACCTTGATCCCGGCATTTACTACGCCAAAGAAACCGGGGACGAGTATGGGCGGTTTGAGGATGAATACTGGATGGTGGATGAATCTGTTCAGAAGGTCGAGATCCTGCCCCATCAGGATACAGAGATCACGTTCACCAACGTCCAGTACGGCAAACTGAAAATCCTCAAAACGATGGAGGATGGAACTTCCGCCGCAGGCTGGCAGTTCCGGGTAACGGACGCAGCTGGGACGGAAGTGGATGGTTCCCCGTTTACGACCTCCGGGGATGGCACCATTCTGGAAACGCTGCTTCCCGGCGAATACACCGTGGAAGAAATTCTCCCGGAGGATTCCCCGTATGTCTGTAAAAGCGAAAATCCCCAGAAGGTTTCTGTTGTTCAGGGGCAGATTGCTGAGGTGACGTTCGTCAACGGTATCCGCACAGGCAGAATTACCGTTCATAAGGTGGATACCCAAAGGAATCCCTTATCAGGTGCTGCGTTCCTGCTGGAATGGAGCGAAGACGGCGCTCTGTGGTGGCCGGTGACGTTCTCTGAAACCGCAATCAAGGGCGGCTGCGCCAATGCCGATCTCGTGGACGGAATGCTTACCAGCAGCGAAGACGGGATTCTGGAATGGACGAACCTTCACCCCGGTCTGCAATACCGCCTGACGGAAGTAAAAGCACCGAATGGCTATAAGCTGCTGCCTGACGTTGCTTTCTCCGGGGAACTGCCCGCAGATGGCCTGACCGTGGAGCTTACAGTGGTCAACGCCAGAACCTTTACCATGCCGGAGACCGGCGCTGCCTCCGGCACGATTCTGAAGGTGCTGAGTTTACTCACAGCTTTGGGCTGTCTGGGGCTTCTGCTTGCCAGAAAACGGAGGCCGTAACCTGAAATACTGTTATCATGCCAGGGATCAGCCCTGGATTTTTTATGCTCAAAATTCAAAACCATAATCCAAAAATCACATCAATGAAAGGAAATGTTTTATTTTATGAAAACCATTACAAAGGTTCTTTCCCTGATTCTGGCTCTGACCCTGCTCCTGTCCTTCCCGGTGGCTGCTTCCGCTGTGGAGTTGACCAATGTGCCGACCATCGACGAATCTAAAACCGGCTCCCTGACCATCTACAAATATGACCTTACCAACGCCGAGAAGGACGGCGTTTGGGATTCCAGCTATGTGTCTACCGGCGTTTATGACGAAGCCCGGGTAAACAACGTTCTGGGAGGTAATGCTTCTTCCACTCTGGGTAACGGTGAAACCAGCTACGGATATGCCATTAAGGGCGTCGAGTTTACCTATGTGAAGGTAGCTGACATTTTCCAGTATGAAGAATCCGAAACAATCGACGGCCACGTGGAAACTCTGTACGCTGTGGATAAGGCCGAAGGCGCTGACTTCCTGGCGGCTCTGGGCCTGGCAGATGGCAAGAACCGGTACGAGAATGCGGACGCGCTGGATGAATCCAAGTATTTCTACCAGTCCGATGTGCTGATCTCTGCTCTGTCCTCCGGCCTGACTGCCAACGCTACCACCGTCAAGAATGCCATGGAGCACTACGCTGCCGCCAACGGTACGGCTATGCCCCTGACGGATTCCTACGGCAAGACCAAGACCGAGAATCTGCCCCTGGGCCTGTATCTGGTTGCTGAAACCGAAGTCCCCGAAATGGTCGTTTCCACGACCGATCCTTTCCTGGTATCCGTCCCCATGACCTCCGTCAACGGCACCAATGCTTCTGACGGCGGCACCCGCTGGATCTACGACATTACCCTGTACCCCAAGAACCTGACCGGCATCCCCTCTCTGGAAAAGACGCTGCGGGAGGCCAAGGCTGACACTGGCAAGACGGATGATTACGCTCATACCGGCACCGCATCCGCTGGTGACACCATCGACTACCAAATCGTTTCCACCCTGCCCAGCATCACCTCCAAAGCTACCTATCCGTCCTGTTATACCTTTATTGACACCCTGTCCGCTGGTCTGACCTATACCAAGGGGGATGTGGTCCTAGGAATCTTCTCTGACACCGCCTGCAAGAACGCTGTGACCACCTGGAAAGAGACCGACGGTTACTTTACTGTTTCCTACAACGATGCAGATGGAAAAACTGCTATGACTGTGGAGATGACCGCCAAGGGTCTGGCAGAAATCAATAAGTCCAAGGCCGTATATACCGATACCAGCATGGTCAACTCTGGCTATTCTGACTGCACCATGCGCCTGACCTACACGGCCAAGGTAGACAGCGACAATTCTCTGGTGGTGGGCGATAAGGGCAACGACAACAAGGTTGTCCTGGCCTGGAAGCGCACCAGCGAGACTTTCTATGATACCCTGGTAGACGATGCCCACATTTACACCTACGGTATCGATCTTACCAAGCTGTTCTCCGACGGCAAGGGGGATTTCTCCAAGATTGAATTTCTGGTACAGAACAAGACCGACAACTACTATGTCCAGGCGAAGCTGAATCAGGACGAGGGCGTTTACTATGTGACCGGACATACTGAAAACAAGGCCGACGCTACCCACTTTGTCCCCGTGAAAACAGGCGACACCAAGGGCCGTATTCTTATTAAGGGTTTAGAGGACGATACCTATACCATGACGGAAGTCCGCACCGATAACGGCTATGTGCTGCTGAAACAGGATATTGAGGTTGTCATCTCCCAGAAAGAAAGCACCGAAAGCTGCACCATCTATGCCTCCGACGCTCTGGGCCTGATCCAGAATGACCCCCGCTATGCCAAAGTCATTCAGAGTGACGCGGATCTGAAGAACATCCCTCAGAAGCATCTGGAGCACAAACTGCTGACCGCCTCCGCTACCGTCAGCGGCAAAAATGTGAACATGACCGAGGACAACGGCAGCGCCAATGCCGAGGCTCCTCTGACCGTGGTCAATACGCGCGGCTTTGACCTGCCCAAGACCGGCGACAACGGTACTATGATGTTTACCATCGTGGGTATTCTGCTCATGGTCGGTGCGGCGGTTGTGCTGTACGCGGTGTCCAGTAAGAAGTCTGCGTAACACCAAAGCTTTGTCTCTGCACCCCTAAAACGGAAAAATTGTACCATGTTGTAAAAAGTCGCTTGAAAAAGTTGATACTTTGCGAATAAAGTCCCTTGAAAAAGTTTCTCTCTTGTGTTATGCTGTGTGTAAACTGACAGCTGATTGGAGGAATACACAATGCTGAAGCGCAAAATAGAGCGGCAGCTGACGGAATGGAAGAACATTTCCGGTCATAAGCCGCTGATCGTCAAGGGATGCAGACAGTGCGGCAAGACGTTCTCTGTGCTTGATTTTGCAAAAAAGAACTACAAGCACGTTGTCTACCTGAATTTCTTTGAAAATCCGGACTACGCCTCCGTTTTTGCGGGATCACTGGAAATCGATAACATTGTGATGTTGCTTTCCGCTCTGCTGGGCAAGGATGCTGTTTTTGAGGCAGGAGAAACGGTTCTGGTCCTGGATGAAATTCAGGATTGCCCTGAGGCACGGACCGCACTGAAATTCTTCCGAATCGATGGCCGATACGACGTGATCGGCACCGGCTCCCTGCTGGGTGTGAAAGGCTACGGCAAGGAGCCAAAGTCGGTTCCCGTGGGCTCGGAAACTGTGATCGATATGTACCCATTGGACTTTGAGGAATTCCTGTGGGCCAACGGCATTTCGGAGCCGGTGATCGCAATGCTGCAAAAGGCGCTGGACGCTGAAACGCCGGTGCCAGAAGCGCTCCACAGCCGGATGAAACAGCTCCTACTGCAATACGCTGTTGTTGGCGGGATGCCCGACGCAGTGCAGACCTTTGTGGACAGCAAGCAGATGGATGAAGTCCTCCGTATCCAGCGTGACATCGTGCGCTCCTATGAGGATGACATGGTGAAGTATGCGGAAAAACAGGACAAGTCCCGCATTAAGGAATGTTTTCAGTCCATTCCTCGTCAGCTTGCCAAGGAGAATAAGAAATTCCAGTATTCCGTTGTCCGGAAGGGCTCCACAGCCGCCAAATATGCCGGAAGTCTGCAATGGATTGAGGATGCGGGAATCATTGCCCGCTGCTATAACCTTTCCATTACAGAGCTTCCTCTGGATGGCAATGCCGAGGAGGACACATTCAAAGTGTATATGCGGGATATGGGGCTGTTTGTCAGTATGCTGGAGGACGGCACCCAATACGACATTCTTCAAGGCAATCTCTACGGCTACAAGGGTGCTATCTTTGAGAACCTGATTGCGGATATTTTCTCCAAAATGGGGCGAAAGCTCTACTATTTCCACAAGGATTCCGGCCTGGAAGTGGACTTTGTGATTCGCTATAAAGGCGCGTGTACACTTGTAGAGGTAAAGGCGGCAACCGGGAATATCAAGAGCACAAAAACAATTCTGAACCATCCGGAGAAGTACCATGTAAGCAGCGCAATCAAGCTGGGAGATTACAATGTTGGGCGCATGGGGCAAGTTCTGACGCTCCCGCTGTATATGGCATTCTTGCTGAGAACACTGTAAAAAATTACACAACCCGATGATACAAGGCAGCAGGCTGTTTCGCCCTGCTGCCTTGTTTTATCCTCAATAACAGAAATCTCAGGGTGTTGTTCCGCCAAGTGTCGGAATAAATTACCGCCAATCATCGGATTTCAGCAGGAAAGACGCGCAAAAATAAAAGATGGAGGATGTATTGAAAAAGAAAATTATAACGATCTGTGCCGCAGTGCTGTTTCTCACGGCATTGGGGCTAACACTGTACCCGCTTGTTTCAAATTATGTCAACCAAAAGTATGCTTCCGAAATTCAGACAGCCTACCAGGAGCTTATCCAGCAGACGGACGATTCCGTTTTGCAGGAGGCAAAGCAGCGAGCCATTGCCTACAATCTGGCAATTACTCCCGGCACGGCGAATGCTTACAGCGAAGAATCTCTGTTATCTGCCGCCGAAAACTACGATAGCCAGCTGAATATTGCCGGAAACGGCATTATGGGCTATGTAGAGATTCCCAAAATCCAAGTGAATTTACCCATCTACCACGGCACGGATGCGGAGGTACTGGACCGTGGCGTGGGGCATCTTCTGGGAAGCTCTCTGCCGGTGGGTGGTGAAAATACCCATACCATTCTCTCCGGCCACAGCGGCATGGCAAGTCAGAAGATGTTTACCGACCTGGAACAGCTGACCCAAGGAGATGTGTTCTATCTGAACGTGCTGAATGAAACGCTGGCGTATCAAGTAACGGAGATAAACGCAGTTCTGCCTTATGAAACGGACCTTCTGGGTATCGTTCCCGGTGAGGACCTGTGTACCCTCGTTACATGCACCCCATATGGCATCAATACCCACCGGCTGCTGGTGCGTGGCTCCCGGATTCCCTATGAGGAAGCGACTGTAATGGAAGAAGAAAGCGCTACTACCGAACCGGCTGCATCCACTTGGGAAACCAAATACCTGCAAGGTTTGCTGCTGGGCTGCGCCGCTGCCGGAGGCATGTCTGTGATTATGTTCCTAGTAATGCAAGTCAAAAAACGTCCCCAGCACCGCAAAGGAGGCCGCTATGCGAAACGGTAAACTGCGGGGACTGCTTATTACGGTTATGCTGCTGGTATTCTTAGCTGGGCTGGCCTCCATCCTGTACCCCTACATCTGGGGTGCCGCTGTGGACAGCTCCATCACAAATACCGCAAAGGACTTCCTTGACCGGGAGACACCGGAGCTGCCCACTACCACTGTCATTATCGATTCCATAGAGCCGGAGAAAGTCAAACCCTACCCGGAGCTTTGGGAAGATATGGTGCGGTACAACCAAAGCATTGCCGCCCAGGGGCAGTCCGGATTGTCCTGTGCCTATGACTACCAGAAAGCCAGCTTCCGTCTTGCAGACTACGGCCTCCCGGATGAAATCTTCGGGGTGCTGAGCATTCCTGCTATTGATCTGGAAATGCCCATCTACCTGGGAGCCACGGAGCAGCATATGGCAGACGGGGCCGCCCATCTGAGCCAGACCAGCCTGCCCATTGGCGGCATGGATACCAACTGCGTCATTGCGGGCCACCGGGGCTACAGCGGGGCCAGCTATTTTCGTTATCTGGACAAGCTTCATGTTGGGGACCGGGTATCTGTGACCAATCTCTGGGAAACGCTGAACTATCGGGTCTGTGAAATTCGGATCATCGACCCCAGCGATGTGGAGGAAATTCTGATTCAGCCCGGGCGGGAGCTTCTGACGCTGCTAACCTGTCACCCCTACGCCTCCGGGGGGCGGCAGCGATATGTGGTCTACTGTGAGCGCTCCGAACTGACCACATTTCCCACATCTTAATCGATTGGAGGGTACTCTATGGATTTTATCTGGGAAAGCATTACGGATTGGCTGAAAGAAATCCTCATCAGCGGCATTGTCAGTAACCTCTCCGGTATGTTCGATTCCACCAATGAACAGGTGGGCAACATCGTCGGCCAGGTGGGCATGACACCACAGAGCTGGAACAGTGGGATTTTTACCATGATCCAGAATCTCTCCAATACCGTGATCCTTCCTATCGCCGGGGCGATCCTGGCTATCGTTATGACCCTGGAGCTGATCCAGCTGGTCACAGACCGCAATAACCTGAATGACGTGGATACCTGGATGTTCTTCAAATGGGTGTTCAAATCTGCCTGTGCTGTGGTCATCGTCACCCACACCTGGGATATTGTCATGGGCATTTTTGAGGCTTCCCAAAGCGTTGTCAACAGCGCCGCCGGGGTGATCGTCGGGCAGACCAGCATCGATATATCTTCCGTGGTCGGCGGGCTGGAAAGCAGGCTGTCAGAGATGGATTTGGGGCCGCTCTTTGGACTTTGGTTTCAGTCTCTGTTCGTGGGGCTGTGTACCTGGGCTATCACCATCTGCATCTTCATCATTACCTACGGCAGAATGATCGAAGTGTTCCTCGTCACATCTGTCGCGCCTATCCCCATGGCGACTATGGTCAACCGGGAATGGGGACAGATGGGGCAGAACTATCTGCGAACCCTCCTTTCTCTGGGCTTCCAGGCGTTTCTCATTGTGGTCTGCGTGGCGATCTACTCAGTGCTGGTACAGAACATTTCCGTATCCGGCGACATTGGTGCCGCCATCTGGACCTGCATGGGCTATACCGTGCTGCTCTGCTTCTGCCTGTTCAAAACCAGCAGCCTTGCCCGTTCCGTATTCAATGCCCATTAAGGAGGTGTGTCCATGCCCTATGTAACCATTCCCAAAGACCTGACAAAAATTAAGTCCAAGGTGCTGTTCAACCTGACCAAGCGTCAGCTGATATGCTTCAGCGCGGGGCTGCTTGTGGGCGTCCCCCTGTTCTTTCTCACAAAGAAACCCCTGGGGAACTCTACCGCCGCGCTGCTTATGATCCTTACCATGCTTCCGGCATTCATGCTGGCACTGTATGAGAAGAATGGGCAGCATCTGGAAGTCATTATCCGCAATATGGTCCGGGTGCTGTTCCTCCGACCAAAGGAACGCCCCTACCGAACCAACAATTTCTATGCCGTCCTTGCGCGGCAGGACAAATTAGACAAGGAGGTATACCGGATTGTTCACCCATCGCCAAAAGCGAGAACAGAAAAAAGCGGTGCAGGCCGCTATCTCAAAGGCAAAACGAACAGATAAAAAAGAGAAGTCCGCTCAGGACAGTATCCCGTATCTGCTCATGCGACCGGATGGGATTTGTCAGGTGACGCAGAATCACTACACAAAAACCATCCAATTCCGGGACATCAACTACCAGCTCTCTGACAACGAGGACAAGCAGGCCATCTTTGACGGCTGGTGCGATTTTCTCAACTACTTCGACAGCTCTGTTTCCTTCCAGCTGTCCTTTATCAACCTGACCGGCCTGCGGGGCGCTGCCTTGCGGACGATCCCGGTGCGCACAGACCAGTTTGAAAGTATCCAGCGGGAGCTGTCTGAGGTGATCCGGAACCAGCAGGAAAAGGGCAACAACGGCATTGTCAAGACCAAGTATCTGACTTTTGGGATTGACGCGGACAGTGTGCGCTCTGCCAAGCCCCGGCTGGAACGGATCGAGACGGACATTCTCAACAACTTCAAAAAGCTCGGCGTCAGCGCCCAGGTGCTGAACGGCCAGGAACGGCTCAAGGTTTGCCATGACATTCTGCGCATGGACACCCCGGAGCCGTTTTTGTTCCGTTGGGAGGATTTGCCCCGTTCCGGCCTGTCCACCAAGGACTATATTGCCCCCAGCTCCTTCTATTTCGGCAGAGCCAGAGATTTTCGCATGGGCAAAAAATTCGCTACGGTCAGCTTTTTGCAGATTCTCGCCCCGGAACTCAGTGACCGTGTGCTGAAGGATTTTCTGGATATTGAAAGCAATGTCATTGTGAACATCCACGTTCAGTCAGTGGATCAAGTTGCTGCCATTAAGACCATCAAGCGCACGATCACGGATCTGGACAAAACAAAAATTGAGGAACAGAAGAAAGCCGTCCGTGCCGGATACGACATGGACATACTTCCCTCGGATCTGGCAACTTACGGCGAAGAAGCCAAGAAGCTGCTGTCTGATCTGCAAAGCCGGAATCAGCGGATGTTCCTGATTACCTTCCTGATCCTCAACACCGCCGACACCAAACGGCAGCTGGACAACAACTTTTTTTCAGACCAATTCCATTGCCCAGAAGTACAACTGCCAGCTGGTGCAGCTGGACTTTCAGCAGGAAGAAGGCATGGTCAGCAGTCTGCCTTTGGGGCTGAACCAAATCGAGATTCAGCGGGGGCTTACTTCCTCCGGCGTTGCCATTTTTGTACCCTTTACAACGCAGGAGCTTTTTCAGAACAGTCCGGAGGCTCTGTACTGCGGCATCAATGCCCTGAGCAACAACATCATCATGGTGGACCGGAAGTGGCTGAAAAACCCCAACGGTCTGATTCTCGGCACCCCCGGTTCCGGCAAATCCTTTGCCGCCAAACGGGAAATCGTCAACGTGTTTCTGGCGACAAATGACGATATTATGATCTGTGACCCGGAGGGAGAATACTATCCGCTGGTACACCGATTGGACGGGCAGGTCATTAAAATCTCCCCGACCTCCCACCACCATATCAATCCCATGGACATCAACCTGAATTACAGCGATGAGGACAATCCCCTCTCCCTGAAATCCGATTTTATCCTGTCCCTGTGTGAGCTGATCGTGGGCGGCAAGGAGGGATTGAAGCCTGTGGAGAAAACCGTCATTGACCGCTGTGTGCGGATGATCTATCAGAAGTATCTCAGCGACCCCAGGCCGGAGAATATGCCCATTCTCGGCGACCTGTACAACTGTCTGCGGAAACAGGAGGAAAAGGAAGCCCAGTTTGTGGCCACGGCGCTGGAAATCTACGTAGACGGCTCCCTGAATGTGTTCAATCACCGCACGGATGTGGATGTCAGCAACCGGGTGGTTTGCTACGACATTAAGGAGCTGGGCAAGCAGCTAAAGAAAATCGGAATGCTGATCGTTCAGGATCAGGTGTGGAACCGTGTCACACGGAACCGGGAAGCCCGAAAAGCCACCCGGTACTATATTGACGAATTCCATCTGCTGCTGAAAGAGGAACAGACGGCAGCCTATTCCGTGGAAATCTGGAAGCGCTTCCGGAAAATGCAGGGCTGCCCGACCGGCATAACGCAGAATGTAGTCGATTTGCTGGCATCCAAAGAAGTGGAAACAATTTTTGCGAAAATGCTTATCGACTTAACTCAGCACGCTACAAGATGTAGCGACAGCTCTGGTC
>ENA-OZGD01000749-OZGD01000749.1-human-gut-metagenome-genome-assembly--contig:-NODE-749-length-12456-cov-4.324651_pt1 | contig 12456 bp, 8 predicted proteins | sample MGYA00244653_ERZ653652 | MGnify/ENA primary metagenome ERZ653652 (study PRJEB26926, sample SAMN06164983) | human gut metagenome | biome: ENVO:00009003; feature: ENVO:2100002; material: ENVO:00002003... | reverse complement strand
GCCTTATCGTCGGCAGCGTCAGATGTGTATAAGAGACAGGGTGCTGTCTGAACCTGTAATCGTTAATATCATATTCTTAAACTTTGAACCCGATGATAAGTTTGAGGGCAAAGATACAAAAAAAGAGCGAATAATCCGCAGAATTTGCAGATAATTCGCTCTTTTTTTATTCTTCAGTGAGATCTTTACATTCCTTGAGTATCTCGGCAGGAACCTCATCGCAACGCTTGTAGCGGCTGATGTCGGTAACATCGTCCTTGGCGGTCCATATCATGGAACCGGAAGCCAGGAGGCGGGTTACGAGATAACTCTGATTCCAGTCGCCCTTACCATTATCATAGCTTCCGCTGATGATGTAGCCCTGGTATGGATCGTTCTTGATAGCGAACGAACCGGTGATATGGCGACCATACATACTGTCAAACTTCTGATACATCTCGAAAGTCTGGTCCTTGCGATTGAAAACGATGTAGCAGTATGTGCCCTCAGCAAGAGGTTCACCGTTCCACTCAGCCAACTTCCATGTGCCATGAAGATTGGCAGGCGTAACTTCCAGAGAAGGCTCCTCCGGTTCTTCATCATCGCTGCTGCAGGCAGCAAAGCCGCAGGCAAACAAAGCAACCACCAGGAGGGTGAAGAGTTTTTTCAAATATTTCATTGTCTTGGTATTTTTTTCTTTTTTACTTTTTTCCTTTTTTACCTTTTTACCTTTACAACGACCTGTATCGTTCTGTCAGACGGGCGGGCGTCCAAGCCCTCCAGAATAACAGGGAAGGTGAAGGATTCGGGCATCGTAGCCGGAATCTTATCGGCTATGATGGTGATGACGAGGTCAGCCTCATCACCCGGTTCTATCACCTCAGGCTCTGTCGTAAGACGGGCATAAGGAGGAAGAAGGAGGCTGGATATACGGAGCGGCTTGTCGCCGCTGTTTCCGCAGAGGATACGTGCCTCAGGCTCTGTGCCCGGCTTTACCTCTGTGATACTTGCCTTCGCCTGTTTCAGTCTGAGTACGCCCATCTTGTGCGGATAGCGTGCCCACTGGTCAGCACCCGGCAGCACCTTTCCCGTTAAGGCAAGCTTAACGGCAGGCTGTCCCTCTACCTCTTTCAGATAGAGATAAGCACCCGTATTGATGGTGCCCGGATAGCGGTTAGGCGTGAAGGTGATCTGCACCTGACAGGTATCGCCAGGCTTCATCACATCGCCCCTGACATAAGAACTGGTACATCCACAGGTGGTTCTCACCTGTGTGATGTGCAGTATCTTCTTGCTCACATTCTTACCTACGAAGGTGAAGGTGCGAGGCGCATCGTCCTCGGTCATCGTACCTGCATCGATAAGCGGATGCTCAAACTTCAGCAGTTCCTCCTGCGCATTCACCGTAACAGGCAAAGCCAGGAAGAAAAGCGATAGGAAAGCAAATATCTTCATATTACATCCAATTACATCCAACCATTGTTACCGGCACTCTTTCTAACGGTCACAACTACGGTCTGGCTGGTACCATCAGCAGCTGTTACGGTGAGCGATGTACTTCCGGCAGCGAGTCCCTTCACGATGAGCGTCTTGCCATCTACCGAAGCAGAAGCTACGCCGTTCTTCGCTACAGAGCAAGAAAATCCCCCTGTCTGACCTGCGAAATATGCAGCGAGGTTAAGAGAAACAGTCTTCTCGATGCCCACATACACGTTAGGCAACTTCATATCAGAACTGAATTCCTTGTTCGTGATGTAATTCAAGAGCTGAGCTGCATCAATCAGACCAGCACCCATCTTGCCGATGTACTTAGAGAGCTGTACAATCTCTGGCGAAGCACCTACGGTAGTATGGTTCATATAGTAGGTCTTAGTTGCACCATTCTGATAATGACTATCCAAATCCTTCACTGATTTCTTCATCAGGGCTACGAAGTCGGCAGCACGATAATGACGGTTCGTCTTGGCAGCATAAGCGAGACCCAAGGCAGCCACACCCGAAACATGAGGACAAGCCATAGAGGTTCCCTCCATGTAGCCGTAAGCAGGCTGACCGTTCTTGATCATCGTAGAGAGCACAGCACCTTTCTGCTCGGTGGTCTCTGCCCAGTATTCATCTTCCTGCTCGCCAATCTTGCTGTAATATTCCAAGTCGCCACCAGGAGCGCTCAGGGTTACGAGCGAACCGAAATCGGTGTAGCAGGCTGGAGTAAAGTCGGCAGCTAATGAAGATACGCAGACGCACTTAGAGTAAGCACCTGGGAAAGCAGGATTGCCAGCATACTCGTTACCGGCTGCGAAGACTGGAATACCACCGTCGATGACACCATTAGGCGAACCGGCATTGTTGATGAAGTAATCCAGAGCTTCCTTCTCCAGCGGATAGGTCTCAGCCCATTCCTTCTCGGTAGCAGGGCCCGGAGTATAACCGTTGATGATACTAGACTCTGAAGAGTTGTAACCCCAACTGCACTGCAGGATGACTGCACCATTATCGGCAGCATACTTGATGGCTCTCGCCTCGCCTGCCAAGGTTACACTGTTCTGACCGGAGAATACCTGACAAGACATAATCTTGACACCAGAGTTAGGAGTTCCGTCACCACCGGCAACACCAGATACACCGATACCATTATTATTTACGGCTGCAATGGTACCAGCTACGTGAGTACCATGACCGGTGTCATTGGCATCAGTCCAGGTAATATCGCCGCTCTCAGTAACGAAGTTGTAGCCATGAAGGTCGCCCTCATAACCGTTTCCGTCGCCGTCAGTCTGGGCACCCTGAACACTTTCGCCCGGGTTGCACCACATGTTGGCTGCCAGATCAGGGTGCGTATACATCACGCCCTCATCAAGAATAGCCACGATGATAGAAGGATCGCCTGTACAGGTCTTCCATGCCTCAAGTGCATTCACATCACATCCTGCCTTAGCGCCTACCTTGTTGTTGTTGAGGTTCTCAAAATCATAGTTGCCCTCGCCCAGGTTACGGTAATGCCACTGGCTGGTAAAGCCCGGATCGTTTGGCTCGCTATTGGCTGCTGAGCGGGTAGACTTCTGCTGAAGTGCCTTATCGCTGAGATAGATGCGCTTGCTGTCGGTATTGTAAGCACGCTTGATGCGGCCGTTGGTCTGAACCTTTGAGATTTCGCCCAACTGCTTCAGGCGCTCGGCAGCCGTCTTCAGGTCGGTTCCCTTATTAAACTTCACCGTATACCAGAGGTGGAGTCCCGCCTCGCGGGTTCTTGCCTCAGTATTTGCATCTACCGGGAACACACGCTCGAAGCTGTAGCTTCCCAAGATGTCGAGCACCTCATCGGTAGAAGGAATACCCGAACGGGTAGCCTTTCCGGCGCGGGGCTTGCTCAGTTGTGCCTGGTCGAGGATATCGCTCATCTCCGGACTAAACTTAATCAGCAGTTCACCCGCCTCAGCATCTGCAGGAATGGTGATTTCTGAATTGCCGTCAGAAGAGCCGATGGTTGACAGGCTGTCAGAACAGCCCGTCAATGCCAATGCGACCATTGCTATATAGAAAAACTTTTTCTTCATTGTTTGCTTCTATATTGTTTTTATGTTTATCTTACTTTTTCTTAGTTCTCCTGTACTTAGCCATCAGCGCAGCTTCATCAATATCGCCTGCTGCCACGTATGTGCGGTAGTAGAGCGGATAAGCTACACCCGAAACCTTCCAGTTGCTACCTGGGTCGCTGGTTCCGTAATAGTAGTCGTAGCTGTAGCTGTCGTCTGTCATATTAGAGAAACCAACGGCAGCGCCATCGCTATTCTTACCCTTAGGCTGCTGGTTGAAGATCATCGTAGGTGCATTCCATTCTACCAGGTGTGGATGGAAAAGAATCCAGTTTGGCACCTTTCCTGTAAAGAAGTTCAGGTTGAGTGACAACTGACGGCAGTTTGGCAATACACGTGGCACCTGGTCAGGATAAACATCCTTACTAACTACAGAACCATCCTTGTGTTTGCAGGTTACAGGATTATCCCAGCCTGAGAGCAACCACTTGCAGGTATCGCCTACCAGCTTGTCGAGATAATCTTTCTTGTTGGTAGAGAAGTCAGACTCGCTGTATCGGGTAGCCTTGCCAGCAGCCTCCAAAGCTGCATCCATCTCTTCATCTGTTGGAAGTTCACCCTCCAGGAAGCAGTAAGACAACTCCAGTGTATTCAACTTATCCCATGTCAGGAGCTTGAGAAGCGCCTGGCGGTCTGCGGTTCCGGCATTTACCTTACCATACAGTCCGATAGGATAGTTATTATAAACATAGACGCCTGATGCATTCTTTTCGCCCAGCGAAGCGATGTCGAAGAGAACATCCGTACGGCGCTGTGCGTAGAGAATGAGGTTACGCAACTTAGGGAAGTTCTTCTCGTTGACGATATCGGTGATATCTGACAACTTGTTGAAGTTGTTACTTACCAGGTTGAGCGATTCAAGACTCTTGCCCAGATTAATAAAGTTAGCAGGCAACTGAGTCAGACCGTAAGCCTGAACGGTAAGATTCTTCAGATACTTCAGCGAGCAGATTTCATCACCGAGGTTCACCTCACGAATCTGGTTGTTCTCGTTGGAAGTAACAGAGAATGACTCCAGGAACTTGAGGTTGCCCACTTCCTTAGGAAGAGTTTCGCCACTCTTGAGGTTGAACATGCTGAACTTGACAGAACGTACACGTCCTAAAGCCTCAGGATGTTTTTTCACTAAATCATCAGTAGCTTCCCAGAGCGTTACGCCGCTCCAGTTGCGCATGTTATCGCTGGAATCGAAGGTAGCAATGCTACCCAGTTTCTGGTTGATCATGATGACAGAGAGAGAGTCACCGGCACGGTTGTCCTCAATCTTTGGTGCTGCCTTCTGACGAACGGTCAGGATAACATCATCTGTAGGATTGCCATCTGCATCTACCAGCTGGTCTTCAGCCTTGATTGGCACGAGATGAACCTTAGCCACACGAACGGCAGGAACCACGTTCATCGCCCAGCGGAACTTGAAGTTCACGGTGCGAGGACGGTACTTTCTGTCCAGCACGATACCCAGGTTAGTACCTGTCAGCTTATCTTCATCCTTACTGTTCAGGAGCCAGCCCTCACGCTCGCTCTCGTTCTCTGCCTTCTCGGCATCGGTCAGATCACCCTCAAAAGAATACTCTATCTTACCAATCTTGCATTCCACGTTGGCAGAAATCAGACTCTCGAAAGCACGGTTATCGTAAGAATCGGAGTTTTCGATTTCTACAACAGAATCCTTCAGGAAGATCTGCTTGCCATAACCGAACTGGGTGATGGTAAGCTTGCGACTCTGTCCGTTGGCACCCTGGAAACTGAGTTCTGTGCTGCGGAGCGTGTTGGAAAGAGTAGAATCCACCTTGATGGTACCCTCAACAGAACCCACGCCGTTGGCAGGCGAAAGCGTCAACCAAGGCTCAGAGGTATTAGCTACCCAGTCCTGTGAGGCAGCGATGGCAATCTGCTCTGTTCCACCCTGAGGGCCTATGGCTATCTCCTTTTTATCGAGCGCCAGTCCTCCTGGGATATCGACATCATCCTTATCGCTGCAGGCTGTGAAAAGCCCGGCAGCGAGAACGATACCTAATGTCAGTTTATTCATATATTTCATATTACTACTTTCTTATAGGGTTTAATTTTCGAGATCCAAAGCATCGCAACCGCGGATGTCCTGATTCTTGTTGTAGAACAGCATATACATACCTGCCTTGATGTATGCGCAGACGCTCGTTACATCGATAGAGATGTTAGGGTTGTCTGCGATATTCAGGATATAAAGGTGAGAGGTCAGTGTCTCTTCTACCTTACGGATATCGTTGGAACCAATCTGGAACTGGATCAGGCTCGGACAGGTTGTGATTCCTGTAGGCCATGTACGCAGGCAACGCTGGTCGGTCTTCTCATCACGCTGGTGGTTGATGGCAAAGGCACGGAGCACGGCACTGTTCAATGGCTGGGGTGGCACCTCGGTGAAGCAGTTGTAGCTCAAGTCCATATTGGTAATGTATGGCAACGTGGTTGAGCGGAAGTCATCAGAGAGGGATGTCAACTTGTTGAATCGGAAGTCGATAACCTGCAGCAGATAAGCCTTCTTGCCCTTGATGGAACCCTTAGGGATGGTGCGCATCAGATTGCCGCTCAAATCGATGGTTGTGATTGGCGAACCGGCAGTAAACAGCTCTGAAGGGAACTTCTCTATCTTATTGTTTGACAGACTGACTGAAGCTGCATTAATACCCTTGTAGGTACCATGACTATTATCTACACCTGTAATCTCATTGTAAGAGAAGTCTACAGAACCCATCTCGCGAACAGAACTTGCATCGAAGATATTCGGAATCTTCTTCAACTTGTTATGAGCGAAAGTCAGACTTTCCACATCATCTGTAAAGGCACAGAGATTAGCAGGAATCTCTTCAATCTGGTTGTTGTTCAGATAGAGTGAAGAAAGTGCTACCTCAGAACCGAACGGATTTACCTTCTTGATATTATTGTAAGCCAGGTCGAGCAAACCGAGATTTACCATCTTTCTCAATGCAGAAGACTCAGGGAACTCCTCCAGGTTATTGTAACTCATATAGAGAATCTGGAGTGTCTTACCTGTCTTCTCCTCAGCTAAGCTAGTCCAATCTTTTCTCAACTGATTAGCAGAGATTCCCTTACATCGCGCCAGGTTCATCGCCTGCAATTTAGGGAGCTTATAGTAGAAGTCTGGAATGCAACTGATCTTCGGACAGTTGTAAAGTTCGATATCGGTCAGGTTTTCCATCTTGTCCCAATCCTCTTCCTTAAACTCCTGTGCAAACTTACCATAAACAGGATCGTCAGGCTTGTAGAAATTCGCACAAACCGAGTCGGATGTGATAGAAGAGTTACCGATATAGAACTGCTGCAACTTAGTCAGGCGATAGATGGCCTTAGATACACCTGTAATCTTGTTGGTCAATGTACCGATCTGCGCATCCTTCAGGTTGATGCGACTGTCCTTCTTAATTCTGTTCTTCGGTGCCACCTTAGGATCAGAGTTGTAGCTTTCTACAATCATATCCGACATGTTGGCACGTGGGTCATACTTCAGAAACTTGTTCTCATAGTCGTGGCGCATGCTGCTCTTCTTTGCTGCAGTCAGACTGTTGGCATCATAATTATTGAAGATGTTGGCACCAATCTTCTCATCGTGAGAACCGAGGTTGAGCACCTGGAGTTCTGTCAGCTGTCCGATGGCATCAGGTACGATTCCCTTTGCACCGAAACCGGCGATAACGAGACCGATGACACGGCCGTTGCTGTTGAGCGTTACGCCCGGCTGTTCGCCCCACATATCGAGTTCCTTGTTGAAGTTCCAGTTAGCTCCCTTGAAGGTAGCATCGCCATAGAAGCTCCACTCCTGACCATGGAGAGATTCCCAGATAGCCTTCAAAGCCTCATAGTCCTTGATATACTCCTTTGTCTTGGAAAGGAGGATAGGCACCTGAGCCGTATCATTCAGTTGATTATCCTCTACGATAAACGCCTCACCCTTTACAGGCTGGGTTTCGTACTTGGTCTTCACCGCACCTGTCTTCCCGTAGGTGGTATAAGAGGTAACCTGATAAGTACCGGCAGGCAACCATACGGTAGAATCACAGTAAGCTGTACCTGTATCCATATACTTATCGTTCTCATTGTCAGGATTCTGATGCTCTTCGCTAGACTCCTTATATTTCACCTTCAGTTCAGGAAAGGTATAGGTCTCACGGGTAAAGAGGTTGGTTACGCTGACGTCAACGAGACGGATGTTAGAGAAGAGATACTCAGTACCACCGGCACGGGTCTTCTCCCACTCCTTCACGAGATTGAACTTCACCTTACCACGCTCCACAGTCTCCACCATAAGGTTCTGTACTTCCAGACCGCCACCTACTACAGTGAATGTTTCGCCGGCAGAAGAAGCCAGCAACTCCTCGTCTACCGCATCATAGAGATAGAAACCGATAACGGTGTAAGTACCCGAAGCGAGTTGCAGTTTTTCACTTCTCAGACCATACTCTGCATTCTCTGAATTATAAGAATTGAGCACCAGTGTCTGAGAGACAGTTGTACCGTTGTGCTCCATGACCACCTTGATTTTCTTGGCATCATCCAGTTTCTCAAGTTTGTCAAGGGCAGCAGCACGGGTAGCTCTAGAAGAAACCTTCTTGCTGAGTTTGAACTGCACATATCCGTATGTGCCGTCCCAGCCTCCGGTTTCATCATCCGAGCAACTTGTTGCTGCAAAGGTCAGGAGAGAGACCAAGAGCAACAAGAGTGCCTTTGAAAATATTTTCATTCTGTTCATTACTTTCTAATTTTTCTGATAGAAGTATGTTTCTTACTCATTCCCTCACCAGGAGATTCAACAACAAGAACCTTTACAGGAGTTCCGTTGTCCTTGAATACCATAAACATCGGAGTAGCAGCAGGAACATTTACGAAGAATATCCAGTTATTATTCATATCCATACTAAGCTCTGCATAAACATCATTTCCGTTGTTATCCTTAACTGTAAGATAGCCTGTCTCCATCATAGTGTTAGGGTCCCAATCCTTGATATTAGGATTAACTGTAAGAGAGCTTCCTACTCCTGACTGAGCGACATATATTTCGTCACCATTGTAGCCAAATTTTTCTGATATGATAGAACCATACGTTGATTTATCCTTCTTGCACTCTACTGGCAAGTAGTTCATCTCCAAGATTGTAGGCGCTGCAGACTGATCATCAGCAGAAGAGTTGGCCTCCTTCTGTACAACATCCATCAGGAAGTAGCGGTCGTAATCGCTCTTCACTGTCATGAAGTCTTCCTCCAGCATTCCGTCGAGTCTATTCTCCAGACTCTCGAATACGCTCTGTGGCAATGCATAGACCAGGAACTCACGGCTTCCGCTGCCTAATGGAGCGACTGTGAGCTTCACATCACCCTTTTCACCCTGCAGTTTCACAGCACCAGTTTCACCCTCGAACAAACCATTCTCCTTTTTCTCGAAGACTACCAGCTGGTAAGCATCACCCAAGGTCTTGAGGGTGAAAGGAACAAAGTTGTAGAAGGTGAAATCGTTGGTATCACCGCCATTCAGGCTAGAACCATTCTGAGTGAACACCTTACCATCGAGAGATACATTCCATACTGCCCACTGTGAAGAGGTTGGATAAGTAACATCCATGGTGCTGGTGGTCATACCATTATAGATAACAGGTATGGTTACAGCAGCCTTGCCATCCTCAGAAGTGAAGGTTATGGTGTAGTTGCGGTCCTTAGCGATGGCATACTTAGCACTTACGCCCTGATTCTCCTTGAAGGAAACTCCGCCTACAGCATCCTTGTTAGGTGTACCTACCAGGAAGCCGCCTTCCAAGTCTACCCAAGCTGGAGTATTGGTAACAGCAAAACGGAAGTTTGACTTTACGGTAAACTTGGTGTATACATTGTAACCTACAGTGATACCTGTCTCGGTGATATTATTGCCAGCCGCATCGAATACCTGCAACTTATGGTCGGCAGCCGAACGCTTAACCTCAGCGATGGCAACCTTCTGACCACCCATATTCAGGAAGAGCTGAGCCACGCTCATATCCTTGCTGGCATCATCATCAGTAATCTTAACCTTGATGGTCTGCTTGCCTGCAGTACCATTGAGTACGAAGGCGTCTGTTTTCTCGCCCTGCACCAGTTTACACCAGATTTTGTCTGAAGAAAGGCTCCAGCTCTCGTTGGCATCGAAGGTGAAGTCCAACTCAGCACCAGCTGCACCGCCGATAGTCTGTACCTGTGGGAACACAGGAGTTACGGCATCGTCATCGCTGGAACAAGCTGTGAACAGAGTCACTGATACCAGCGCCATCAATACGAGCCAATATTTTGAAATCAATGTTTTCATTTTCTTTTTATTCTACGATTAATATCCTTGTTCTTTCAATTTCTCTGCCTCTGCATCGCTGATCCATTCATACATGGTGATGAAGGTTCCTACGTTGCCGAATAATGAACCATCTTTGTTGTTTACACTCATAACAACATACTGCAATACATAGTTCTGGCAGGTGTTATAATAAGAGGTATAGAGAGAAGGCTGGCTGATGCGCAACTTGCCGTCTCCATAGATGGTACCGAACGCCTCGCCGGTTTCACCAGCTATCTGGTCGTCCATCTCTACCTTTGGCTCAAGAATGTTCTTGGTATTGAACTTCAACTTCAGGTTGTAGCCCTTATAGTAAACATCCTTCAAGAGAACGGTATTCTCCTCGCCTTCCACTACCTCAGTCTTGATCAGACGGTTGGTTACGTTGTTCAGATACTGACTGTAGAAGGTAGATGTAACCATGCACCAGCCAGAGAAGTTGTGGATATCGAAAGGACAAGACTTCTGCATTACCACGTGGGTATAGTCCTTATAGAGATCTGTCCAGTTATACTTCTCCGGAATCACCAGTTTCAGGGTGAAGCCGAGCGAGTCGGTCTTGCCGATGTTATCATAGATACCCTGAACCTTCACATTTCCTACCATCTCGCCCGCCTTGATTGTAACGGTGTTGTTGAGGATGCGGTAATGCTTACCCTCGATGGCATTGCTCTGCTTGTCTACTACCTCTACGCCGAAGGTGCGGTCGTAGTCAGCTTTTTCGGTTGCAGATACAGGCACATTGAAAACCTCATTGCTTTCCTGTACAGCATACTGATAGAGCGTATCAGAGAACATGATATGACTTGAACCAGCATAAGTGGTATAATCCTGTGAACAACTCACAAGAGCGATGAGTGCAGCTACGGCTGCCAAACATCCCATCATTATTTTCTTCATGATCTTCTCTTTATTTTATTTGTTACTTTCATTAGGCTGAATCTCAGAACCTGGTGCCTCAAGCTCATGCTGAGGAATTGGCCAGACAAAGAGAGGGTCATCCTTTTCAACCTTCAGACTGCTCTGCACGAAGTTGGCAGCAGGCTGGTCGGCAGCCTTACGCTCAAATCCCTTGTGCCAGCGCTTAAGGTCGTTCAGACGGAAGCCTTCCATATAGAGTTCCTTCACGCGCTCTGCCTCGATTATCTTCATGGCGTTGTTCTCGCTCATCGAGGTGTTACCACCATATGAAGAGTAGCGGGCTGTACGCAAGGTAGAGATGTCCTTACCTGCCTTACCATAGTCCTCCTTCATGGCGTAAGCCTCAGCACGAATCAGATACTGCTCTGAGAGACGGAATACCATTGGCTGGTGAACATGCAGGATATTGTTGTTCAGGAATTCTGCATCGCCGAAATACTTGCTCAGCAAAGGCCACTGCAAACCATGCTCATAACCTGTTACACGGGTTGTGAAGATGGCTGCAGCACGGAGGTCCTTGCTGTCGAATGAGTTGATGACCCATGTCTCAGGCACATAGTCTGGACGATAAGTTACGAAGTTGTAGTTATCGAAGATGGTACCCAGAGCACCGCCATAGCTGTTCACGGTAAAACCTACCTTCCAGATAGCCTCACGCGAATCACCATAGGTCCAGATATACTTATAATCGTTCACCTGGTTTGAATAGGTGTTGGAAGAAGCCTTCTCTAATGTATAATACTTACTGCCGATTACCTTAGATGCATACTTGATGGCATCATCATACTTGTGCATATATAAGGATACGCGCGCACGCAAGGCATGACAGGTATACTCGTTGAAGTAAATCTCGTTGTAGAGACTTCCTGTGAAGTCTTCGTCTACTTTCAGATATTCAGCAGCCTTGTCAAGATCTCGCAATACGAAATCGTATGATTCCTTCAGAGTGGCTCTCTTCTGTGGCTCATTGCCGTAATAGTGCTCTGTGAGTACAACGCCGAGTTCCTTCGCAGCCTGCTCATCGCTATCGTAAGCCTTGCAGAAACACTTGATCAGTTCTGAGTAAGCCAGGGCACGGGCGAAGTAAGCCTCGCCCTCATACTGCTCCAACTTATCAAGCTGCTTATCATCATTGGTTGCAGCCTTTACCTTTTCAACATTATCGAGCAGGAAATTGCATCGGTTGATCACATCATAAAGGTCGGCATATACCGCCTTGATGTCGGTGTTGGTAGCCTTGATATCTTTCCAACGGTAGATATCGCCATAGGCATTAGAGTAGCCCTTCACGCAGTACACGAAGTCTGCCTGCAGATCTGGCAGGATTGTCAGATTGCCCGAATAGAGGGCGCTGCTCTTGAAACTGTCGTAGATACCGTACACCAGCTTGTCCATGTCGTCCACCGTGTTGATAGCCTGGTCCATGCAGATAGAATCCTCAGGATACTTATCAAGACAGGAAGACATCGAGAGGGCTAGGATTCCCGACAGGATGTATGTCTTTATATTTTTGATATTCATTTTTTTTCCTTTCTTGGTTAGAATTGCAATTCAACACCCAGAGTAAACTGGCGTGATGCCGGATACTGTCTGTCTCTTATACACATCTCCGAGC
>ENA-OZGD01000733-OZGD01000733.1-human-gut-metagenome-genome-assembly--contig:-NODE-733-length-12746-cov-4.026475_pt1 | contig 12746 bp, 9 predicted proteins | sample MGYA00244653_ERZ653652 | MGnify/ENA primary metagenome ERZ653652 (study PRJEB26926, sample SAMN06164983) | human gut metagenome | biome: ENVO:00009003; feature: ENVO:2100002; material: ENVO:00002003... | reverse complement strand
GAAAATCCATCAGGCGTAAGCTAAAAATTTTTGTCGTGTGCTTGACATACGGGTGTCTTAGATCGTGGAATCTTATATGCGGGAGATTATATTTTCTCAATAGGTCTCCGAATTTGTGCGATATATATGACGGGTCATACATTGCGCCATTCGCCCATTTGAAGATATAATCATTCTCCACATAGGTGTCTCCAAAGAACTCTCTGTTCTTCTGTTCCTCTTCTTTGAGCTGAAGCAGTAGCTCTCTAATTTCAGAAAACAGCGGAAACGACCGATAACTTGATTTATTTTTGGTTTTGTCTTTCTCGACAACCTTGGTTGACATAGAGACCGTGTGACGTATAAGGATAGTATTTGTGTCAAAATCAATGCTTTGCCACTGTAGACCCAAAACCTCACTGCGCCGCAGTCCATACATGACTGTAGTTTGGATGAGCGGATGCAAAGGCTCGTCCTTTATGGTCTCAAGCAGAGTGTTAATTTCACTGGCATTATACCACTCATACTCCCGTCTCTCAAGTTTTGGGAGACGCACGAGTTCACAGGGATTAGACCTTATGAGCTTATGCCGCATAGCCTCCTTAAAGGCAAGCTGAAGAACATTCTTGTGCAGACGAAGGGTTTTAGGTGATAGACCGCCATTCCCATCTTTTCTGCCGTGGGTCGCCTTATAGTCAAAATATTGCTGTATATTGTCAAGGTTGGCATAAAAGCGAGGTTGAAATCGTAGCCTCGCTTGAGCGGGAAATCCGCGCTGCTATCACAGACGGTTTCCAGACTTTCATCTCCGGTATGGCCAGAGGTGTTGACATCTGGGCTGCGGAGGTCGTCCTTCGTCTACGGGACAATGGCTCTCCGATTCATCTGATTGCCGCAAGCCCCTATCAGGGCTTTGAACGTGCATGGTCGCCAGCGTGGCAAAGTCGCTATGCTTCGGTTCTGGTCGGTGCCGATATCGTCCGTTTTGTTTCTCTGCAGTATGATCGTGGCTGCTTCCAACGCCGCAATGAATGGATGGTCGACCACGCTGGCCGTGTGATCGCCGTGTTCAACGGCGAGAAGGGCGGTACGAAAAATACGATTGATTATGCTGATCGGCAGAATGTCCCCGTAATCTATATTCCATAAAATCCGCACTTACAGAAACACCTCGCAGCCATTGTGACTGCGAGGTGTCATTCTTCCTATTTTATTATTGAGTCATCTTGTAAAGCACTTTTTCAAGGCAGTCTCTACTATTCCTCAAATCTACAGTCTGATTGCTGCCGGGAGCTGTTATCGTAGACGCGTACCTGTAAGTGTTAATGTAAGTGTTGTATAGATGCTTTTCATAATCTCCGGCTGGTGCCGATGATGTGCTAGACGGCTGCGACCAAGACCATCCACCAATCGCAGCATATACGAAACTATCGATAACGATTCCGGATAGGTGATAGCTACTGAAGAAACTATCTCGAATATACCGCATGTGTTTGCATGTATCAAACAGGAGTCCATAATCTGAATTGTTTTTGCTACGCATGGCCTCTTGCTCCGCTTTTGGATTGGTAGAACGCCAATTTCCTCCCATATTTGTGTCTGGGTATTGGTATGTTACATTTTCATACCAATCCGAACTGACGAATGCAGGTAACACCTCAAATTTTATCCCATCGGTAAACGAGATCTCTACTACTTGACCATCGGCGCGTACATCCGTTCGAGGGTACGACGTTTGAATTGCGCTCTTAACTACTTGAAGGAGACGCGACTGGCCGTTTCCCTTGTAAATATCAAACCGGTCATATTCTGATTTCGGAAGCTCTACCAGCATGTCAATATCACTGGTATCAACTGCTGTTCCACGGCCATAAGATCCAACGTATAAGCTATGGGAGGTTTCGCTCGTTGAATTCCAGAACTCTCTATTAACTGCCTTTGTAATTGTTTTATATCTGGTGGAAATAATCATCCTTGTATCCATCGGGATTATTTCACCGTGCTTTGATACATGATAACTCATTTTTTCCCTCCTTTTTGCAATGCCGGGGGAAGGTATGAATCAATTTCTTCCTCCGAAAAGGTGTTATCTTCAGTGACCTGCAGGGCATCTTTCGCCATATCTACAGCTTGATCAGTTGTCGTGGGTACAGCCATGTATATCTCATTTGCTTTATCCATCAATTTACGGTATCCTTCTTCCAGCTCAGATACTGATTTTTCCTTCAACTTAATGGATGTTAGCAGGCATGTAATTTCATTACGCACAATCAGTAGCTTGTTTGCTGCTTCCTTGTGCGCCTTAGCCAGTGTATTCAAATCAAACGACTTGAAGTATGCCGCAATGAATACTGTGACAAAGGATAAAACGGCTGATGCGATTTTTATCCAAAGCTGATCGGCAAAAATGGTGGATAGAATGCCGACTGACGTCAGAGATGTACAGGCGATGTTCACAGTTTCCATCTGTTTAAACTGCTTTTGATAAATATCTGCTTGTTTCTCTTGAATCTTATGCGACCATACAGCACGAGCAAACATGTCGCGAGCAGCGTCTTCTAAAACGGAATATTGTTCTTCCATTCAGTGCCTCCTACACTATATTATTTTGTGCTGCCATTACGCAGCAATAACAACCGCGTTTTCTTTTACTTTGTTGATCGCGGCTAACAACGCTGCACGTGTACGGGCATCAAAGAGCTTTACAAAGCTGATCGGCTTGTCAAATGGCGGATTCTGCAGCTCGGTAACATTCTCCATATACCCATTCTGCTCGATGTGGTTAATGATCTTATGCACAAAAGAGATCTGCTTCTGGTTCAGCGACTGGTCGTTTATGAACTGCGAAAAAGCCTGCATTGCTGCTTCGTGATCCAGCTTGGCGATTTTACGGATCAGCAAACCAAACGGCGTATCACCATATTCTCTTTCGTAGTCTTCCTTGCTGCCCAATTCGCTTGTCAGCACATGCTCCAGCTCGCGGTAATCCGCAGCAGAGAGGGGGATGTTGTGTGTTAGCTTATAGATGGCAAGCGCATTTCCATTTTCGTTGACGTAGCGATTGACCTTGGCACGATAGTCTTCGAAATCGTACCCCGGCTCCATCGGGTCGCCTTCTTTCTGATCTATAATCGGGTCAGATAACCGAGTTATAATCGGCTTTCGAGGGTCAACGTCATTCAGAAACTTTATCAGCTCACGGAGCTCCTTCCGCACCCGCTCATACAGCAGAACATCGTTCGCATTCCAGAAAGCGTCTGTGTTGACCTCCTTGATGATCGGCAGTTTTGCTTTAACCTGTGGGATGCTGACCTTACGCTCCAGCAGCGTTCCAATATCGCGGAGCTGTTTCTGTGCATTCTTAAGCGAGGGCATCTGCTCTATCTGGGCAATCACCAGACCGTACATGAAGTTATCGAAGCGCTTTGCAAATTCGTCGTTGTCATCCAAGTGAACGATTGGCGCAATCTGCTGCATAAGTTCACCCTTGTCGCCTTCACTAATGTAGTTGAAAGCCCCGGGTTTCTTATACTTTTCAACGCTTTGTATGTGCAGCCGCACGGCGATGAGATCGGTGTTCAGCGCCAATACCTGAGAGTAGCATGTCTCTACAAGCTCGGATCTCCAGCTCTGATAGTCGTCTCCGGCAAACGCACTTTCCTGAAGCGCCACCGCAATGCGGATCTGCTTCCCAAATATGTTCTCCGACAGCGTCTTCGTCTCGCGGGACTCAAAGTCCTCTTTGTGAGCGCGGAAGTATTCAAAGTTTCCGCAATAGTCAAAGATGAGGAACCGTCTCTTTGCCGTGTATTCGCCGTCAATCTGATCGATGCAGGTGAGCTCCTTACTGAGACGAGTACCACGTCCGATCATCTGCCAGAATTTCGTCTTTGACCGCACCTTTTTAAAGAATACGAGGTTGACGCACTCCGGCACATCGATGCCGGTATCCATCATATCCACAGAAACTGCTATGATCGGGTCTTTCTCTGGAATTTTGAAATCGTCAATGATCGTCTGCGCGTATGTATCATCGCAGATAACACGCTGTGCAAATGTGCCACGGTATTTGGGGTACAGCTTATTAAACCGCTCCAGAATGAACTCTGCATGGCGCTTGTTCTGGGCGAAGATGATGGTTTTACCCAGTCTGTCACCGCCAGCAACACGGATGCCGCGCTCCATCAAATCCTGAAGTACAGTGTCAACGGTTGTCTCATTGAAAACGAACTTGTTCAGCTGTGCTGACGGAATGAAGTCGGGCATCAGACCGTCCTCAATAAAGTCCTCTTCATACCGTTCCTTGTCCTCATCGGAAAGGTCGTCGTATGTGATACCTTCCTCTAAGAACTTTGTCTTTACCTCGTAGTTATAGTAGGGCACGAGCACATGATCCTGATAGACTGCCGTCTCGTAGTCGTATGCATACGTCGGTACGCCGTGCTCCATTTCGAAGAAATCGTATGTATTGCGATCAACGTCCGTTTTGGGTGTTGCGGTCAGGCCGACCATGATCGCATCGAAATACTCGAAAATCGCGCGGTACTTTTTGAATATGCTGCGGTGGCTCTCGTCGATGATGATGAGGTCAAAGTGGGCGGGGGTAAACATGCGCTGCCCATCTTTCGCCTTCATATCGTCTATGGCGTTCAGCATTGTCGGGTATGTCGAGAATACGATCCGTGCGCTCCGGTCGTCCTTATTAGAGCACAGATTGCAAAGAGACATATCCGGCAGATAGTTCTTGAAATCGTCCTTTGCCTGTTTCACCAGCGCCGTGCGATCAGCCAAGAACAGAATGTTGGTGACGTATTTGCCACGACTGAGCACATCGGTAAGGCTTGACGCGGTTCTGGTTTTACCCGTTCCCGTTGCCATGACCAGCAGGTGCTTTCTAAACCCTTGTCCGATATGCTCGCATACAGCACGGATGGCTTCCTTTTGGTAGTAGCGGTCTGTGATCCTGTCATCGATCGGAATGGTCATCAGATCTTTCCTCTCGGTACGACGGTTCATCAGCTTCTGCAGATCGTCTTTGCTGAATATGCCGCTGACTTTACGCTGTGGGCTGCTCTGATCGTCCCAGAAGTAGGTTTCAAAACCATTGGTCGTGAACATTATGGGGCGACGTCCGAATTTTCTCTCCAGACAGTCAGCATACAGCACGGCTTGCTTGCGGCCTATGTTCGGGTCTTTGCTGGATCTTTTGGCCTCCACCACTGCGAGGGGCAGGCCGTCTTTCCCGAACAGCACATAATCCACATATCCCATCTGTCCCAGCACACCAGCCATGCCTTCGACGGGGTACTCTTCCTGAACGTCAGCGTCTGCTCCGGAGAATTTCCAGCCCATCTGCTTCATGTCCACATCGATATAGATTTTGCGGGTCTTAAACTCGGAAAGGTCTGCTGCGACAAAGGTGCGCTCCTGCTGGTGCTGCTCCTTTGTTGCGGTGATCTGCTCGGACATCTGCTCGATCTTTTTACGCAAAGCCTCAATCTCTGCGTCCTTCTCACCGAGCAGACTCTCTTGCTCTTTTATTTTCTTGGTGTCAACGACGACCTTTTCAGTCGGAATCAGTGCCTCATCGAACTGCCGCTCTTCATAGTCGGCACCATAGCAATAGTCCACCCACTGGATAAACTCAAAGAGTCCCTGCAGGGAAGCGAGGGCGTCGCTGGCCTGTACGCTTCGCTCCGTGTGAACGGCCAGATTGCCCAACTTAATGATAAACGGCAGTTTGCCCCATGTGTTGTAGTCCACTGCAAAACGGAAGGTCGGCTCATGAATGAGCGCCTGCAGATTATCTTTATAAGGCATCTGCATCGTCTTATCAGCCGAATACACCCATTTGACCGCTAACTCCAGAGCTTTTCTGCTGCCGACGGCGCACATTGCAGGCGCGGAAGCATACACCTTTTCCGCGTCGATCGCAGCCGAGGCAAATAGCGCGTACTCCTTTTTATCTTTTAGAAATCCGAAGTTCGACATGTAATCCACTCCTGTCTGTATGCATTCTCTGCCGCTTGGCAGTATCTAAAGCTCAAAGAGCTGTAATATTTTGATTTGTCGGTCTGTTCGACGAAGGTATAGTAGGCATTTTGAACCTCTATTGGCGGTTGAATGATTTGAAATTTTGACACTATTGGAACATTCAAGTTCGGCATTGTCTGTCCCACCGCCATATCTTCAATACCCTTCTTGAATGAGGGGAATGAGATTATTTTCTGCAAATAATCAGCAGTTACTTCGCCTTTCGTTCTAATCAAAATGCTACCTGTTCCGCAGAGCAGTCCTCCTGTCTGAACCACAGCGCACCGACCCATTTCACCCCTTCGTCCCATTACTACATCCCCAACTTGAAGGTGGTAGGCACTCAGCTCTCTAAATTTTTCATCTGAAACTGTAAGTTCCTTATCAACGGATATTTTTCCAGCCACAATATGTGACGGATTGACAAGTGCGTGACCATTTGCAATGTAATCCTCTTTATGAAGCAGTGATCCAAAGGGTCCTATTTTTATTTCTGCCAACTTTGAAAGCGGTATTTTAGGATACCCATGCGGATTACTTACCGGATCACCGAACAGTTCGATAAATCGGGACTTGACGAGCTGATCCAAATAAGTGGTTTCGGCATGACGTTGTTCAATGAGGTAGTCGATTTTTTCAAGCACGCGAACTATTTCATTCTGTTCATCTCTTGAATATATGCGGATTTCAAGCTCTTTCACGACCTTGAAATGTCTACTATACCCTAGATTCGGAATTTTTGCTGCCTGCAGGGCGTAATATAAGTATTTGGGGTTGTCCTTTATATTTGTTGGGCGGAGGATCTTTACTCCATCTGCGCCAATAAAGAAGGGCTGCTCCATATACTTTATTGCGCGGGTATGGTCACCGAAAATGATAGCAGGGACATTTTTGAAAATTCCAGCATCATCGTTCCACCATCCCGCAATAACACGTTGCCCTTGATCGACTATCGGGAATTGCCCAGTGAGGCAGTACTTCTCTTGCGGGATTTTGGTACCTTCTTTAGTAACATCCCGATATAAATTGGTAAATTTTTCGATCCGCATCACGCCGCCACCCCCATCTTACCGCAAAGTTTTGATTTGTCGGTCTGTTCGACGAAGGCCGCGAATTGCTCCTGCAGTTCAATCGGAGGATATGGAAATGGATATGCCTTTAACTTATCCATCTGTATGCCGTCCTGCCCTGCGGTGCGCTTTGATAATCCCTCAAGGTATTCCAGCAGGCAGTCCTGCTTTAAAAATTGCCGGACAAATTCTTTGTTGCCAATTTTGGGGGTCGCCTTCATTAGTGCAACATTAAACGATCCTTCTATGCCTTTCAGGATTTGAAAGATAGGAGGCCCGTATCGGCCAATCATGATATCATCCGCAGTGCAAAAGCGTTTTGCCATCGTCTTTGGAATATAGGTGATGTATTTGTCGCTTTTGTAGTCTCGGATCTGAATTAGCCTGATATTATCTGGCGACGCTTCATATTCAAAGTATTTCTTATCAGGTTGGCTACCACCTTGGAAGTCAATTACTTCACCTACAGTGTAACACGGGAAGCGTTTAGGGTTAATCACTGGGTCGCCGAACAGTTCGATAAATCGGGATTGGCAATCAGCCGATGTATTTTCTGTGGGAAATCTTTACATTGTTCTGATTCACCATTGCGTACTGCATTGTGGTATCAATTTTGGCGTGACCGAGAAGCCGTTGCACCTGCTCTATCGGCATTCCTTTGTCGATGGCGCGTGTCGCCAGCGTTCTACGGAACTTATGCGGATGCACCTTTGTGATACCGAGCTTCAGTCCCAGCTTTCGCAATCGCACTTCCACTCCGCTGATCTCCAGCCTATTGTATGGGCTGAGTAGCGATACGAATAGTGCGGGGTTATCATCACTCCTGCTTTCCAGATAGTTTTTAAGATGAATTTTGGTGCGGGCATCGAAGTATACGGGACGCTCTTTGCTGCCTTTTCCAAACACAACGCACTCCCTGTTCTCAAAATCAATGTCGTCGCGGTTCAGCCTCACCAGCTCTCCAACACGCATTCCAGTGGAGGCGAGCAGGTCTATCATCGCCAAATCACGCAAACAACCGCACTGATCGCGCATGGTTTCCAGTGCCTCATCCGTGTATGTCTCCTTAACGGTCTTGTTTGAGCGGATTTTGTGAATTCGCCGAACAGGGCTTTTCAATATGTAGTTTTCGTCCTCCAGCCATGTAAAGAAGCTGGACATGATTCTGCGAATGTTATCTATGTTGCTCTTGCTGCATTGAGTCCGCTGTTGGTAATCGGAAAGATATCCCCGCAAATCATCCGTCTGCATATGTGTCACATGGCAATCTACCGCCGCGAACAGCCTGCGGATTGAGGTTTCATAATACCGCAGCGTTTTTTCGCTGCACCCCTCAACTCGCTTTGCCGACAAAAACATTTCCAGCAATTCGGCATTGGTTTCTTTGTCCGGCTGCTGAGCGCCGTCCCCATTAGCGGTGATTTGGACGCTCCAAAGAGCATGCTGCAGAACATTCTGCAATTGCTCCATCTGTGCGTTATCCAAATACGGGATCATTTGTCGTGTGATTTCGGAAATAAGTTGATTTTTCATGTTAGTACACCTCTAAATTTATTTAGTGTACCAACATCCTGCACCGGCTCATTTAGCCAAAATACTGTTGCATCAGAGATTTTTTCAGAATCTCCAGTTCCTGCAGCCCTTTCTGCACTGCCAATTTTGATTTGTCGGTCTGTTCGACGAAGGCTGCGAATTGCTCTTGCTGTTCGATGGGCGGTACTATAAACTCTGTTTTTTCCATACCGCTTTTGGTAAGGTGCATCATTGCTATGCCGTGGGTATCTCCCATTAGCGACTCCGTTGCATATTCGAGCAACTTACAAAGAAATTGTTTGTTGTATGCTTCGCCAACAAGAACTTTCCATATGTGGTAGTGGTAAATTACCTTACCGCCATTCCATATCTGTGGGCCGAATGATGCTGACCAAGCATAAAGCAAATCGCCATTATCGCAATACTTATCATCATCGAGTTCTAAATCGGAATAGTACCATCCGCGATTAGAAAAGAAATTACCGACGCGCAACACAGGATATTTGCCGCTGTCCAGCAGCTCGTCCTGCTTGTATGCTCTGCCGTTCAGTAGGGTAGCGTTTACTTCTAGTGCTACTTTTCGCCATCCGTGTTGGTTCAGTACCGGATCACCAAACAGTTCAATAAATCGGGATTTGATGAGCTCATCTAGCTTGTGTAGCTGTTGTTTTCGACCATCAATTATTTGTTGAAGTAACGAAAAAGACGCAACAACTTTTTCATTTTCAGCGTTGCTGCCAATCGGCAGTTCTAGAGCATCTATGTGCTCGTTACGGATATTGTTAATATTTGCCCCAATTGCAACTTCTGAGATCTTTCGGCGGTAGGCATTACTTTGGAAGTACATACTTAGATAATTTGCAACATCCTGGTTGGGCCGAACGACTTTACAGAATGCACCAAATGTACACTCTGTATCAAAATTAAAACTCGCTGCCTTTCCAACTAATTGTTTACTTCCGCTTGAAGCACATACCAAGATATCGCCTTTGCAAAGATATTGCTCCCTTGCAACCCTACTTTTATCTACATAGACTACATCATCAAAATTGATTCTTCCCTCAAAAATATTATTTGCTCTCAACAAGGTTACAGAGTTTTCGTCAAGGTTTTCATGCAAATCTTCGGTTTTATAAGAGACACCGCGTATTTGTTTTGCCAGCTCTGAAACTTTTTTTCTTTTCATCCCTTCATCCCCACAAATCCGAATTTGCGAGTGCCTCCTTCCTCATTCACCGAGCAGGGCACGTAATGCCTTTGTTTCCGCATTAATTTGCTCATTCAGCTTTTCCAGTTCGTCAAGTATTTCACTCGTAGGAGGATACTCAACAGCCACATACTCGGTCTTTTTGTACTTGTTGATAGAGAGGTCGTATCCATTGTCTACGAGTTCCTGCTTCGGTACGAAAAAGCTCTGCTCGGTGCGCTCGCGTGTTGCTTCCTGCTCCAAGTGGCGGAATCTCTGAATGATATCGGGAATATCGTTATCCGCAATCTCGGAACGCTTGTCGTCGAGGCTGAAGCCGTCGGCCTTCATGTCATAAAACCATACTTTGTCGGTACCGCCAGCGCCGGTCTTTGTAAATACCAGCACAGCGGTGGAAACGCCTGCATATGGCTTGAATACGCCGGACGGCATCGAGATCACCGCACGGAGCTGGTGGTTTTCGATGAGCTCTTTGCGAATGGATTTATGTGCCGAGGATGACCCGAATAACACACCATCCGGAACGATGCAGGCACACTGGCCACCTTTTTTCAGCATCCGCAGGAACAAAGCAAGAAACAGAAGCTCGGTTTTCTTCGTGTTTGTTACTGCCTTAAGATTATCATGGATGCTCTCTGCGTCGATCGTTCCCTTGAACGGAGGATTTGCCAAGCACATTGTAAAGCGATCGGAAATCTGATTCTGCTTCGACACGCTATCCTTATATTCAATCTCCGGATTGCTGATAGAGTGCAGCATAAGGTTCATCGCAGAAATGCGGAGCATGGTGTAGTCCGTATCAAACCCCGTAAATGCGGGGCCTGCAAAATGCTGCCATTGCTCGGAGGTCATGGTATCCTCATAGTTGCGACGGATGTACTCCGACGCAGAAACCAAGAAGCCAGCCGTTCCGCATGCCGGATCGCAAATAGTATCATCCGGTGTTGGCTGCAGCAACTCGACCATCATCTCTCGGATATGTTTCGGAGTGCGGAACTGCCCGTTCTGGCCTGCTGTAGCCAGCTTGCCAAGCATGTACTCATACAGGTCGCCCTGCATATCCAACTCTGCAATATCATGTTCGTAAAGGTCGTCCAGCCCCGTGATTATTTTCTGAAGCAGCTGTGGGGTGGGGATGATGAACATTGCATTGCTCATATACCGTGCAAAAGCGGTCGTACTTTCATCCGCCTTGCCTGGTTCGTCTTCGATCTCTACAAGCTCACCCTTTTCATTAAAATCAGGGAGGCGACCATACTTCATGCTTTTAATCGCAGGAAATACCCGCTGGGAGATCACGTCGAAAATCTGGCGCGGATCGTCGTTTTTGAATTTGCTCCAACGCATTGATTGCCCGACGGGAGACTGGGGGAAAATCTTTGCCATCTTTTCGCCGGTCATCGTTTCAAATTCTTCGGTCTCCAGTTCCTTTTCGTCGAGGGAACGGATGAACATGAGATATGTAAGCTGCTCGATAACAGTCAGCGGATTTGCTATGCCGCCAGCCCAAATGTCTGTCCAGATCTTATCGACCTTATTTTTAACTGCTCCTGTAATCATTCCGCGTTTCCTCCGACAATATTGTTAATGTGTTCTTTGTACTGATCGATTATGTTGGGCGGGGAGATGACCTGCATTCTGTTCCCGAACTGCGCCAGCCATCCAAAAAAGGGAGGGCTTATCTGCACATGTACTGTCGCCGCGCAGGTGGTGTCGTTCACGGACATCATAGGTGTGTCTTCTCCAAACTTATCAAACACGGGGCTGATAAGCTGCTTGCTGAACTGTATCACAACGTCCTCCAGCTCGCCGCTGAACATTTTGAAAACCTGCTCCGTATATTCTGCCACGCCATCGATCCGGGCTACAGCCTCATCCGACATTACCGATTCTTCTACAACGGTAAGATGATCTATGCGATCAATGCGATAGTTGGCGGTGCTGTCCGGATGCTTGCTGCTGTATGCCATCAGATAGTAGTTGTCTTCATTGAAGATAAGAGCGACCGGCTCCACGTAGTAGCGTTTCTTGCTGCCATCGCTGGCGGTCACATATACACGCTCCGACTTTTCATTCAAATGAAAGTAGTTGAATTCGATCTTCTTCCTGCGAATGATGGCATTCTCAATGCCGTCCACCGTGTAGAGAATGGCTTCGTTGGTGTGCTTCCGGGTGTTGAAGCATACCATGTTTTCTTTTAGCAGTTCAGCTTGATGTGATCCACCGAGAGCGGCAACCTTTTCTATCAGCTCGACTGTTTTTTTCTCTGTGATAAAGCTGGCTGCCTGTACCGCATCAATCAGTATTTTTATCTCCGGCACGGTGAGCTCATGCTCCGGAACATAGTAGAACTTTTCCTTATCCTTCAGGTAGCTCATGATCTCGAAGCCATTTTTCTGCATCACTTCGATATCCAAACTCAGCGTCCTGACATTACTGGAAATGCCCATCTCATTCAGCCGTCTGCAGAGCTCGACGCGGGAGATGGGATGTGTTTCATCCGTCTCTTTACGCAGCAGCTCATAAAGCTTTAGCAGCTTGATTTTTTGCATATTGGCAGCCATGCTGTGCCTCCTCTTTGAAATGGGTATAATAATACTAATTAAGTATAACACAAAACTTCCGATTTTTCAAGGCTTATGCGTAATTATATCATTACTCGAACTGGATTTTTCGCAAACATCAGGTTCAAGTCCTATACCCTAAACACATTTAGTAGTTGCTTGCAGAGCAAAGAAATTCTATTTGTACAACAGTGATTTCGGTATTCTTTTGCTGCTGAACGCAAAAAACGGGCTTCGGAGTAACCAATCGACCGCTCCAAAGCCCGTTTTTTCTATTATTAGCCCTGTATTTTGACCTGAAAGCAAGAATAACTGTCTCTTATACACATCTCCGAGCCCACGAGACTGCAGCTAATCTCG
>ENA-OZGD01000727-OZGD01000727.1-human-gut-metagenome-genome-assembly--contig:-NODE-727-length-12839-cov-9.623044_pt1 | contig 12839 bp, 9 predicted proteins | sample MGYA00244653_ERZ653652 | MGnify/ENA primary metagenome ERZ653652 (study PRJEB26926, sample SAMN06164983) | human gut metagenome | biome: ENVO:00009003; feature: ENVO:2100002; material: ENVO:00002003... | reverse complement strand
AACGGGCGGACGAACTGCACGACCGCCACAAGGCAAAGAAAGCGGCCAAGGACGCCGGGGAAACTGTGGTGCAGGCCACCGGCCCCGTTTCCCGGTTGCAGTTTACCGCCGAGGAACGGGCCTCCCCGGAGCTGGCCCCGTATATCAAAAAAGCGGAAAAACGGGCGGATAAGCTGGAAGCGGCCAAAGAAGCCCTGCCGAAAAAGCGCGTCGTCACCAAGGAAACCGTTTATGACGAAGCCAAGGGCAAGGCCAAAAGCAGGCTGTATTTTGACAAGGTGGAGAAAGCCCCTCCCCAGCTCAAACCAAACCCGGCCAGCCGCCCCATACAGGAAGCCGGGCTTTACCTCCACGGAAAAATCCATGAGGTAGAACACGAAAATGTGGGCGTGGAGGGCGGCCATAAGGGGGAGGAACTGGCGGAACGGCAGGCGGGCCGCATGATCCGCAGCGGCGTCCACCGCCACAAGCTCAAACCCTACCGGGCCGCAGCCAAGGCCGAGCGAAAGTCCATCGCCGCCAACGCCGAGTTTGCGTATCAAAAATCCCTGCGGGACAACCCGGAGCTGGCGCAGGCGGCCAAGAACCCCGTTTCCCGTTTCTGGCAGAAACAGCACATCAAGCGGGAATATGCCAAGGCAGCAAGGGCGGCGGGCCAGACCGCACAGGGGGCCGCAAGCACCGCCAAGGCCACGGCTGCCGCAGCCAAGAAAGCCGCAGAGAAAAGCAGACAGGCCGCGTCCTTTGCCGCCCGGCACTGGAAAGGGGCGCTGATCGTCGTCGGCGTGGGCCTCATGCTCCTGCTGGTGATGGGCGGCCTGCAATCCTGCACCGCCATGTTTGGCAGCACCGGGACGGGCCTTGCCGCCACCTCCTATCTCTCCGAGGACAGCGATATGCTGGGAGCCGAAGCCGCCTATGCCGCGCTGGAAGCAGACTTGCAGCACGAACTTGACAACTACGAAAGCCTGCACCCCGGCTATGACGAATACCGTTTCGATCTGGACGAGATCAAGCATGACCCCTATGTGCTGACCTCCATCCTCTCCGCGCTGCATAACGGCGTGTTCACTTTGGGGGAGGTACAGGGCGACCTTGCCATGCTCTTTGAAAAGCAGTACATCCTGACCCAGACCATCGAAACGGAAACACGCTACCGCACCGAAACAAGGACGGACAGCGAGGGAAACACCTACACCGTGGAAGTTCCCTACACCTACTATATCTGCCATGTGAAGCTGGAAAACTTTGATTTATCCCACCTGCCCATCTACATTCTCACCGAGGAACAGATGGGCTTTTATGCTGCCTATATGCAGACTTTGGGCAACCGGCCAGACCTGTTCCCTAACGGCAGCTATCCCCACGCCTCCACCCCGAAAGAGCCGACCTACTATGAAATCCCCCCGGAGGCGCTAAAGGACGAAGCCTTTGCCGCCATGATCGCCGAGGCGGAAAAGTATGTGGGCTATCCCTATGTGTGGGGCGGCAGCTCCCCAAGCACCAGCTTTGATTGTTCCGGCTTCATTAGCTGGGTGATCAATCATTCCGGCTGGAATGTGGGACGCCAGACGGCGCAGGGGCTTTACAACATCTGCACCCCCGTTTCCCCGGAGCAGGCCAAGCCCGGCGACCTTGTATTTTTCGTCGGCACTTACGACACTGCCGGGATGTCCCATGTGGGGCTGTATGTGGGAAATTCGGTCATGCTGCACTGCGGCGACCCCATTTCCTACACGAACCTCAATTCAAGCTACTGGCAGCAGCATTTTTATTGTTACGGGCGTTTGCCTTAAACGCCAGAAAGGAGTTTTTGACTATGGCAATGAACAAATTGGAACGCATTGAAAAGGATATTGAGAAAACCAAGGGCAAGATCGCGGAGCTGCAAAAGCAGCTTCGGGAGCTGGAAGCAGCCAAGACCGAACAGGAAAACTTGCAGATCGTCCAGCTTGTGCGCGGCCTCAACATGACCCCGCAGGAGTTCGCCGCCTTTGTACGCGGCGGCGCGTTGCAGGCGGCCCCGGCCCCGATCCCGGACTTTGAACAGGAGGACAACGCCCATGAAGAAATCTAAACTGTTCCGCACTTTGACGCTGGCTGTGGCCGCTGCGCTCTGCATGGCGACCACGACCGTTACCGCCTACGCCGGGGGCGCTGACCCTGACCCTGTACCGCTGCCGGAAACCACCGAGGCCTCCGCAGAAGTGCCGGAGGAAACCGAAGAACCCACCACCGGCGGCATGGAGCCGGTGGGCGTACCAGTTACCCCGCAGGGCAACGCTACGCTGGTGGATGACTTTTTCGGGGATAAGCAGCTTATCACCGTTACCACCAAGGCCGGGAATTATTTTTACATCCTGATCGACCGGGCTAACGAGGACAAGGAAACGGCGGTGCATTTCCTCAACCAAGTGGACGACGCCGACCTGCAAGCCTTGTTGGAGGACGGGAAAAAAGAGCCGGAGGTCTGCAACTGTACGACCAAATGTCAAGCCGGGGCCGTCAATACAGCCTGCCCGGTCTGTAAAAACAACCTGACCGCCTGCAACGGGCCAGAGCCGAAGCCCCAGCCGGAGGAAGAAAAGCCGCAGGAGGAAAAGCCAAGCGGCATGGGCGGCCTTGTGGTGTTCTTTGTGGTGGTGCTGCTGGGCGGCGGCGCAGCCCTCTACTTCCTGAAATTCAAAAAGGAAAAAGCTGACACCACAGGCAATGACGATCTGGCCGAGTATGACTTTGGAGAGGACGAGGACGACGAGGACGAAGCCCCGGAGCCGGACGAGGATATGACAAGTGAAGATGGAAATAAGGAGGACGAGGTATGAGTTATCAGTTAGTAATTGCAGAGAAGCCAAGCGTCGCCCGCAGCATTGCGGGCGTGATCGGCGCGGACAAGAAACAGGACGGCTACATGGAGGGGAACGGCTATCTGGTGAGCTGGTGTATCGGCCACCTTGTTTCCCTTGCCGACGCCGGGACTTATGACGAGCGTTTCAAAAAATGGCGCTATGACGACCTGCCGATTCTGCCGCAGCAATGGCAGTACATCATTCCCGACGATAAGAAAAAGCAGTTTGACACCCTGCGTTCTTTGATGGAGCGCCCAGATGTCACCGGCCTTGTGTGTGCCACCGACGCCGGGCGCGAGGGGGAATTGATTTTCCGTTTTGTCTACCAGATGGCGGGCTGCAAGAAACCGTTTCAGCGCCTTTGGATTTCCAGCATGGAGGACGCGGCCATAAAGGACGGCTTCGCCCACCTGAAACCGGGAACCGACTACGATAACCTGTATCAGTCGGCCCTTTGCCGGGCGCAGGCGGATTGGCTGGTGGGGATCAACGCGACAAGACTTTTCTCCATCCTCTACCACAAGACCCTGACCGTGGGCCGTGTCCAGACGCCGACCCTCAAAATGCTGGTTGACCGGGAGGCCAAGATCAGCAGCTTCCAGAAAGAGAAATACCACATCGTCCAGATCGCGGCGGGCGGCATGGAGGCGGCCAGTGAACGCATGGGAAACGCAGACGACGCCAAGGCCCTGAAAGCCGCCTGTGAAACGGCGCAGGCCGTTTGTGTGTCGGTGACACGGGAGAAAAAGACGGAGCAGCCGCCCTGCCTCTATGACCTCACCACCTTGCAGCGGGAGGCAAATCGCCTGTTTGGATTTACCGCCAAGCAGACCCTTGACTATGCCCAGCAGCTTTACGAAAAGAAGCTGCTGACCTATCCCCGCACCGACAGTCAGTATCTTACCGACGATATGCAGCCCACGGCGGAAAGCATCGTGTCCGGCCTGTGGCCGCTGCTTTCCTTTGCGGCGGGGCTGGACATTGCCCCGCAGTTTGGCCGGGTGCTGAACAGCAAAAAAGTGAGCGACCACCACGCCATTGTCCCGACGATGGAATTTGTGCAGAAAGGCTTTGACGGGCTGGCCGAGGGGGAAAAGAAACTGCTGTCCCTTGTGTGCTGCAAGCTGCTGTGCGCCGTGGCTGCACCCCATGTATATGAAGCTGTCACCGCTACATTCACCTGTGCCGGGAACACTTTTACCGCCAAGGGAAAGACCATTCTCACTCCCGGCTGGAAAGAGCTTGACCGCCGCTTTAAGGCGTCGTTCAAAACAGACGCCGACGACACCGCCCCGGAGCCTGCGCGGGAACTGTCGGAGATCACCGAGGGACAGACCTTTGACAAGGTAACTGCCGCCGTCACCGAGCATTTCACCGCACCGCCAAAATCCTACACGGAAGATACCCTGCTTTCCGCTATGGAGCGCGCCGGTGCGGACGATCTGCCGGAGGACGCCGAGCGGCAGGGATTGGGAACCCCGGCCACCCGCGCCTCCATCTTAGAAAAGCTGGTGCAGATGGGCTTTGTGGAGCGCAGGGGCAAACAGCTACTTCCCACCAAGGACGGCCATAACCTTGCCTGTGTGCTGCCGGAGGTGCTGACCTCTCCCCAGCTTACGGCACAGTGGGAAACGGAGCTGACGGCCATTGCCAAGGGGCAGGCCGACCCGGAGGGCTTCATGGCTGGCATTGCAGAAATGACAAGGGGCCTGATCGCAAACTACTCCCAGATCAGCGAGGACGCGCAAAAGTTGTTTCAGACCGAGCGTGTGGTTATCGGCAAATGTCCGCGCTGCGGCGAAGCCGTCTACGAGGGCAAAAAGAACTACTACTGCGGAAACCGAAGCTGCCAGTTTGTCATGTGGAAGAATGACCGATTTTTTGAGGAACGAGGCAAGGCGTTCACCCCGAAGATCGCCGCCGCGCTCCTTAAAGACGGAAAGGCAAAGGTAAAGGGCCTGCGCTCCATGAAAACCGGCAAAACCTATGACGGGACGGTGCTTTTGGCAGATACCGGCGGCAAGTATGTGAACTACCGCGTGGAACAGAGGGGCAAAAACTAAAGACAGCAAGCATAGGGAGTGTAGCCACACTCCCGGCAAAATCCCTGACCCGGCGCACCTGCCGGGCCGGGGATTTTCTCTTTGGGGAAGCCCCAAACCCCTTGTATCAGATCACCACCATAGAAAGGATGTGAAACCGAAATGTCTTACAGCTCCTACGACCATGACGATTTAGAACCGGCCAGCACCATGCGGATCGAGCGCCGGATTTACTTTGAAAGCGGCAAGGCCGATCTTTCCGAAATGGTAAAGCTGCCCCTTGCGGAGCTTCTTTCCCTGCGGGCGGAAAGCGCCGCCGCAGAACAGGAAGTGTTTGACCGCCTGAAAGAACAGGCCGCCGCATGGGAGGAACAGGCCGGAAGAACCCTGTTTCTGGACAAAGCCCTTGAATACGCCCGGACGCTTCCCGTTACTCATACCGCAAACCAGTGGGAGGCTCCGGACGAATACCGCCATATCCGCAGCAACATGGTTTACCAGATGGATTATTCCATTTCCGAGAATACCCGGTATGACAGCGCCGCCCAAAAATCCGTTCCCTACTCGTGGACGCTTCGCTGGAGCCTCCGCACTAACGCGCCGGGCAGCTACCGGCAGGCCAAGATCGCCGGACAGGATCGGAAAGTCTTTGCCAGCCGGGAAGAACTGGACAAGTACCTGAATGGCCGGATTAAAGCCCACGAACATTACTTTACCGAAATTTCCCCGGCCATCCCCAAGGAATACGCCGACTATTTCAAGGTCAACGGCTGCCTGCTCCCCGGCTACACCATCGAGGGAGAGGAACCGGCAAAAGCCGCAGAGCTTCCCGCGCAGGAAGAAACCGCGCAGCCGCAGCAGACCGCAGCCATCCCGGAAAGGAGGGAACCCGTGAACGAAGTATTTTCCATTTTTCTTGATAACCGCGCCGAAGCGCAGACCGGCGGGCCGCATGGGTACTGGCTTTCCCTGCCGACTTCCGCCGAACAGGTACAGGAAGCCCTAAAGGAAATCCACATCACCGCCGACAACCAGCAGGACTTGTTCATTGACGGCTTTTCTGCCCCGGAGGGAAAACCGCTGGAACTGCCGGAGGATTTAATCAGAGCCGCCAGCGTGGACGAACTGAACTTCCTTGCCGCCCAGCTTCAAAAGCTGGACGCCGTGGAGCTTGCGGAGCTGAACGCCGCCATGCAGTCCCCGGCAAAAATGCAGACCATCGGGCAGCTTTTGGACTACGCCGAAAACACCGATTGTTTTGTCTTAATCAACGCCAAGGACAACCGCAGTCTGGGGGAATATTACCTGAATGATTCCGGGCTGTTTATCGTTCCCGACCCGTGGAAACCGGCCATTGACACCGACCGGCTGGGAAGTTTTATCGCCAACGAGGAACAGGGAACCTTTACCGATTATGGCTATATTCTGCGAACCAGCGACGAATGGCAGCGCGTCCATGAGGGACAGCCGGTGCCGGAACAATACCGGGTGATGGCCTATCCCGCGCCGGAAATTCTGCGGGATGAAAGCAAGGTGCAGCCGGAGGCGGCAGCTCCCGCAAAGGCCCCGCAGCCTGTCACCCCCATTCTCTTAAACGGCCAGAACAGCGCCGAGCGCATGAAAGAGATCACCGACCGGCTGGAAACCGGCATACAGGAGCTTTTCGAGAGTGAACGCTACAAAGCCTATCTCACCTCTATGGCGAAGTTCCACAGTTACAGCTTCAACAATACGCTGCTGATCGCCATGCAGGGCGGCCAGCTTGTAGCGGGCTACAACAAGTGGCGGGACGATTTTCACCGCAATGTGAAGAAAGGCGAAAAGGCCATCAAGATACTGGCCCCGGCCCCGTTCAAGGCGAAAAAGGAAGTGCAAAAGCTGGACGCACAGGGCAGGCCGGTGATGGGAAAGGAGGGAAAGCCTGTTACCGAAGTACAGGAAATACAGGTTCCGGCCTTTAAGATCGTTTCCGTCTTTGATGTGAGCCAGACCGAGGGGGAACCGCTGCCCTCTATCGGCGTGGAAGAACTGACCGGCAGCGTGGAACGCTACGGGGAGTTTTTCAAGGCGCTGGAACAGACCTCCCCGGTTCCCATTGGTTTTGAGGACATTCCGGGCGGTTCCCACGGCTACTACCACCTGACGGAAAAGCGGATCGCCATTCAGGAGGGCATGAGCGAATTACAGACCCTAAAGACAGCCATCCACGAGATCGCCCATTCCAAGCTCCACGCTATCGACCCGGAAGCCCCGGCCATTGAGCAGGCCGACCGTCCCGACAGCCGCACCCGCGAAGTGCAGGCCGAAAGCGTGGCCTATGCCGTCTGCCAGCACTACGGGCTGGACACCTCCGATTATTCCTTTGGCTATGTGGCCGGTTGGAGTTCCGGCAAGGACTTGAAAGAGCTGAAAGCCTCCCTTGAAACCATCCGGGCCACCGCCCATGAACTGATTACCACCATTGACGGCCACCTTGCCCAGCTTCAGAAAGAACGGCAGGCCCAGCAGGAACAGCAGGTCGCCGAGCAGCCAGACCCGGACAGTGTATTTTCCAAGCTGTCCCCGGAGCAACAGCAGGAAATGACCGCCAGCGTAAAAGCCATGCTGCAAACCCTCATTGACGCAGATTTGAAATCCACCGGCGAAGTGTCGCAGGGAACCAAGGAGGCGGCGCAGGCGCAGGGCTTTACCATTGCCGGGGATGGAACGCTGGAACAGGCAGAAGCCCCGCAGGAGGCCGCCTACCGTCTGGAAAGCGGCGATTATCTGTATATCCAGACATCGGAAACCGGCTATGATTACACACTGTACGGCCCCGACTACAAGGAACTGGACGGAGGCCAGCTTGACAATCCCGACCTGTCCCTTGCGGAAGCCGGAAAAGAAATCCTTGCCATCCATGAGCTACCGGCTGGGATGATGGAACCCCTGACCGGCGACAGGCTGGACGGTTTTCTGGAAGCCGCTGAACAGGCCAACGCCATTCCCCAGCCGCAGGCATGGAATGGGATCGACGGCCTTTTGAATGGAAAGCCGTTCATGCCGGAGGTGTCCTCGGCTGACCGGGCCGCCGCCCTGATTGAACTGGCGGAGAAAAACGCCCCGCGTCTGGGCAGCGAAGAACGGCAGTTGATCGTGGCCTATGCCGAAGCCGTGGGCGATACTGACAAGGTGATCGGGCTTATCAACCGCCTGTGTGAACAGGGCTATGAGCTGCAAAAGGGCCAGATGGATTCCTTTGTGAAAAGCGAGATCGAAAGTGAGATTGCCGTTGCCAACGCCCAGCGGCAAATCGCGCAGAATCCGGCAGCGGAGCCGGTTGTCACGATCCTTTGGAGTGAAAGCCCCCATTTGAAAGACGGCCAGCAAATGCCGCTGCATGAAGCCGAGGCCGTTTTCAAGGAGCTGGACAGCGCCAGACGCCATGAACGGGAGCAACCGGGCTATACGGGCCATTGGTACGACAAGACCAAGTTCCGCATTGATTTTACCATGCAGGGCCAGCCAGACAGCTACGAGGGACGGCAGGACTTTGGCGACGGGGACGGTTCCCTGATCCAGCATATCCGGGGCTATCACGAATACTACGCACAGGATGAAAGCTGGAAAAACCATATGCTGCACCATGAGGGGCCGGAGGCATGGGAGGCGGACAAGGCCCAGCGTGATATGCTGCTGCATGAGTTTGTCCCGTATATGGAGCTGCATTGCAATCTGGCCGCTATGGAGCAGGAGGCCCGGCGTCCCCTGCGATCCGGGGAAACCCTGACGACAGAACAGACCGCTTATTTCAACGCGGTTTTGGACTATGTAAAAGAGTGCCGCCCGCTTCTCAATCAGGGCCAGTACCACTTGCCGGAGCCGCCGCAGCTTGCCGACTTTGACCAGAGCTTGCAGGACTACAAAAAACAGATCGAGGCAGAGCTGGAACAGGAAGCCGCCACTGCCGGGCTGACGGTGGAGGAATATGTTGCCTCTGACTATGAGGCCCCGGCGCAGCCCAACTTTTCCATCTACCAAGTGCCGCCCGGCCCGGAGGGGCGCGACTTCCGCTACCGTTCCTATGAGGACTTGCAGGCGGATGGGCTTTCGGTGGACAGGAAGAATTACCAGCTTGTCTACACCGCGCCGCTGGACAAGGACACCACACTGGACGAGATTTACCGCCGCTTCAACATAGAACATCCCTCCGATTACAAGGGACATTCCCTCTCTACGGGGGATATTGTGGTGTTCCGGCAGGATGGGAAACAGACCGCCTATTATGTGGACGAGGGAGCCGACTACCGGCAGGTGCCGGAGTTTTTCGCCCAGCCGGAAAAGCAGCTCACGCCGGACGAGTGCATGACCGGCGAACAAATCCAGACGCCAAGGGGCCGTTTCTATCTGACCGACAGGAGCCGGGAACAGATGGAGGCCGCCGGGTATGGATTCCACCACCAGTCGGAGGACGGCAGGTATCTCATTATGGCAAACGGCACAAGGGCCTTTGCCATCCCCGCCCAGCCAGAAAGCCATATCAAGACGGCGGAAATGTCCACCGAGCAGAATTACAACATGATCGACGGCATGATGAACAACGCCCCGTCTATGGAGGAACTGGAAGCGAGAGCAAAAGCCGGGGAACAGATTTCCCTTTTGGATGTGGCCGAAGCAGCCAAGGCGGAGGCCAAAAAGCCCAAGCAGACCCGAAAGACAACGCAGAAACAAAAGAAACCGTCCATCCGGGCGCAGCTTGCCGCCGCCAAGGAGGAACAGAAAAAGAGGCCCCCGGCGCGGGAAAAATCAAAAGAAATGGAGGTATGAGGAATGTATTTCACCGTGGAAGAAGAAAACCTGATCTGTCTGTACCACAACGCTGACCGCCGCAAGACGGCGGCAAATCTCCGGGCAGCTTTGCCGGAGATGGACAAGGAAATGGCGGCGCTGGCCTGCCAGACCGCCGATAAGCTGGACGCCATGAGCGACGCCGACTTTGCGGCGCAGCGGTTCCACTTCACAGACGAATAAGCAAAACGCCGGGCGCGGAGGTGTCAAAGCCTCTGCGTCCGGCGCTTCTTTTTTTGTCCATTTTCCCGCATTTAGAACCCCGTTTTGAGGGGAACAGGATAACTTTATCCACCTGCCTGCCGACCATGCGGAAAAACCCTTGATTTCCGTGGACTTTTACCGCCCTAAATGCGTAGACAGGAGGTATCTTTTCCGCTGGCGTTCCGCCTCTTTCTTCCGGCGCACCTGCACCGCGCAATCCGGGCAGTATTTAGCCCGGTTGGAGTTGGGCGTAAACGCCGCCCCGCAGACGGCGCAGCGTTTGATTTCGTCCCGACCTTTGGTGATCTCGGCGCACAGGGCCGCATCCAGCGGCAGGACGGCCACCTTGAACCACCGGCACAGCAGCGAATAGGAAATACTCTGCACACAGACACATTCCTCCCCATCGTCCAGCAGGAGGCAGTTTCCGTTACAGTAGTTGCAGCACTCATGGGTGAGCCTGCGGGCCTTGCGGTATTGTGGGTAACTCATTCTCGGTATGTTCATCGTTCCTGCGTAAGCTCCTTTCCCGGCGCTGTCCGCAAAATGCTGTCTACATTCTGTTTGACAATGCCGTATTCTTTCAATTTCTGTTTCGCTTCGCTGTACTGTGCGGACAGCCGTTCCCGTTCTGCGTCCAGCTTTTTATACTCGGTTTTGAGGGCGTACAGGTTGGGGAGCTTTGTGATCCCGGCCTCCTTGAGTGCCTTTGCCGCCGCCTCATACAAGATCAGTTGGCTTTCATGCTGCCGCCGGAACGCGGCCTTGTCTTTGGCATTTCGCAGTTCCAGCGCCACAGGCCGGAGCTGTTTGTAGGCGGAGAGGTTTTTTATCAGCAGCGCCATATTCCCAAGGCGGCGTTCTGCGTCTTTTAAGGCAGAGGCTGCCGCGTCGTTTGCCGCGCTGATCTCGGCCAGCCTGCTTTCCAAGCCCTCGTAGCTGTCGATCTGGTGTTCCGTGATGAAGTTTAAGGAATTGGCGGCCTGCTTCAAGTTGTGCAGCTTCGCCCACCGCACATAGCCCGCCGACTGCTGGGCCTTGATACTGTCCTCCAAGGCAATCCGCAGGGAGATTTCCCCGGCGCTTCTTCTGCGCGGCCCCCGGTCAATGGCAATGCCCTTGATCCGCTGGGTGATCCGTTCCTCGGTGTAATCCTCCCCCAAGGTCTTGCAGCGGGTGAAGCGTTCCTGTCCGGGGGCGCGGAATGAAATAAACTTGCCCTGTTTAACTTCATAGCCCTGCGCCTCCATGAGCCGCAAAAAGCCGTCAAAGTCTTTGGCCTGCGGAATGGCCGCGTCGATGGCAAGTTTCAGTTTTGCTTTCCAGCTCTTGCCCTTTTTCTGTGCGTCCCACTCGGCGTAGGTCTTGCCCTTGTCTTTACCGGGCTTTACCACAGACAGGCCGTGTTCCTTGCACAGCCGGTCGCTGGTGCGCCGGATAAAGGCGTAGCTCTGGCGGTTGGAAATGTACTTGCGTTGGTTCGCCATATCCACGGCGCAGAAAATGATGTGGTTATGCAGGTGGCCCTTGTCAATGTGAGTGGTAATCACATAGGGGTATTTGCCTTGCAGCACTTCATCGGCAAGCTGCCGCCCGATCTCATGGGCCTGCTCCGCCGTGGTTTCCCCCGGTTCAAAGGCTTGTATCAGGTGGTGGGCCAGATTGTTGCCCTTTTGGTACGCCTGATCTAACAGCATTTGAAATTCAATATCCGCCGTTTCATAGGAACAGCCATAGGAAGAAACGAACAGCTTTTCATCGGTCTTGTCCGGGTTCTCGATGTAGTCCAGCGCCTTTTTCAGCGTTGACTTGATAGGATGGATCTTTGTAACTGCCATATCTGTGCCAGCGCCCCCTTGATGTCCTCCAAGTCCTGCGCGTACACAGTCCCGGTACTGTTGATACGCCTTGCAATCTGGTTGATGTTGACGCCGATCTTTTGCAGCTCTGCGGTCTGCGCCCGGACGGGGCCGGTGTCGATATGGACGATATAGCCGTCGATCAGCATTTTCCGGGCGTAGGCAGAAAAGTTCTTTGTGCCAAGCTGGGCCATCTTCTGCTGGATCAGCGCCCGTTCCTCCGGCGTCACCGGGACGCGCAGCACAAACTTCCGTTTTCGGTTTGCCACTTTCGCACCTCCATTCATTCAGGGGTTTGGGGACTTCCCCAAGATACAAACGGGAAGCCGTTTGCCGGGAGTGTGGCTACACTCCCTATGCTTGCTGTCTTTGTTCTTCTTCCCCTAAAAAGCGTTCTGACCCCAAGGAAATACCCGCAAAATCCCGGTTTTTCTGAAAACCGCACAAAAAAAGAGAGGGCGCAGCCTGCGTCCTCCCAAAAACAAAACAGAGGGTTGTCATGCACCCTCCGTTTCGTCATTCTTCTGTTGAATTTGAATGGCCCCGTCAATCGCGCCCTCGATGATCGGCAGAAATTCTTCCGGGCAGAGTTTCAGCTTGTGGCTGACCCGCTGCCGCTGTGCGCTTTCCTCCCGCATGATCTCCGGGTTAAAATACTGTTCCACGGGAAGCCCGCAGATTTTGATAAGCTGTATGATAACCGGCAGGCTGGGAATCGTGCCGTCATTTTCGATGTTGGCAAGATAGCGCCAGTCGATATTGACCTGTTCCGCCAGCGTCTTACGCGATAACTGCTTGACTTTCCGCGCCTCTTTTACATCTGCGCCGAAAGTTTCAAAGCCGGGACAATCTTTGATATTTGCCATATAGCACCACCCATCTACATTGTATATTTCATATTTTCTCAATGGAATGTTGCTATATGCAGGAAGATTAAACTTTATAATTCATATTTTTCGCCTTGTACGGAAAAGCGGGCTATCCTATAATAAAGAAAAAGCACTTTTTTGAAAAAATCCGTCCGCTGTAACATTTCGCGGACATTTGCCTGTTATACT
>ENA-OZGD01000726-OZGD01000726.1-human-gut-metagenome-genome-assembly--contig:-NODE-726-length-12857-cov-18.899859_pt1 | contig 12857 bp, 8 predicted proteins | sample MGYA00244653_ERZ653652 | MGnify/ENA primary metagenome ERZ653652 (study PRJEB26926, sample SAMN06164983) | human gut metagenome | biome: ENVO:00009003; feature: ENVO:2100002; material: ENVO:00002003... | reverse complement strand
GAGATTAGCTGCAGTCTCGTGGGCTCGGAGATGTGTATAAGAGACAGACTATTATTAGTAATATAAATGCAGAAAGTACTTTGTCAAAATATAACAAGGAACTTCAAGAAGTTAAGGAAAAAGAAAAAGAAAATGCAAGTAAATTAACGGGTATACAAAAAGATATTGCTGAGTATAACTACGAAATAGCAGATTTAGATGATAAGATGATGGAAGTAACTTCTGATCTTGCCGATTTGCAGATTAAGCAAGAAAAATTAAGTCAAAGTTTAGAAGAAAATGAGGAAGCATTAAAAGATTCTTCAAAGTTATATAACAAGGTTGAAAAAACATATGAATCAATGGTAAGAACGGTTTATGAAAATGGATTTCCAACGATATTTGAATTTTTGGCCTCATCAAAAAGTGTAGCAGATTTTTTGATGAAAATTGAAACATATGAAAACGTTTTAACATATAACAGAGATATAGTTACAAATGCAAAAGCAAAGAAAAATTATATAAATTATGTTAAAAAGAATGTTGAAAAACAAAGGGGAGAAATATCTCAATTACAAGCCGATGCAAGCAAAAAAATGGAAAAGCTTAACAAAACTCTTGAAGAAAAACAAAAAGTTATGAATGAATTGCAGACTTCTCAAAGCAAACTTCAAGCAAGCTCAGAAGAATTAACAAAACAAAAAGAGAGTGCACTTAAAAAAATTGATGATGAAATAGAAAAGGCATATAGAGCATCACTTAACGGAAATAATACAGTTGATGGAAGTAGCACTGAATTTACAGGTGGTAATTTTGCATGGCCTGTACCAGGATATAACATAATAACTACAACATTTGGTTTTGTATATTATTTAGTTAACCCTGGTGGAAGTGCACATACAGGCTGTGACATAGCAGGCTCTGAGATTTTTGGGAAACCTATTGTTGCAGCTGAGTCTGGAACAGTGATTGTTGCTGGTTATAATGCGGGAGGCTATGGAAATTACGTTATGATAAACCATGGAAAATGTACTGAAGATGGAAATAATTATATAACACTTTATGGACATGCAAGTGCACTTGCGGTAAATACGGGGGACACTGTAACTAAGGGACAAACAATTGCATATGTTGGAAGTACAGGAAATTCTACAGGACCACATTTACACTTTGAAATGAGAATTAATGGAAAAATTACAGATCCATTGGTTCAGTATCCATCGTTAAGTTTTGATATAAGATAATAAAGGAGGGAGAAAATGAAAAGTAAAATATTCAAAAAGATATTAGTAAGTACAGCTTTATTTGGAATAATGTTTTCAAATCTATTTGGAGTATTTGGATTAACTACAACTCAAAAAAAACAAAATGTTGATAAACAAATTGAAGATAATAACAAAAAAATAGCATCAACTGAAAGTGAAGCAACTGAGTATTTAAATCAGGTAGATGAGCTTAATAAAAAAATATCTGAATATACTAATAATTTATCAACATTGGAAGCTAAGGTCGAAGAAGTTAACAAAAAAATAGAAGAATATGAAAATGATTTGCAAAATTCATCTCAAAGATTTAGCAGTGCAGAAGATTTATACTCTGTAAGACTAAGATCAATATATGAAAATGGAATGCCAAATGTAATTGATATACTTTTTGAATCTAAAGGAATAACTGATTTTTTCTCTAAATTGAATGTATATCAAAGTGTTATTGAGTATGATAAGTCAATGGTAAATAATATTGATGGAGAAAAAGAGTATATTGATAATATAAAAAGCGATATAGAAGTTCAAAAAGTTCAGCTTGATCAATTAAAATATGACGTACAAAAAGCAACAAATACGCTAAATGACGCAAAATCGCAAAAACAGGCTAAAGTTGATGAATTAAATAAATCTAAAGAAAAACTTCAAGCTGTAAATTCTGTTTTAAACAAAGAGGCAGAAAGTTTAAATGCACAAATTGCAGCGGAAATTGCAGAAAGGGAAAAGAAAAAGTCGCAAAACAAATCTTCTAATAATGGAGGTAGTACAGGAGGAGGCTCTTCTACTGTCGTTAATTCAAATGGTAAATTTGATTGGCCATTAAAAGGATATGGAAAAAATAGAATTACAGCTACTTTTCCAAGTTATCCTGATGGCTCTAGGCACGATGGAGTAGATATAGGGGTTCCAATAGGAACACCTGTATACGCTGCTGCAGCTGGAGAAGTAGTTGTTTCAAGATATTATTTAACTGGGGATTATGATGGATCATATAGGCAAGGTTATGGTAACTATGTTATGATTGATCATGGTGACTATTACACGTTATATGGTCATTTGAAATATAAACAGGTCGTATCGGCTGGACAAACTGTAAGTAAAGGACAGCTAATAGCATATACAGCTAGTACAGGAAATTCATCTGGACCTCACTTACATTTTGAAGTTAGAAAGAGTAGCTCATATGGAAGTGCAATAAATCCAATGCAATTTTTCAATTAATAGTAAAATAAAACATAAAAATAAAAAAATATGTAAAAAACTATTGACTTATTTTTGTTTTTATTAGATAATGTAGATATAATTTTATCATAGGGGGTTAATGATATGAGTGCTGTTATATTAAACAAGTTTATGCGTATGATGGGCATAGGAGAAAATGATGAAGAAAATGAATATAATGATGAAGTAGATTGCTACGATGAGGAAGAACAAGATGAGGTTGAAAATAGAGAGATGCCAAAGGCAAGAAGAAGCTTTAGAGATATTGAATCATCTAATCCTTATGCAAAAAATAGTAATCAAAGCAATGTAATACCTATGAATACAGCCGTATCATCATCCAAGATGGTTATAACGCAACCAACTTGTTATGCTGATGTTCAAGAGATAGGAGAGTATTTAAAACTTAGAAAATCAATAATTATTAATTTGGAAAACGTTGGTAAAGAAGATGCAATACGTATATTAGATTTCTTAGGAGGAGCTACATTTATGGTTGAGGGCACTATCCAAAAAGTATCCAACCTAATATATTTACTAACGCCAAAAGATGTTGAAATACAAAATGATGTCGAAAAAAGCCAGTATAAGCAAAAAATGTCATTTTCTTGGCTTAAGTAGATTTACTAAAGCAGGCTAATTGGTCTGCTTTTTATTAAAAGAGGAGGGAAATATATGCTAACACCAAATGATATCGAAAATAAGGTTTTTAAGAAAGCTAAGATGAAAGGATACGACATAGACGATGTTGAAGATTTCCTTGAGCAGTTACTTAGTGATTATGAAATTTTATATAAAGAGAATGCAGAAATAAAGGACAAGTTTAATGCCATGCAGGAGTCTATTGCATATTATAAATCTGTTGAAGAAGGAATTAATAAAACAATTGAAAATGCACAATCTACAGCTGATAATATGAAAGAAGTTGCAAGAAGAGAAGCAGAAACAATAAAGCAAGAGGCAGAAGCAGATGCTAGAAGACATATTGAGGATTTAAATAACGAAATAAGAAGAAAAGAAGAATTATTAGAAGATAAGAAAAAACAAATGCAAATTTATCGTATAAGAGTAAGTTCAATGCTTGAGGCACAACTTAAGATTTTAAATGAGGACGAAGATTTAAAATAAATGTAATAAAAGATCTAGAATGTGTATTTTAGGTCTTTTATTTTATTTATGTATTGCAAGAGTGCTAAAAATGTGTTAAAATATACCAGTAAAAGAAAAGAGGATGGAATTTATGTTTGATAAGCTTGAGGAAATTGAAAAGAAATATGTTGAATTAACTGAAAAAATATCTGATCCAGATATAATCTCTAATCAATCACTTTTTAAGAAGTATATGAAAGAACATTCTAATTTAACAGATGTTGTTGCGAAGTACAGAGAATATAAAAAAGTTAAAGAAAATATGGAAGAAGCAAAAGAACTTATGAATGATAAGGAAATGAAAGAAATGGCTGAAGAAGAATATTATTCTTCTAAAGATAAACTTGAGAAAATAGAAGAAGAGTTAAAATTTTTACTTATTCCAAAAGATGAAAATGATGATAGTAACGTTATAATAGAAATAAGAGGCGGTGCTGGTGGTGAAGAAGCTGCTTTGTTTGCATACAATTTATACAGAATGTATACAATGTATGCAGATTTAAAACATTGGCAGGTAGAAATCATAGATATAAATGAAACAGGAATTGGCGGATTAAAAGAAGTATCTTTTATGATAAAGGGAAAAGGTGCATACAGTAAGCTTAAATTTGAGAGTGGAGTGCATAGAGTTCAACGTGTTCCTGAAACAGAGGCTAGTGGAAGAATTCATACTTCTACAGTTACAGTTGCTGTTTTACCAGAAGTTGAGGATGTTGAAATTGAAATAAACCAGAGTGATTTAAGAGTGGATACATACAGAGCTAGTGGAGCCGGAGGTCAACATGTAAACAAGACATCGTCTGCTATACGTATAACTCATATTCCAACAGGAGTTGTTGTTGCATGTCAAAGTGAAAGATCTCAACTTCAAAATAGAGAAACTGCCATGAAAATGCTTCGTTCAAAATTATATGAGATAGAACAAGAAAAGAAAAATAATGAACTTACAAATAAAAGAAGATTGCAAGTTGGAAGTGGAGCAAGAAGTGAAAAGATAAGGACATATAACTATCCTCAGAGTAGGGTAACTGATCATAGAATTAATTTTACAATATATCAATTAGAAAGTTTCTTAAATGGAAATCTTGATGAAATGATAGATGCACTCGCTGCAGCAGATAAAGCGGATAGACTTAAAGAGGGAGATTTTTAATATGAGAAAATTTGATTTTAAAAAAATTACTCTTGTTTTAGAAATTGCAAGTTTTATATCGTTTATAGTTGCATTGATTGTGGATATTACTAAATTTTTAAGAATAGAGGGAGTTATTGAAATTACTACCTTTACAATGGATAAGCTTATAAAGATATCAATAATTTCATTTATAATTTTGTTTGTGATATTAATTTTAAGTCTTATAATTAGAATTATTCTTGTAAAAATTGGAATAGGTGAGGATGTTGATGCAAAATTAATAGCAGATAGGACAATTTTTGCATGTATTATATTTATGATAATTTTATTTTTTGCTTTTTATTATTTAAATATATATAATACACAATATAATATTTTCGAATTTTTAAAGACTTTGTAAAATTAAGAAAAATGTATTGACTTGTATTTGCCACTATGGTATAATAATATAAATTGTTTTGAAAACAAAATACTATGTAAACTAAAGTGTAAAGGATGGTTGAAATAGTGATAAAAAATAAAAAAATAAGTTAATAAAATAAAATAAAAAATCAAATTAGTTTTTCAGTTATGTAAACTAATTTGGCTTTTTGTCGTCTTTTTAATATGTTTTTTGGAGGTATAAAAATGGTTCATGAAGTAAAAAATGGGAAAGCAACAAGAATGAGTTTTTCAAACATTAAAGAGGTAATTGAAATGCCTGACTTAATAGACATACAAAAGCAGTCTTACGAATGGTTTTTAAAATCAGGTCTTAAAGATGTTCTTTCGGATGCATCTCCAATTACAGATTTTTCTGGAAATCTTTTATTAGAATTTGTTGACTATAGACTAGAAGATGAAACTAAGTACACAATTGAGGAGGCAAACGAAAGAAATACTAGTTATTGTTCTAGATTACAGGTACAAGTTCGTTTAATTAATAAAGAGACTGGAGAAATAAAAGAACAGGAAATCTTCTTCGGAGATTTACCTTTGATGACAGAAAAAGGTACATTTATTATAAATGGAGCAGAAAGAGTTATTATATCTCAATTAGTTCGTTCTCCTGGTGTTTACTTCTCTTCTTCAAGGGATAAAACTGGTAAATTCTTGTATGAAGGTACTATTATGCCTAATCGTGGAACGTGGATTGAAATGGAATCTGATTCAACAGATATGTTATATGTTAGGGTTGATAGAACAAGAAAACTACCACTTACTACGCTTATAAGAGCACTAGGCATTGAATCAGATGAGCAAATAATGGATTTGTTTGAAGATGATTTAATTAATCAAGTTATATATAAAGATCCTGCAAAAACTATGGATGAAGCTTTACTAGAAATCTATAAGAAAATTAGACCTGGAGAACCTTTACATGTTGATGCTGCAAAATCACTACTTTATGGATTATTATATGATGATAGAAGATATAGTCTAGAAAGAGTTGGAAGATATAAATATAACAAAAAGTTAAGTATAGCAAATAGGATTGTAAATGAAGTGGCTGCTGAAGATGTTGTAAATACAGAAACAGGAGAACTTCTTATAAAAAAAGGAGAAGTATTTACAAAGGAAATAGCTGAAGATATAAAGCAATCTGGTATCAATGTTGTTTATGTTGAAAAAGAAGGCAAAAAAGTAAAAGTTATAGGAAATAATACTGTAGATATTTCTAAATATCTTGGAATGGATATAGATAAACAAGTAATTAAGGAAGAAGTTTATCTTCCTGCTTTAAAAGAGTTACTTGAAAAAATTGGTGATGCTGATGAAAAAGAATTAAGAAAGAAAATTAGATTAAATAGAGAAAAATTGGTTGTAAAACATGCAACTTTAGATGATATTATAGCATCAATAAATTATTTTGTTAACTTTAGATTTGGAATGGGTATGACTGATGATATAGATCATCTTGGAAATAGACGTGTTAGATGTGTTGGTGAGCTAATTCAAAATCAATTTAGAATTGGACTTGCAAGACTTGAAAGAGTTGTTCGTGAAAGAATGGCAACACAGGATTTAGACGCTGCAACTCCTCAAACATTAATAAATATAAAACCAGTTGTAGGATCACTTAGAGAATTCTTTGGAAGCTCTCAATTATCTCAGTTCATGGATCAAATTAATCCGCTTGCAGAACTTACACATAAAAGAAGAATATCAGCTCTTGGACCTGGAGGTCTTACAAGGGATAGAGCAGGATTTGAGGTTCGTGACGTACATCATACTCACTATGGAAGATTATGTCCTATAGAATCTCCAGAAGGACCAAATATTGGACTTATTTCTTCACTTTCTACATTTGCAAAAATAAATAGATATGGATTTATAGAGTCTCCATATAGAGTCATAGATAAAGAAAATGGAGTTATAACAGATGAAGTTGTTTATCTTACAGCGGATGAAGAAGATAATTACATTGTTGCTCAAGCAAATGAACCTTTAGATGAAGAAAATCATTTCTTAAATAAAAGAGTTAAGGTTAGATATCAAGATCAAATACTTGAAATGGATAAAGATAAAGTTGATTTAATGGATGTTTCGCCAAAGCAACTAGTATCAGTATCTACAGCAATGATACCTTTCCTAGAAAATGATGATGCAAAACGTGCTCTTATGGGTTCTAACATGCAACGTCAGGCTGTTCCTCTTATAAGATCTGAAAGTCCAATTGTAGGAACAGGAATTGAATATAAAGCTGCAATAGATTCAGGTATAGTAATTATAGCACATAATGATGGTGTTGTTGATTATGTAGACGCAAATAAAATAATAATTAAAACTAAAAAAGGTAAAGATGAATACCATTTAATAAAATATAAAAGATCTAACCAAGGTACATGTATAAATCAAAAACCAATAGTTGTAAAAGGTGAAACTGTTAAAAAAGGTGATGTTATTGCCGACGGACCATCAACTCAGAATGGTGAACTTGCATTAGGTAAAAATATATTAGTTGGATTTATGACATGGGAAGGATATAACTATGAAGATGCCATCTTAATATCTGAAGATTTAGTTAAAGATGACGTTTTAACTACAATTCATATTGAAGATTATGATTGTGAAGCACGTGATACTAAACTTGGACCAGAAGAAATAACAAGAGAAGTACCAAATGTAGGGGATGATGCTCTTAAAGACTTAGATGAAAATGGTATTATACGTATAGGAGCAGTCGTAAGACCTGGAGATATATTGGTTGGTAAGGTTACTCCAAAAGGAGAAACTGAACTTACAGCAGAAGAAAAACTTTTACGTGCTATCTTTGGTGAAAAAGCAAGAGAAGTAAGAGATACATCTCTTAGAGTTCCACACGGAGAAGAAGGAACAATTGTTGATGTAAAAATATTTACAAGAGATAATTGTGATGAACTTGCTACTGGTGTTAACAAGGTTGTAAGGATATATATTGCACAAAAAAGGAAAATATCTGTTGGTGATAAAATGTCTGGTCGTCATGGTAACAAAGGTGTTATATCACGTATTCTTCCAAGAGAAGATATGCCATATTTACCAGATGGAACACCACTTCAAATTGTTCTTAACCCTCTAGGACTACCTTCTCGTATGAATGTTGGACAGTTACTAGAAACTCATTTAGGATATATTGCTAAAATGTATGGATGGAAAGTTGCAACACCAGTATTTGATGGAGCAAAAGAAGTTGACATTGAAAAATTATATAAAGATAAAGGTCTAGATCCAACAGGTAAATTAACTGTATATGACGGAAGAACTGGTGAACCATTTGATGCTAAGATTACAGTTGGATACATGTATATGCTAAAACTATATCACTTAGTTGATGATAAGATACATGCTCGTTCTATTGGACCATATTCACTAGTAACTCAACAACCATTAGGTGGTAAAGCACAATTTGGTGGACAGAGATTTGGTGAAATGGAAGTTTGGGCTCTTGAAGCATATGGTGCATCATATACACTTCAAGAAATGTTGACTGTAAAATCTGATGATGTAGTTGGAAGATTAAAAACATATGAAGCAATTGTTAAAGGTGAAAGTATTCCAAAACCTGGAATACCAGAATCATTTAGAGTTTTAACAAAAGAACTTCAAAGTTTAGCTTTAGACTTAAAAATGTATAAAGAAGAGGAAGAACTTGAACTTAATGAATCAATGGATGATGATCCAGATGGAATAGATCCAGAACTTATTGGTGAACCATCAGAAGAAGGAAATACAATGACTGATTCTGATTTAGCTGGTATGAGTTATGAAAATGAAGATGGAAAACTTGATGAAGAAGTTGATGAACTTGAAGAATTTAACGAGGAAGATTTACCTGAAATAGAGTAATGGTATAAGGAGGAATATATAACATGCAAGATATGGATAATTTTGATAGATTAAGTATAGCTCTTGCATCCCCTGAAAAAATTAGAGAGTGGTCAAAAGGGGAAGTAAAAAAGCCTGAAACTATAAATTATAGGACATTAAAACCTGAAAGAGATGGATTATTCTGCGAAAAGATTTTTGGACCAACTAAGGACTGGGAATGTTATTGTGGTAAGTATAAAAAGGTAAGATATAAAGGCATAATATGCGATAGATGTGGAGTTGAAGTTACAAAGAAGAAGGTAAGACGTGAAAGATTAGGACACATTGAACTTGCATGTCCTGTATCGCATATATGGTTCTTCAAAGGAATACCAGGAAGAATGGGACTTCTTCTTGATATTTCTCCCAAAGCTCTAGAAAAAGTAATATATTTTGCCTCATACATAGTTCTTGATCCAAAAGATACAGGATTTAAAGTATGCGATATAATAAGTGAAAGAGAATATAGAGAAGCTGAAGAAAAATACGGTTATGGTTCTTTCAGAGTTGGAATGGGAGCAGAAGCAATTAGAGAATTACTTTCAAAAATTGATCTAAAAAAACTACAAGGTGAATTAAAGAAAGAACTTGAAAAAGCTACTGGAGCTAAAAGAGCTAAGATTATAAAAAGATTAGAGACAGTTGAAGCATTTTTAGAATCAGGTAATAAACCTGAATGGATGATTTTAGAAGTATTACCAGTAATACCTCCAGATCTTCGTCCAATGGTTCAATTGGATGGTGGTAGATTTGCTACATCTGATTTAAACGATCTATACAGAAGAGTTATAAACAGAAATAACAGATTGAAAAGATTGCTAGAATTAGAAGCACCTGATATAATTGTAAGAAATGAAAAAAGAATGCTACAAGAAGCTGTTGATGCTTTAATCGACAATGGAAGACGCGGAAAGCCAATTACTGGTGCAGGTGGAAGGGCACTTAAATCATTAACAGATATGTTAAAAGGAAAACAAGGAAGATTTAGACAAAACTTACTTGGAAAAAGGGTTGACTACTCAGGACGTTCTGTTATTGTTGTTGGACCTGAACTTAAGATTTATCAATGTGGTCTTCCAAGAGAAATGGCCTTAGAGCTATTCAAACCTTTCGTTATGAAGGAACTAGTAAAAAGAGGAATGGCATTTAATATAAAAAATGCAAAGAGAATGGTTGAAAGAACAGCAGTTGAAGTATGGGATGTACTTGAAGATGTTATAAAAAATAGACCAGTAATGTTAAACCGTGCTCCTACACTTCATAGACTTGGTATTCAAGCTTTTGAACCAGTACTTGTTGATGGTAGAGCTATAAAATTACATCCGCTTGTATGTACAGCATTTAATGCTGACTTCGATGGTGACCAGATGGCTGTTCACGTTCCACTTTCTCCTGAGGCTGTTGCAGAAGCAAAAATGCTTATGCTTGCTTCAAATAACCTTTTAAAACTACAAGATGGTAAGCCTGTAACTGTACCTTCAATGGATATGATACTTGGAAGTTTCTATCTTACAGTAAAATTAGAAGGAGAAAAAGGCGAAGGAAAAGTATTTTCAAATATGGACGAAGCACTTATGGCTTATGATCAGGGTGTTGTTGGAATACATGCACCGATAAAAGTAAGAGTATCAAAAGAAATTGATGGAACAGTTCATACTGGAATAATAGATGCAACTGTTGGAAGATTAATATTCAATAGCTTTATTCCACAAGACATTGGTTTTGTAGATAGATCTAAAAAAGAAAATCTTCTAAAACTTGAAATAGATTTTGAAGCTAAGAAAAAACAACTTGGACAAATTGTTGATAAATGTATCGCTAAACATGGAATTACAGAGACTGCAATTGTTCTTGATAATATTAAAAAGTATGGATATAAATATTCAACAAAAGCCGGTGTAACAGTATCTGTATCAGATATAGAAATACCAGAAAACAAACCACAAATTCTTGCTAAAGCTGAAGAAGAAGCTGAAAAGGTGTTAAAAAATTATAAACGTGGACTTATATCAAATGATGAGAGATATAAAGAAATTATTAAAATTTGGTCTGATGCCACAGATGAGATTCAAAGTGAAATTATGAATAATCCAAACATAATGAATCCACTTCAAATGATGGCTAATACTGGTGCCAGAGGTAACCCAACTCAGATTAGACAACTTGGTGGTATGCGTGGACTTATGGCAGATACAATGGGTAGAACAATAGAATTACCTATTAAATCAAACTTTAAAGAAGGTTTGGACGTTCTTGAATTCTTTATAGCATCACACGGTGCTAGAAAAGGTCTTGCTGACACTGCTTTAAGAACAGCTGACTCTGGATACTTAACAAGAAGACTTGTTGATGTTAATCAAGATGTTGTTGTGACTGAAGATGATTGTGGAACACATCATGGCTTTGATGTTGAAGCAATAATGGAAAGTGGAGAGCCTGTTGAAAAGCTTGAAGAAAGAATTGAAGGCAGATATCTTGCAGAAGATCTTCTTGATGAAAAAGGAAATATGTTATATGAAAGAAATACATATGTAACTCCTGACATTGTTGAAGATATTGTTAAACATGGAATAACAAGGGTTAAAATACGTTCTGCATTTACTTGTGAATCTGTTAGAGGCGTATGTAGTAAATGCTATGGTAAAAATCTTGCAACAGGTGAGCCAATTAGTCCTGGAGAAGCAGTTGGTATAATTGCTGCTCAATCAATAGGTGAACCAGGTACACAGCTTACAATGAGAACTATTCATAGTGGTGGTGTTGCAGGTTCAGATATTACGCAAGGTCTTCCTCGTGTTGAAGAATTATTTGAAGCAAGAAAACCAAAGGGTGTTGCTATGGTGACTGAAATCGATGGTACTGTTACTATAGGTAATAATGCTACAAATAAAGAGGTTATTGTTACATCTGATGATAAACACACAGAAAGATATGTAATACCATTTGGAATGAGAATATCTGTATCAAATGGGCAGGAAATAAAAGCTGGAGATAGAATTACTGAAGGTTCTCTTGATCCACATGATATTATTCGTATAAAAGGTGATATAGCTGTTGAAAATTACTTAATTGAAGAAGTTCAAAAGGTATATAGGACACAAGGTGTTCATATTAATGATAAACACATTGAAATTGTTGGACGTCAAATGTTAAGAAAAATATTTGTTGAAGATTCAGGTGAAACTAATCTAATCACAGGATCAACAGTTGATATGACAGACTTTAATTATGAAAACAAACTTGCAAATGAAGAAGGAAAGAAACTTGCAAAAGGTAAGAAAACTCTACTTGGAATAACAAAAGTAGCACTTCAAACTGATTCATTCTTATCTGCTGCTTCATTCCAAGAAACTGCAAGGGTACTTACAGATGCTGCTCTTAAAGGAAAAGTAGATAAACTACAGGGATTAAAAGAAAATGTTATAATTGGTCGTTTAATTCCAGCAGGAACAGGTGTTGTAGATTACAATGATATTAAAGTTGAATCTCCTGAAGAAGTAAAAGAAGAAAATGATAGTAGTATTGAAAAGTACATAATACCAGATAAAGATTTAGTTGATGAAGTTGAATAAAACATATAATAAGGTACTTAGAAATGAGTGCCTTATTATTTTTATTCAAACTATATAAAATCAAAAAATAATTCTAAAAGCTTTTATTATTAAAATATTTGGTAATATTATATAAATTCTGAATATTTTTTAGTGAGAATACAAAAATAATAGTTACTATTCAGACTAGAACCTAAAATTTTAGTAACAGTATTATGTATTTGTGGA
>ENA-OZGD01000720-OZGD01000720.1-human-gut-metagenome-genome-assembly--contig:-NODE-720-length-13005-cov-249.188726_pt1 | contig 13005 bp, 3 predicted proteins | sample MGYA00244653_ERZ653652 | MGnify/ENA primary metagenome ERZ653652 (study PRJEB26926, sample SAMN06164983) | human gut metagenome | biome: ENVO:00009003; feature: ENVO:2100002; material: ENVO:00002003... | reverse complement strand
CAGTAATTAAATAATACTATTATGGCTTATAAAAACAATCAAAGTGGTATTACTATTGGAGGTTATGTTCCTCAACGTGTACCAGTTCGTTCAAATCTTGAAGCTCTTAGTCAAGCATTAAATAAAATTGATGAGCGTTCTGATAAAGCAATTCAACAAAAGTCTGCTATTACGAACGCTATTGGTCAATTAAAACTTAATGCTGCTGAAGATAAATGGAAATACGATTATGCTAAACGTATTGAACAAAAGATTAATGATGCTGCTCAATATGGTGATTATAGTAGAGCGTTAGATGTTGCTACTGAACTTGCCGGAAGTGCTACTTCTTCTCCTGAAGTTACTGGTCGTATTCGAGCTAACGAGCAATATGAAAAAGCAAAACAAGCTGTGGATAATAATGGTAATATTAGTTCCCTTACTAAACAAGCTTGGACTTTATCTAATAAATATCATTATGAAGATACTTATGATGATAAAGGAAATATAGTTGGAGGTACTGAATGGAAAGCTAGTTGGACACCAGTAGAAGAAGTAGACAATCTTGCTATGATGAAAAATGCTGTATCTATGATTGGTATAAGTAGTACAGAAAGTTCTAAAACTACAGGAGATTCTACTAAAACTGCTAAGGGTACAGGTAGTGGTTTTCAAAGAGTTAGAGGTTCTAGTAGAACAGCTCTTACTTATAAACAAGTTAAAACTCAACTTACTGATGTTATTAAGAATGACCCTAAGTGGAAAGCTAGTCTTGAACAAGAATATATGGTTAATGATATTCTTCTTAAAGATGTAAATAAACAAATAGCTGAAACCACTGATGCTAATGAATTAGCTAGACTTGAAAGTAAGAAAGCAGAATATATGTCTAATATTACTAATGATAAAGGTATTGTAACTGGAGATTATGTAGATGTTTTATTTAAAAAATATCCTAATCTTATTAAGAACTTTACATTTAGTAGAATTGGTAATACTAAAGTTGATACAAGTTCTAAAGATGACTACGTTCCTCCTACAGGTAATATAAGTGGTAGTGGTAATGGTGGTGGTAATCCTTATCTTACTGGTTATAATGATGACGATAATGTGAAAGGTAAACCTGGTCAAAATAATTAAACATATAAAACTATGGCTCTTTTTGAATTTGAAACTTATAATAAATTTCTTAATAATAATGATTATAATGGAGCTGCTAATTATGCTTCTAAATCATATTTTAAAGATAAGAAACAACAAGCTAGAATGCTTGACAATATTAAAATTCTTCGTAATAAAGGAAGAATTTATAATGGTATGATGAATAACGCTAATGAAGACCAAAAACAAGCTCTCGCTTTTAAGACTGCTATGGATGCTGGTACTCCATTAGATTTAAAAAATAAATATTATAAACGTTATGTTGATGCTGTTAATAATTTGTTTGGAACTGATGCTACTAGTATTGCTGTAGAATTTGATGGTGCTAAAACTAAACGTTATGCTCGTATTCCTGGTGTATCTGATGTTATGGATTTAGTTGGAATTGGTGGTAATATTGATTGGTTAGCTAAAGATGAAGATTATGGTTTTGATGGTTTTCAACAATTCCTTTCTAATATGGGATATTCAGATGATGCTAAAGGTAAAGCTGCTTTTAACAAATTAGGATTTAAACAAGAAACTATTAATGGTAAGACTAGACTTACTATAAGTAAAGATAATCCTAATTTCTATAAAGCTATGATGGCTCTCCATAATGTAGATACTAATCATGTTCCTGGTAGTGGAAATAAAGCTGTTCAAGAAGGTATTAGAGGAGAAAAACGATTTAAGCTTGCAGGTGTTGATAGAAACGGTAAACTTCTTAAACTTCAAAATGGCAATCAAACTTACACAGAATCTGGTTCTGCTGCTTGGGGAGAAAATAATAAAATCTCTAAAGGTATTAGTCAAACTTTTGGTGTTATAGACCAAGATTTAACTATAAATGAACGAGGTATTTCTGATGATAATTTTGTAAATCCTGATTTTGCTTATAATAGTACTGTATTTGAAAATGAAGCTATTGCTAATCAAGATAATTTGCAAAGAAATAAAAGTAGGATTCGTGACCAATTTGGAGCTTTAGATGATGTAATACAATCAACTAAAAATATAAACAATGAACTTACAGCTAAAGAAAAAGAACGTACAAAAGATTTTGTAATGTCTACTACTGTAAGTGGTAGTTTAGGTGCTGGTATGGCTAAACTTGAATCTGATTTTAGTAGAGGTTTAGTTGATGCTAAATCTTATAATATTTATAAGAAAGAAATTGAAGAGCATTATGAAAATCTTCTTAGTGGTGCAGATTTAACTCAATATAATGTTTATGCTGCAAACGGTGATGATACTACAGTTATGACTCAATATAATACTGAAGATAGAAATAAACTTAATGATATTATCGCTAATGCTATAGGTAGTAATAGACTAAAATTTAGTGCTGCTATTATGGGTAATAAAAGTGGTACTATGATTACTATTTTACCTAAAGAAGATAAAGACGGTAATCCTATTACTAAAAAAGCTAGCATATTTGTAGAAGATTTGTTTAAAGGTTCTGTTGAAGAAAGTCTTAATCGTGATACTAAAATGCGTGCTCTTAAAGAACTTAATGGAATGGAATATTATGGATATAGATATACTATTCCTGCTTTAGGAGATAGTGAAGGTGGAGAACTTGGTATTGATGTTGGAGCTAATGAAGCTTATCTTCTTCATAAAAATGGTACTAAAAGTTTTATCAGTAAAGCTAAAGCTCAAGATATGATTAATCGTGCTGAGATACTTAGTGATTTTATTGATTCTGCAAATCAAACGTTTTTTGATGAAGATGGTAATTTTATAAGAAATAAGAACATTGTTGCTGAAGTTAGTAACTGGGCTAATGCTGCTACATTAGAACTTTATAATGCTACAGCTGAAAGAGCAAAACTTCTTGGTAATCAAGGTTTAGACAATACTCTTGAACTTGATTATCTAAAAAATAAACATGCTCTTATTAGAAATTATATTCTTGATGCTGTTGGTTATTTTGATACTAATAAATAATATATAATAATATGGATACTACTCAAATTACATCTAAAGGTGGTTATGAAGAACTTAATCCTCTTTGGACTAAGTCTAAGAAAAATAATCAACCTAAAACTATACTTACAACTAGTCCTCAAAAAGGAGGACTAGTTGATTCTTTTTATAATACAAATCCTAATAATTTTGTTTTCGATAATGCTAATAAATATATTAATTATGGTATTACTCCAAACAAAGTTGCTCCTAATCTTGATAAAGAACTTGCTGAAGCTCAATCAAACTTTGCTAAAACATTTAATTCTTTAGGTCAAGCTCTTGTTAGCGAAACAATTCTTGGTACAATTAAAGCTGTACCTGATTTGTTTGATGCTATTACTAATGGTATATTTCAATCTGATGGAGATTATCAAAATCCTATAAGTAATAAGCTTCAAGAATGGCAAGATTATTTCAGAAATGAAGTTGCTCCAATATATAGTGACCCAGAGCGTAATGATATTTATAATGGAGGTCTTACAAATTGGGGATGGTGGACTAGTAATGCACCTAGTGTAATGTCTAGTTTAACATTACTTCTTCCTAGTACTGGTATTGTTAAAGGTATTGGTTATCTTGGTAAACTTGCAAAGACTTCTAAGTTAGCTAGTATGACTAGAAATGGCATTAAAGGCATTGCTGGTATAGATAGAGCTATAAACTCTAATAGAGAACTTAATGCTTTACAAAAAGGTATTAATAAAATTATTGGTAGTAATGGTATTGTTGTTGGTTCTGATGTAGAAAGTGCTGCTAGTAGGTTTGCTAGTATTGGAGGAAATGCTCTTTTACAACGTACTATGGAGAATTATCAAGAAGCTCAAGGTGTATATAAAGATATGTACAATGAAGCTTATGATAATCTTAATAGAATGAATGCTCAACAATATCAAGATTTTGTTAATAAGAATCCTGAACTACTTCAAGATATTGATACTAATGATAAAGAAGCTGTTGCAAGACGTATTGCTAAGAAGTCTGCTGATACGGATTTCCTTATGAACTATAGTAATATAGTATTTGATGTTATTCAAATGTACGGTCTTCGTAACATGTGGAAAGGTATTAGAAATTCTGATGCTGGTAGTGCTGCTGTAAGTAGAGCTGCAAGATTAGAAAAACTTAAAGTTGGTAAAACTGCTGAAGAGTTTGAAAAATACTATGCTAATATAGGTAAGATGAAGAAAGCTGGTTGGTGGATTAAAGACCATGTTAAAGCTGAGAAACTTGTAATAGCTGGAGAACTTAGCGAAGGTATTGAAGAAAGTGTTAACTATATATCTCAAATGGAAGGTATGAATGTTGGTAAACTTCTTCTTAGTGAACAAGATGCTGACCATTCTCCTTTTGATAATCGTCTTCAAAAGTATCTTAAAAGTGGAGGACTTGCTGACTCTGCTTTTTGGGGTGTATTAGGTGGTGTTGTATTTCATCATTTAGGTAGTGGTTTTGGACGTATTAGACAAACATTTGAAGATAGAGCTAATAAAAAAGAAGATAAAACTACTGGTGAACAAGGTAAGTCTTCACCTTTTAGTATTAGTGAACTTGGTGAAACTAAATCTCGTAAAGCTGATATTGCTCACTGGGGAAAAGATACTAATCTTTATATTGAAAGGATGAATAAAATCAATGATGGAAAGAATCCTTTTGATAACGATAAAAGTTTTACTAGTCCTGAAGAAAGTCAAGCTGCTAAAGAAGCTGCTGAAAATGACTTTATTACTAGATTAGCTTTACGTGCTGGTCATCACGGTAATCTTGATTACTTGAAATCATTCTTACAAAGTGAAGAAGTTCGTAAAGCTATGGTAGAAAAAGGTGTAGTAAATGAAGCTGAATCTAAACAAATTCAAGCTAATAATGTTGCTAAAGTTGATGCTGTTATGGACGCATATACTAAAGAACTTTCAGGTCTTATAGGTATCGTTCAAAATAGAAATCATAATAAAAAAGAACCAGACCGTGTTCCTATTGAATATCTTCAAGAAATAGCTAGTGCTAATGTTGTTTATAATCAAAAGATAGCAAATACTAAAAATAAAGAACAAGTTGCAGATAACCTTATAAACACAGTTCTTAATGAAGAAAACATTAGAAAAGTTATTGGTCAAAATTATACTGGTGAACAAGTAAAAGGTGCTGTTCGTCATGCCCTTATAACTAATATGATTAGCGATTTGTATGCTAGAAAGAAAGACCTTATAGCTAAGAATCGTAAGACTATTAGCGATAAAGTAGCTATTGATAATATTAATCGTACTATCAATGAGTATAGTGATATGCTTTCTAATGATGAACTTCGTCTTACAACTGCTGTTATGCTTGCTAGTGAAAGAGACGAGCAAGGTAATCTTGGACGTAATAATCAAGACCATTTAGCTAAAGCTTATGATGATTTATTTAGTGGTGTTGATGAGAAAGGGGTTCAACTTACAGATGAAACTATTGTTCGTAACTTTGAAAGATTTGCTAAAGAAAATGGTCTTTCTAAAAGACTTGCTGAGTTTGATAGTTCTAGTAACGTACTTAATCAAATTCAAACTGCTAATAATAATATAACTAGAATTAATAATCTTGTTAAAGAAGCTGATAAAGAAAAGAATAGTACTGGTATTAAACTTTCTGACCTTATTCTCAAACAAGCTGAACTTGAACTTTCTCGTAGATATGACCAAGCTCAAGTTGTCAATAATGAAACAGACCTTGCTGCTGAACTTAGTTATAAACAAAACACTATGAATGAAGCTCGTAAGAAAGTTATTGACACTAGTTATAAGTATATTGATGATTTAGCTGATAAATATAAAGATGAGGAAAATGGTAACATTCGTGCTGCTGTAAACGCTTACTTTAATGATGAGCAAAATAACTTTGATGATGCTACTTCTTTTATGACTAATAAAGAAAGAGAAGCTTTTAAAGAAAGTCTTGATGCTCTTCATCTTAGTAGCGGTCTTAACTATAGATTAGCTAATACAATTCAAGATAGTTTAATTCTTAGAACTAAGATTAAAGCTGCTAGAAATAAGGCTAATGATGGAGAAGAAGAACCTGAAAGTACTACAAATAGTACTACTACAAATGATAATACTCCAACTCCTACTCCTAGTCCTGCTCCAACTGCTAGTCCAACTCCTACTCCTCAAGGTGAACCAGAACAGTCAGGCACGCAAAATAATGCGCCACAATCACCTCAACCTGCCCCGACGAATAATCAATCAGCACCACAACTCGAAAGCTCTCAGGCGCAAGGAAATACGCAACAGGGCAATTCTCAAAAGGAAAAGGCTAAACCAAAGTTTGATGCAAGTAAATTACAAAATTTGTCATTCGATGATGATGGAAATGTTACTGGAATAACTAGTGAAGATAATGGTCGTTTTACTCTTGTACCTGGAGAAAATAATCAGTATGAAGTTATGTCTAATGATGGTAGACACGCTTGGCATGATGATAAACTTTTTGATAATGCAGAGCTTGCTAATGAAGATGATATTGAACTTGTTCATAATCCTTATATTACTATTGATAATGATGGTAATGTTATTGGTTTTGAAAAAGGTTTATTAGGTACAGAAGCTGATGTAACAGCTTATGAAAAAGCTCTAGATGAACAAGCTAAACAAGAAGAAGAAAGTCAAGAAGAAGAGGAAAGTAATACAACTACCACATCTTCTACGGGGAGGCTTGAGGAAACAACTCCTCCTCCTGCTGCTAGTGCTGAGGAAGGTAATGAAAAAGAAGAAGCAAGTACTCCTGCTACTGAGACTAAGAAAACTATTGCTAATCTTGATATGGACGAAAGTACAGCTTTAAATATGGAACTTAGTCGTAATATCATGGGTGCTTTAATGGATGATAATGTTGATGTAGATGAAGTAATTAAACAACAAAAAGATTCTCTTATTTCTCAAGGATTTGATAGCGATGAAGTTGATAAATATGTAGATGATTATGCTAATGAGGCTAAAGTTATGTTTGGTTCTTCTGTTGTAGATTTGTATCTTCAAACTGTTTCTGTAGAAACTCAGAAGCTTGATAATCTTACTGGAGAATTTATTAAAGCTGCTGATGATTTTCTTAATACTTACGCTAAGAATACAAAGATGGTTCAGCGTAATGGAAAATACTATGGTAGACTTGAAGATATACTTAGATATATAGAGCAAGAATCTAAATATACTGGTGCTCCTGAAATATTTTATAATACTCTTAAAGATTATCTTACTAGTGAAGCTGCTAAAGATAAATTTGTTTTAACTGATGTTGAAGAAATAGATAAAGCTGATTTCTTACGTAATGTACATAAGAGCAGTTATGTTCGTAGTGTAGAACTTGGTGCTCAAAGTCTTATTACTACAGTTAAACTTGACTTATCTGAAGTGATTGACGAAGATGGTATTAAAGCTGCTCAGAAAGAACTTAAATTAGTTAATTCTAATGATGCTCTTGAAACTGAAATTAGTAAAAAGAATAAAACTAATACTACTATTCTTCTTTACAAACATAATGGTGTTACTATAGGTTGGCAAGCTTTAGCTAGTATTGATAATGGTACTGGTCTTTATGTTAGACCTGCTGATGATTGGATGCACACTATTGCTGGAGATAATAATACTCCTGATGGTCCAGTTAAAGAATTTATTAAAGATATTCTCAGTAGAGATACTATTGATGGTATAGATTATTCCACTCTTGACGATATTGTTTATAGAGCAGCTTTTGATAAATTATCTAAAGATGAATATAAGAAATTAGTTGGTAATTTTGCTTCTCATAAAGGAATACAACATGCAGTTAGTAATCATTATGTTAGAGATGTTGAAAATCCTAATTATGAGAAACTTCTTAATGGTCTTGCTAAACTTTGGAGATATTGTTATCAAGTAAAACCTACAAATAATGTAGCTATTGGAGAATATAATGATATTCTTATTGACAGTATTGATACTTATTATGACAAACTTAGAGAAGAAATTAATATTGCTTATAATGTGGCATTTGGAGTTTATACTCCTAGAGTTAATGTTCTTTCTAAAGGTGAAGTAATTCGTGCTCATAATAAAGAACTTACTCCTGATGGAAAAACTAGACCTTCTAAAGATGTAGCTCGTCCAATAAAAGAAGTTCTTAGTAATAGTAGTGAAGCTTATATAGGTGCTACTTCTAACGGTTATGTAGCTGTTTCAGGACTAGGTACTCAAAAGTATACAGGTTATAATAGTGCTAGTGGACAAACATTCTTAGCTCTTCCTAATACTAATGGTACTATAGATTATGTTGCAGCATTTCCTAGAGTTTATATAGGAGATAGCTATTATCGCAATGGAGAGAAAGTTAATGCTCCTGAAAATAGAATACTTAATTCTTTAGTAGATTCTGTTACTGCTCAATTAGAAGAAAGACTTGCTAACGTTAAGTCTCTTGATGATTGGAATGAAGTTAAAGAGTTTATTAATGATATATTTAATTTTAGACGTAATGCTATCTTATCTTTAGGAAATTCTATTGTTGTTCAGAATAATGGTAATTTAATTCTTAAAGCTAATGGTAACGAATATACATTCTTTGCCCGTAGTGCTAAAGACCCTAATGCTGCACCAAATGTAATTAAACGTAAAGATGGAAAGCTTTATAAGTTTGATGATGTATCTGATTTAATAGAAGATATTAAAGCTAGTGCTAAAATTAATATAAGTTCTAGTCTTCTTAATGGAGATAACAATACTAATCTTCCTACTAAAAATAAATTTATTAGTAGAGATAAAACAGGCTTTCATATTAATATTCCAGCATATAACGGAAAGAATGCTTTTGATATTAATAATAGTACTTATAGTCAATTCCTTATTGACAATGATTTAGTTCGTGTTGATTTGGAACAAGAAAATAGTTCTAACTATCGAGCTGTTGGTGTTGATAAAATAGGTAGTAATCAAACTCTTCAAATTGATATATTTAATACTTCTGAAAGCCGCCCTGTAGAAGATGTAGTAGAAGACACTCCTACTGATACTCCACAAACTATTGTACGTAATGCTATAAATAGTATTATTAATAATGATAGTATTGCTAATAAAGGTGAAACTATTGCTGAGTATCTTCTTAGTGAGAAATCTAAAGATTCTCTTAGTAAAATAGTTAAACTTAAAAAATATAATAGAGTAACTGATGCTATATTCCCTGAAAACTTTATCTTTGATGACGATAAGATACAAAAGTTTAGAGAAAGCGATGAAGCAAACAAAAATGCTTTAGCTTACTATGATTCAGAAAATGAAGAAATAGTTGTAGGTAATGATTGGTTAAGTAGAACTGTTGATGCTAATACTGCTGGCGATGATGCAGTTCGTGTTCTTATCCATGAAAAACTACATAGTCAAATCAATAATAGTAGAAATCCTAAGCAGTTTAGAGAAAAGCTTAGAACCATATATGATGACTTTGTTAAAGCTATTGATGCTGATTTAGCTAATCTTAACGATAGTACTTTCGATGAGATTAATGCTCGCTTTAATAATAAAGCTGCTAATATAGATGCTCTTCGTGGTTATCTTACTCATATTAAAGAATATCAGTTTGAAAAGTTTAGTACAAGACCAGATACTCAACTTGAAGAGTTCATTGTAGAATCTCTTACTTCTAAAGGTCTTATGGATTATCTTAATTCTGTTAAAGTTGAAGGTGAACATAAAGGTAAAACTAGTAGTCTTTGGCAAAAGATTATGGAGTTCATAAGTAGACTGTTTGGTATTGAAATTAGGGATGAATCTCTTAGAGCTAAAGAGTTTAATATTCTTGCTGATAAATTCAAAGAAAATAAAGTTGCTCCTAAAACTGAGGTCAAAGAAGAAACTAAAGCTCCTGTTGAAGGTACTCTTGAATTTGATGATAGTAAAGTTGAGTCTGAAGGAAAAATTCCTAAAAGAGTTCCCGATGATGATAACCCTTTAAATATAGGTAAAGATAATATTAAAGTTGAAGAAAATCAACTTGATTATTTACTTAATATGGGTAGTAGTGTTGATGATAAAACTTTAGGTAGTTTTTCTTCGTTATACTCAGCAGTCCGAGCACTTCCAATAGACGAACAATCTCGTATGTTCGATATGGTTGAGCGTGGCGAGTTTTCTATATCTTGTCGATAGATTATTCACAGAATAAATTTTATGGTTCTAGAGGAGAATTTAAAATCCTCTAGAACTTTATTGTTTAATTAAATAATATAATTATGGCTAATTGTCCTATTACACCTAAAGATTTTTTAGGTACTGAGACTGGAACCCGTCTCAAAGAACTTTGTGGTAATAATGTAGTTAAATTTAATGCTATAACTACATTAGTTTATAACCCTGAATCCAAGACTGGATTTACTAAAGATTTTGATGATTACCGTTTAGGTAATGATGCTGCTCAAGAAGCTCTTGAATTTTATAATTCAAGACATTTTAGTGTTGGTGCTCAAACTACTAAATCTAAGTTTAATGATGTTGTAACTAGATTTGGTTATCTTAGTACTACAGCTAAAGTTATGGCAAATAGAGTTGTAGGTAATAACATACTTACTTTCTTTGCTAATGATGTAGTTAAAGGTAAATTTAATAAAGATAATAACAATGCTAATTTTTATGCTAATAGAGTTGTATCTTTTGGTGCAGTTCAAGTAGCTAAAAAGTACTTTGAAAATAAAGGTCAGAAGTTTACTAATAAAGAAATACTTAGTTTAGTTAATCAAATTCTTGGCTTTACTAGTGATGGTAATTTTGAAAAAATAGATGATGTTTTCGCTAATGCTAGTAGAGAAGATAAAAACTTTTATGCTATGGTTAAAGAAATGATTCTTAATAAAGTTTCTTTCTTTAATTCTATTTATGCTGGTGATAGTCGTCTAGGTATGCTTCGTTTTAAGTCTGATGAAGCTATTGATGAGAAGGTAGATTTAGATAGTGAAATGGAATCTATTCTTAATGGTAACGAAAATGATGAACTTGCTGACTTTAATAAAGAATTTGATGTAGATGGTACTACTGCTAGATGGGACGATAACAGTGGTATGGGAAGTAATTTTATGAAAGGTATTGATGAAGATATTCGTATGATACTTTTCACTATTCCTAAGCTTAACGATATTAATAAAGTTGATGGAAAATATAATTATGATAGAAGTAATGAACTTGGTACTATTGATTTTATTGATGGTAAGAAAGTAACAGCTGCTATTATATCTAAAATAAGTAGAGATAATATTACTAGTTTTATTAATAGTATTAAGACTATTGCTGAACAGAATAAAGAGATGTCTGGTCTTATTAAACTTTACGAAGATTTAAAAACTAATAGAGATTTTGCTATTAGATTTAGAAGTCAATTTGTAAAGACTATTATGCCTAAGACTGAAACTAGAACTGAATCTGATGGTACAGTTAGAGCTGTACTTTCTAATAAAGAATCTAATAGAAGACAATCTCTTATATTTAGTTTTCAAAATAACGTAAAGCATACTACACTTAATGTTGACCCAAATGCTATTGAAGTATTTCGTTCTGCTGTAGAAAGTGCTAAAAGAAGATATAAACTTTCTGCTAAAAATGAGATTAGACGTAATGCTGCATTTGCTGATATTGTTGCTAATTTAACTAAAGCTCTTAAAGCTTATTATCCTGATATGGATACTAATGCTGTAAGAAATTATCTTATCGGTAATAAAACTAATGGTAGTGTTGATATTGATATTAATACTAGTAATCTTCTTGCTCATTTGAAAAATATTAGTGATGCTTCTACTAAAGCAAATGATAATCTTCGTGAAGAACAAGAACATAAAAGAGAATGGAATAAAGAAGAACATAACGATAATGAAACTTATGTTCCATTACATACTGAAATTATTCCTGCTACTGCTGTAGCTGCTGCTAATAGTTTTGCTACTGATATAGAAGCTTATTCTACTGTTGCTCTTCAGTTTAATTCTAAGAATGTTCTTGGTAATCAAAGTTCTGATATTATTAATAGTTCTATGATTACTTATCTTATGAATGCTATTAATGGTACTGAAATGTCTGTTGATGCTGAAGGTAAACTTTCTCCTGAAGCTCTTATTCAATATGGTAATGAAAAGTTCCGTGTTAATTCTAAAGAAAAAGGTAATCAGTATAATCTTAGTAATATTCTTCTTGAACAACGTGGTGTTGATGGAAAAATTAAAGTATTTGGTCTTTTCCGTAAACTTGGAGATAAGTATGTTCCTACAGAATATGCTAAAGATTTGATTAATGTTAGTTTGTTTAATGGTGCTGGCAATCCTAATACTGGTCAGAATGTACTTTATTCTGGTATGAGTAAGATGGATTATATCTATAGTGCTATTGCTAATTTTGTAAATACAGAAGCTGACTATCTTTCTAAGAATGAATATGATATTGATTTTGCTAATTACTTTATGCGTGTTCCTTCTGATGCTCCTAAGAATTTTATTATTAGAGCTGCTAGATATAAAACTAAAGGAGGAAGGTATGGTAATCTTTTTAATGTAGAAAATAGTAAAGAAGTTAGTCAAGCTATTGAAACTTATCTTGATACAGAAATTCCTAGTGAAACTCGTGCAGACAATGAAGTAAAAACTTCTAAGTTTGTTAATCTTACTACCAATAAAGAGTATAATCAAATGGTTCACGATTTGACTACTAAAACTATTGGTCGTAGAAAGATTATGCCTTTTAATATTCTTGAAGGTAAAAATCATAAATCAGGTTCTGAAATTGCTGTTGGTTATAAATATACAGATGATAGTGGTAAAGTAGATAAATATGAACTTCACGGAACACTTGATATAGATAGTAATGGAGCTTATTATATTACTGATGCTAAACCTGTTCTTATTTCTAGTATGAATGAGACTAAAGTTAG